>CEWR01102537.1_pt1 | contig 11352 bp, 9 predicted proteins | sample 356321 | NCBI WGS metagenome assembly CEWR01 (sample SAMEA2621551, study PRJEB7988) | marine metagenome | biome: marine biome (ENVO:00000447); feature: mesopelagic zone (ENVO:00000213); material: "saline water (ENVO:00002010), including plankton (ENVO:xxxxxxxx)" | depth 790 m
GGTAAGCGAGAGTCCAGAACCATTTTCTCGGTTAATCTACTTCCGAATCCAGGGGTCGTTGGCACAACGTAATGGCCGTCACTGAATGGGGCGGTCATCGCATCCAGGATCGGTGACCCTGCCGGGAAGCTTTCCGCCATTGTGCAGGTGGATGCCGTAAGAGCGACCGGGAGTCCCCAGACACTGCCACCACGATGTGGAATTAACTCAAGGCCGGCACCTTCAACGAGGTCTCGAATGCGTTTAGCGGCCGTCAATCCCCCGCACCAGCTGATGTCGGGTTGCAGAATTTCGGCCGCCTGGTTCTGCACGAGTACGTTAAATCCGTGCTCCGCGTATTCGTGTTCCCCACATGCGACGCGGGTCCACGCTGGTCCTTGACCGCCGATGTGTTTGACTAATGCGGCATAGCCGAAGACATTGTCTGGTGACAGAAGCTCCTCCATGAAATAGAGGCCGGCCGGCCGGACCTGTTCTGCAAAGCGGACAGCCCACTCGACAGTTCCATTCCGCGATACGCAGTCGGTCATCAAGTTGCCATCTGGGCCTAACTCATCTCGTGCTGCCAGAATGACATCGACGACCCGTTGTTGGTCGGCTGTACTCGTGTGGGGACCCACGCGAGCGGACAGTTTGAAGTTTCGAATCCCGCGGGCTTTCCCCTCGCTAATGTTGCCGCCAGTTTGGTAGAGCGGTAGTCGGTCTCGTGGTGTTCCGCCGATCAGTTGTGTGAGTGGGCGTCCAGCATGTTTCCCGACAATATCCCACACGGCATTGTCGACTGCGCTTAAAGCCATCGTGAATAACCCGCGGCGTCCGTAGAGCACGCCTGATGTGTACATCTGGTCCCACAGTTGCTCAGGATTGAGTGCGTTCGTACCGATTAAGAGGTGTTTCAGGTGACCGTCGATAATTTCCCGTGCCGCAGTTCCGCCGGCACCCATTCCGAAGCCAGTAATTCCCTGGTCTGTCTTGATGATCGCAATGATGGCTGACGGCAGCTGCTCGAATGGTCCCCCGTAGCTCCACCGACGGGGGTCATCGTCTCCGCTGAAAGTCGGTGGATCTAGTAGTCCATCGGACCGTTGATTGATGTAGATTGGATATGCATTGACCTCTTGGATTGTGACGCGGTCGGTCTGTGTTGCAAGCGTTCGCGTGGGTCCTACTGAGGCGGCCATCGCAGCGAAGCCACCGATTCCTCGCAGAAAACGACGCCGAGTAAGATCATCGAGATTCGTGCGAGGTGGATAAGACATTGAGGTCAGTCTATACCTGACCTGATGGTTTGGCGTAAAACGACGTAGCATGGTGAAGTATCGGAGGAGTACATATGCATTTAAGACTACAGACCCTATTGACGGTCGGGGTGCTATTCATAATGCCGTCTTTGCCGTTTGCTCAGTCATCCGAACCGTTACGCACCCCGTGGGGGGACCCTGATATCGGAGGGATATGGGATTACTGGACCTTTACACCACTGGAACGTCCTGACGAATTTGGTGAAAGGGGAACACTCACTGACGAAGAGGCCGCCACGTTTGCTCAAGAGGCGAATGCTGAAGCGCTGGCGCGTGATCTTGCGGCGCCACCTGGGGACCCAGGTGCTTATAGCCAAGCTGTCTGGACCGATCGCAGTCGCGCAACAGCATTAACGCAAGCATCACTTATTGTTGACCCGCCAAACGGCCAGATTCCTGGATTGACTCCTGATGCGGTTGCTAGGGAGAAGGGTCGACTGGCTGGTGATGGTCAACCGGTACGGATCCGGGTGGGCGGGTTTGGTACTGCCGGTCCTGAAGAACGCGGGTTAGCGGAGCGTTGTCTTCTTGGTTTCAGCACCGGCCCGCCGCTGTTGCCAGGAGGCTATAACAACAACGTTCAGATTTTTCAGACGTCTGAGGCCGTTGTGCTATTAGTAGAGATGAACCATGATGTCCGCGTGATACCGATTGATGGACGGCCCCATTTGAATGATGACATCCGCCAGTGGATGGGGAGTTCCCGCGGTCGGTGGGAAGGGGACACACTCGTTGTCGACACCACGAATTTCACAGACCGCACGGCTAGTTTTGGGATTACAGGTCTCGCATTGGGGTCAGCCGAGGAATTACATTTAGAAGAACGTTTTACTCGTGTAGACAATGGACGCCTGATGTATGAGTTCACAATAAACGATGCAGCGAGTTTTGTTCGATCGTTTAGCGGTCAATTGCCCATGAACACCAGTGACCTTCCACTGTACGAATATGCGTGTCACGAAGGTAACTATGGGATGGAGAATCTCCTTCGCGGCGCGCGCGCCGAGGAACGCCAAGCGCTCGAGCGATAGAACGGTCAGGCGTCGTCATAGGGAAATGTGAGACATAACAATAAGGATAAAAGTGTTGCGATGTGTAGATTGTTTCGTGTGAGTTTTGTAGTTGCCTGCGTGTGTATGGTTTGGCTGATTGCTACGTCGTCGCAGGCACAGGCGACAAGGCCACAATGGGACGCGATAGAACCAGAGCTGCTGCGGCATTTTCAGGCGCTTGTCCGTATGGACACCACTGATCCACCTGGGAAGGAACAGCCGGCCGCAGATTATGTTGTGGAGATGCTTGAGCAGGAAGGTATTCCGGTTCAGGTGTTTACTCGTGAGTCGGGACGCCCGAATGTCGTTGCACGGCTTAGCGGCGACGGGTCTCGGGACCCGTTACTGTTAATGGCCCATACCGACGTTGTGAGTGTGGACCCTGAAAAATGGGTGCATCCTCCATTTAGCGCCACGCGTGAGGGTGGCCACATATACGGTCGTGGCACTCTCGATGACAAAGATAGTGTTGCGACGGCGTTGACTGTGATGCTGCTCCTGAAGCGATTTGATGTTCCATTGAATCGCGATGTAATTTTCTTGGCCGAAGCGGGCGAAGAGATCAATACGAGCGTTGGCATTGAGTTTATGGTCAACGAGCATTATGAAGAAATTGAAGCGGAGTATTGCATTGCTGAAGCGGGTGGTGTTCAGCGCCGGGGCGGCGACGTTCGGTTTGCCTCAATCGAAACACTTGAGAAGATCCCTCGTGCTGTGCAGTTAACGGCCAGTGGGCCAGCGGGACACGGGTCAGTGCCGCGTTTGACTAATCCGGTTGTGCGCTTGGCGGCTGCGGTTACTGCAGTTGCAAACTGGCAATCTCCGGTTCGTACCAATGAAACAACCACGGCCTATTTTGAAAGATTGGCGCGTTTGTCTTCACCCGAAGACGCAGCCCGCTATCGAGCCGCGATCGGAACAGATGCCGAGGCGGCCTTACGAGCTGCCGAGTATTTATTGGAATACGAACCGAGGCATTCGTCGATGCTACGGACGTCAATATCTCCCACGATTATTGATGGCGGATATCAGGTCAACGTTATCCCTGGCGAAGCAGTAGCGACGCTTGACGTTCGTATGTTGCCAGATGAAGATCCTGCGGTCCTGCTACAGACACTTGGCAATGTTATTAACGATCCGACTGTCACGGCGTCGTATATCCCCCGAGATACTCGGCCGGTTGCAGACAATGGACCGTTGGATTCGCAACCGTTTGAAATTATCCAATCGATGCTTGCTAGGCACTATGAGGCTACAACTCTGCCTACAATGAGTACTGGTGCGACTGATATGGCGTACCTACGGGCTAAGGGTATGCGGTGCTATGGTGTTGGTCCGGCAACTGATATTGAAGATATTGCTCTGGGATTTGCGGCACATAGTGACCAGGAACGGATTCTTGAGGATGAGTTGTATCGGTTTTTACGGTTTTACTGGGATGTTGTCGTTGAGATTGCTGGTGTGAGATAACCAAGGAGGAAGCCTGAGGTGACGGACCAATCTCCCAAGAGTGCCTACGAGCTAGCGATGGAAAAACTTAAGGCACAGGATGAAGCAAGCGGCTCGGTGGCCACAGATTTGGGCTCTGAACAGATTGAAGCCATTTCTGCTGCGCGCCAGGATTATGAAGCGAAACTTGCCGAGTGCAAGATTTTGCATCAATCAAAGATGGCATCGACGTTTGACCCGGCTGCACGCGAGGAACTGGAAGCTCGGTATCGGCGTGACCTCTCGCATTTTGAGGCTGACCGGGAGAAGAAAATTGATCGGATTCGTCGGGGTGATGGGTAGTCCTAGGCTGGCAGGAGCGGTGACCGTGTAATCGATGTTAGCTGCCCGGGGTCCAAATTTTAGATTTGGGTCCTCCGGCCATTGTGAGCATCAACGCATTGAGTCGCGTTACAAAAGCTGCCGGGTCTGTGAGTTGTCCGCCTTCGGCCAGCATGGCCTGGTCAAAGAGAATATGACTCCAGTCGGCGAATCGAGAGTCATCGGTCTCATCCTTTAGGCGAACGACGATTGGATGCTCAGCATTAATCTCAAGAACAAGTGGGACGTCAGGAACGGCTTGGCCGGCGGCGCGTAGGACTCTTTCGAGGTTCGCGCTCATGCCATCTTGCTCGGTAACAAGACAGGCCGGTGATTCGGTCAGGCGGTCTGTAAGACGTACTTCTTTGGCCTTATCGCCAAGCGCTTGTTGAATACGCTCCAAGAGGGGTTTGAAGTCATCCGCTGTTTTCTTTTTCGCCTCGACTTCTGCGGTTACGTTTTCTGAGGCCAGTTCGCCAAGGTTAAGGTCGCCCTTTGTGACCGACTGTAATGTTTTGCCATTGAATTCATTCAGATGAGCTACTAACCATTCGTCGACCCGGTCATGCAGTAGTAAGACTTCGACGTTTTTCTTCCGAAAGATTTCAAGGTGTGGGCTGTGCTGTGCAGCTGAGAAACTATCAGCGGTGATGTAATAGATTGAGTCTTGGCCGTCCTTCGTACGGTCCACATACTCAGCAAGTGACACTGTTTGGCTGTTGTTATCGTGGTGCGTTGTGGCGAATCGAAGAAGGCCACCGATACGTTCTTTATTGGCGAGATCTTCGCCAACGCCTTCTTTCAGCACGCGGCCGAATTCTTTCCAGAATGTCTCGTACTGGCTAGGTTCGTTTTTGGCAAGGTCTTCAAGGAGACCAAGGACACGCTTCGCAGAAGCCGTTTTCATAGCTTCGACGTCACGTGAATGTTGGAGGATTTCCCGCGATACATTCAAGGGGAGATCATTGGAATCGATAAGCCCCTTTACGAATCGGAGATAGCCAGGCATCAGCTGTTCCGCTCCGTCCATGATGAATACACGACGAACGTACAGTTTGATGCCATGTCGTTGGTCGCGTTCGAACAAGTCGAACGGGGCTTGCTGCGGTATATAAAAAAGGACTGTGTACTCTTGCCGGCCTTCAACTCTGGCGTGTGTATAGGTCAGAGGTTCGCTGAAGTCGTGCGCGACATGTTTGTAGAATTCGTGATATTGCTCTTTGGTAATCTCTGATTTTGCGCGGGTCCAAAGCGCGGAAGCTTGGTTAACCTTTTCGATTTCGCTACTTCCGGCTGTGTCCGTTGCGTTCTCACTATCGCTTGAATCTTCAGAAGGGGGGGCTTCTTTCGGCATAAAGATCGGGATCGTGATGTGGTCCGAATACTTATGCAGAATGGTACGGATTCGATGGCCTGAGAGTAGTTCATCTTCGTCTTCGCGAAGATGAAGTGTGACTTCTGTTCCGCGTGAGTCTTTAGAGACCGACTCTAGCGTGTAATCTCCTTCGCCGCTACTTTCCCAGCGCACCGCATCAGTGGGAGTGAGGCCGGCACGTCGCGTCGTCAATGTGACTCGGTCTGCGACGATGAACGAAGAGTAGAACCCGACGCCGAACTGGCCAATGAGTTGCGCGTCTTTTGCTTGGTCACCGGTGAGTGTTTCGACAAATTCTCTGGTGCCAGATTTTGCGATGGTGCCGATCTGTTCAATAACTTCTTGCCGCGACATACCCACGCCGTTGTCCGTCACCGTGATCGTTCGGGCATCCGTATCAACATGGAGATGGATCGCGAGTTCTGAGTCCTCTTCAAGGAGTTTCGTTTCCGTCAGTGCTTCGAAGCGGAGTTTGTCACACGCATCGGAAGCATTCGAGACCAATTCTCTGAGAAAGATTTCTTTGTTCGAATAAAGCGAGTGAATCATCAACTGAAGTAATTGTTTGGCTTCAGTCTGAAAAGTGAGTGTTTCTTTGGTCTGAGTGTTAGTCACAGGTGTACTCCGAGTAGCAAGATTAAAACCGACGGGGACGATAGCATAGATTACATTCTAAGCATGCTATGCTGCGAGTAATTACCGGCTAATACAAGTAAGGATGGGGGTATGATGCGCCGAATCATTTGTAGTACGGCGATGAGCCTTGTAGTTGTTGCGGTGATGATTATTCCTGTCGTTGCCCAGGATTTTCCACGGACAGCGTCGGGCCAACCGGACTTGCAGGGGGTCTGGGATTTCCGAACAATTACCCCAATGGAGCGTCCAGAAGGGCTGTCCGATAAGCCATTCTTGACGGCGGAAGAAGCTGCTGAAATCGAGAACATCCGGGCGCTTCAAGATGAAGGGCGCGACGATGAGGTACCTGCAGACATAGTCGGGAACTACAACACGTTCTGGTTCGATCGCGGGACATCAGTGATCGATACCATGCGGACCTCGCTTGTGGTTGATCCACCTGATGGCCGTATTCCCGCCCTCACTCCCGCTGCCGAACGTGCGCGTGTAGCGATGAGTGAAGCGCGTAAGGATACGGGTCCCCATGAACCAACGCCAGGCGGGTGGGTCGACGATCTCGGTTCGAATGGACTGCAGGTGCGGTGTGTGACCGGTTTTAATTCCGGGCCTCCAATGACACCAGGGGGGTACAACAATAACGTTCAGATCTTTCAGACCGCTGATACGGTTGTGCTCTACAACGAAATGAATCACAACCCTCGGGTTGTGCCGCTTGACGGACGTCCACACACGCTGCTTCGTCAATGGACAGGTGAATCGCGTGGCTATTGGGACGGGGACACCCTTGTTGTTGAGACGAAAAACTTTCTTCGCGAGACCAGTTTTATGCGCGGAGGCGCGAGTGCGGAGTTGGAGTTGACCGAGCGCTTTACACGGATATCGTCAGATGGCTTGTTATATTCGGTAACGGTGAATGACCCGCTCACCTGGACGAAGCCGTGGACTTATGAAGTGCCGATGACTGCAAATCCAGACAACATTTACGAGTACGCGTGTCACGAGGGGAATTATTCGATGGCGGTTATTCTCGCTGGTGCACGGGAAAAAGAAGCTTCCGAGGGCTCACGTTAGAACGATTAATGAGGTAGCGGAGGAATAAGATTGTAATGGCCATGATTCGTTTGATTTTTACGGTTGCTGTGAGTGTTGTATTCGTAATTCCGTCGGTCGTTGGTGCTCAAGACCGCGATGCAACCTCTGCGTGGACCCCTAGCCGTCTCGCCGATGGTCAGCCGGACATTCAAGGCATGTGGAATAACACGCGTGCGATGTTTACGCCCTTGGAACTTCCGGAAGAACTTTCGGGGCAGGATCTGACGACTGAGGAACTACAGGCGCGTGCGCGGGCAAGAGGGGAAGGTCGTATCAGCCGTTCTGAGTGGCAGGGGCACGAAAATAATAGCGGTGGTGTTGGCGGGTACGGTTTGTATTGGTTTGATTGGTATTTTGATGCGCCGACCGATATCGGACAGCCGTCAATTATTGTTGAGCCAGCTACTGGGCGTATCCCTGAACGAACTGCTGACGCACGCGAGTCAGTGGCGATGAATCTCGCCCAACTCCACGATTCTTATGCAAACATGGAATCTGGGGACCGGTGTATTTCGCGCGGTGTCCTCGGTATGATGATGCCGACGGAGTACAACAATGGGACGTTGATCCTACAAGCCCCAGGCTATGTTGTGATTCATAGCGAGATGATTCACAACGTACGTATTATTCCAATCACAGATAGTCCTCATGTTGATGACGAGATTCGTCAATGGGAAGGTGACCCGCGCGGTCATTGGGATGGCAATACATTGGTCATCGAATCGACGAACTTTAAGTCTGTTCAGAATATGCGCGGTCCCACAGCCGGGACACGTTCTCGCCAGTCGGAGGCGCAACGAGTGGTGGAGCGACTCACTGTGGCTGGACCAAATTCTTTGCACTACACCATCCGTATGGATGACCCAGAAACATATGCGGGCTCGTGGACGGCGGCGTTTCCATATGACCGCGATGACGACTATGTCCAGTTTGAGTACGCGTGTCACGAAGGAAACTACTCCGTACCGAACGCACTAGGTGGGGCGCGCTTGGAAGAACGACAAGCGCGATAGAGAGAACGTGAAAATACTTAAGTAAAACGGAATCTGCCTCCCACCTTGACGTGTGGTGAGAGGCAGATTTCAGTTGTAGTCGACTATCGGTTGCTTACGGAAGCATCAAGTGTGCTTCAGTCGTGCCCGCCGCCATAATGAATGCGCCGCCTTGGTCCCGGTTTTCTGGAAAGCCAGCTGAGGCCATGGTGGCGTTCGGCATCGAGATGGTTGTATGCACACCGGCACTCGCCTGGTCTTGTCCATTCATCGAACTGAAAAAGGAGCCGTATTCCACTGCCACGCGGGTTCCATTTTCACCAGCCGCGGCGACTAAGGCTCCGTTCTCGTCGTTGTCCGAGCTGTCCGCTCTAAATTTCCTGTTTTGTGCGACGCGGTCGAGATTGGCCTTGACGGTGCACTGCACAGCAAACGGTGGCCGGTCACGTTCGTCGGCTCTGCTGTAGCAGACCACCGTATTCGTGCCTTCCTTAATCGTCGTGTACGTATGGTCGGCACTCCATTTAACGACGGACGCATCGTCACGAGCTCGACGCGGTGCGGCGGCGAGGCTCTGTTCAATGAGTTCTGAGTCTGATTGGGCATACGCACTTGGTGAGATGGTCAGGATGCCAAGGGCGAGAAGTAGCATGCGTTTCATGGTAATCCTCCGTGTCTCGTTGGCTTGATAATTCGTTTTCAAGGCTGCGAGACGGTAATTTCGATAAACGACAGGTAATGATACCCGTGTCTTACCTGGTCGTCGTTATATTTTCTAGGTCGTACTACTCTGTCGGTTCAAATTTGTTTCATTTACTCCAAAAAATCCCTAATTGCATCATTCAAGAATTGAACGTCGTCGGGGTTTGTCCCGATGCCGGCACGGTGTCCCCAGATAGAGGGAATCATCAGTAATTCGGCATTCGGGATCAGTGTACTTTCGTACTCAGCATCTTCGGGAGGAAAGTAGAGGTCGGTGGCAGAGGGCATCAGGAGAATACGCGCTCGAATTGAATGGAGCGCTGCTTCGAAATCCCCATTGAATCCGGGCGTGTCACCAACATTATGGGTTTGCCAGGTTATAGCTTGAGACAAGAGATTATTGGCGTCTTTGGTGAGCCAATAGTCTTCCGAGTTGCGAACCCATTCCTCGACAGAATCGGCACCTGACTCTCGGAAGAGTTCTTGTCGCCACCATTCCTGGGAGGTGCCCCATGCCGCCCAGTGGTGTGCGAGGGCTCGCAGGCCAATATCTGGTGGTTCAGAATAGCGTCCATTATTCCAGGCGGCATCCGCCATGATCGATGCTTTTGCGCCTTCGAGTCGTGCAATGCCAAATGGATACTCTTTTGCGTTTCCGCAATATGCGACGATCGCGTCGACCATTTCCGGGTGACTCACGGCCCACTGCAGTGCCTGTTGTGCCCCCATAGAAAATCCGACAATTGTCGCCAAACGCTCTATGCCAAACACCTCTGTTATCAATCGGTGTGTTGCCGAGACATTGTCTCGAATCGCGATCTGTGGAAAGTCCGGTCCAGCAAATGGTGGAGGTGTGTTACTTGGAGAAGATGACAGGCCGTCAGCGAATTGGTCAGTGGCGATAATGAAATGCCTTGCGGGGTCGAAAGCTTTATCGGGACCGATGAGAAAGTCATATCCATGATGGTCTCCGCCGTACCATGAGGGAAGTAGAACCGCATTTGTTCGCGTTTCGTTCAGCGTCCCATACGTCACATAGGCGAGTCGGGCGTCTGGCAGGGTCGTACCACTCTCCAACTGAAAATTGCCGAGCAATAATTCCTCGTGGGCGCCTTCTGACGTGACAGAAACGGACATGGCGACAGATGTAAAAAGCAGGGCGGTCGTAGCTCTCAATAAGACTTGTCGCGTATTCATGATGAGACCTTAGTTGTTGTAATAGTGTTACGTGCCAAGCCGTTAATCGATGATTGATTGATAGACGAGTGACCGAATGCTCTCTTGGTCGTTCACTGTGTCGGGCACATGGTTACGTGCATCTGCCAAGCGTATACTGACTGTGCCTATTGGCAAATACTTTTGGAAGAGAGATGAAACAGCTGTCGAAGTGGGTCGGAGTTCTTGTCATTGCGCTTCTTGTCACCACACGGCCCACCGATATCAGCCATGCCACACAAGGGCGAACTGGTTCCGGACACGAACTTCAGAGGGACTGTGGGCTTTACTTTGAATTTCTGGGTCGTACAGGTGCCGGTCGTGAGGAGACTTTTGAGGTCGATCCTTTCGGGATGGGCTACTGTGCTGGACTGGTACGTGGGGTGGCAGATTCAGCAGGCACATTGATGGGTGACCAAATTTGCGTCCCCGGGGATATTACGGCGGCGCAGGCGGTCTGGGTGGTCGTGCAGTACCTGAGACAGCATCCAAATGTTTTGTACGAATCGGATACGGCGTTAGTGTTTCGTGCCCTGCAATCGGCGTTTCCCTGTCGATGACACTATCCGTCTGCGCGCTGCCTTACGGTTTCACTCTCACGTATTTCTGGAGATTTCGAGGCGCTGGTTCACCACCGTAGACATTTCCTTCTCCGTCGACGGCTACGAATTCCGCACCATTGCCAATCGTGCTTCGGGGTCACCCCACGGGTAGAGAATGAATTCGTGTACCCAGCCGGTTTTGGCTTCTCCGATACGAATACCCATTTCCCAACCTGGGTTCTGCACGTTGTCCGACTCTGAATCGGCCACGAAAATACGGCCGTTCCGATCAAAGAAAATACCGCTTGGTCGTCCGTACTGTGTCCATTGAGCAAGAAATTCTCCTTTTTGATCGAAAATCTGAAGCCTATTGTTGGAGCGATCTCCAACAAAAATACGACCAGCGTTATCAATAGCGATGGCATGCAATGTTCGAAATTCGCCTGGACCGTACCCGGTTTGGCCCGCTCTTTGAATGTAGGAACCATCAGGCGCAAACTTAACGACACGGTTGTTGGTTGTGTTCGCGTGCCCGTCAACCATGAAAACACTACCGTCATCAGAAACGACAACGTCGGAGGGCACATTAAATCTGTCCGACTCCTTGCTCGGTGAACCGGAGAGGTGTACGGTAGC
>CEWR01156743.1_pt1 | contig 11312 bp, 9 predicted proteins | sample 356321 | NCBI WGS metagenome assembly CEWR01 (sample SAMEA2621551, study PRJEB7988) | marine metagenome | biome: marine biome (ENVO:00000447); feature: mesopelagic zone (ENVO:00000213); material: "saline water (ENVO:00002010), including plankton (ENVO:xxxxxxxx)" | depth 790 m
CATCTCAGGCTTTATTGGTTCTTTATGCTAAGGCTCATAATTTACCTCGCTTAATGCTTGCCCAAGCAGAGGCTAATTTTCCCGTAGACGAAATAGCAAGTGCTCCTGCGCCTTCAAGTCCCTTGGTCATAATAGTATTAATAGTCTTCTTATCAAAAGCAACATTGAACAAGGCGACCTCATCCATGATGCCTTTTACAGGATATGTGAATCCAGGACAATCTCCAATATTTAACGCTCCAGGACTAAAGTCTGGCTTGCCATCAAATGGAGCCTCTGCTTCCACCACCCCATCTACATATGATTTGACAGATTTCATATCATAAGTCCCCGCCAAATGATGCCATCTGTCATCAGTTATTATAGTGGTTCCAAATTTCTGGAATCCCCACTTGGTGTTTCCACCACTGGTAAATCGAGTCCAGAAGACCTTTCTACCAGCATAGATATACCCACTGTAATTTTCCAACAGTCCATTAGCGGTCTTAATAAAAGTAGCTTGATAGTTTCCGGTAGCTTCAATCTTCAGCCAGAGAGTGAAGGAGAAGGAGGTAAGATTTAAAGAATCGTCATGCGGAACTTCGACAAAATTCTGATCGATACCAGGAAAAAGGAGAGCCTTTCCGAATTTCCCATTAACCCATTTTACGCCCCCTTTGAGTTCACCATCAATCCCATTGTCAGAAGAGTCCTGAGCCACCTTACCTGCGCCCTGATCAAAGAGCCAGATGCCGACGATGTTTTCGGGCTCAATTTCAGCCTGCGTAAGAGGAGAAAGTACCAGAGCAAAGCAGATTAAATTCAGAGCCATCATTGGATAATTATTTGGAATCATATTCTATACCTTTTCTAAATGTTGGTAATGTAGGAATGAACGATTTTAAGCAAAGCAATCATAATAACTGATTGACCTCAATGAGTTTGACAAGCACATGTTGTACTTGCTGCTTGCCAATTTGTTGAACCAGCTTATGGACGATGAAGAATATCCTTCAAATCCAGCAGTTTACCAGTTTGCATGTGTAGCTGACCTTGTACTGGAGCGGCACGAATGGTTGTGTAATGAGTTTTTCCTCGCGTCAACACCCTCGACTCATCGCAAAACGATCGCTCGTTGGACCACCTCAACGGTGTCCGCTCTCGGGCCCTCAACGCCAGGGGTCATCGGTCCTTTCTCCCACCGCCGGATGACGGCCTTTGCCTCTTCCCCATGCCAAATGAGTTGCTGCACTTCGCTGAAACGGATTTCGAGTTTGCCTTCCTTCATCCACTACCGGTAGGTGTCAATGGTGTTGCGCAGGATGGGGAGATTCGCGTCTCGAACTTGCTCGGTCACATCCCGTCCGTGTAGAAACCGAAGACGATGCAGCTCTGACGAATCATCTCCGGCGTGCCCGAGTTAGTTCCCGGTACCGCCATCATTTTCTTGATTTGCTCGGTGAGCGAGTAGTCGTCGTGGGTGGCTAGGAGCCCCAAAAGAAACCCAAGAAAAACCCAATGGAATAAGCGTGATTTTAGAATCGTGTCAGTATACTGATTAACACAATTCTTCCATCTATCTATTTTTGTTTATCCGTAGAATTTTCCACAGAATTTCCACCGCATGTAACGGTGGTATGGTACTTTTCCTAGTTAACGGAGGTGTTCACTAAGTTTTTGCTTTTGCAAGGAATGATCACCACTGGGCATTCCTACGACAGAAATCACTATCCTTTTTGTTGCATCTTTCGTGCATATCCTTGTCTTGATTTGTGTCTTGGGTTTTTGCAGATGACATAGATTCTTCCTTTCCTTCGTACAATTTGACAATTAACACATCTTTTCTTAACCGATGATTGAACTTTCATTGCTTTTTCCTCTTGATTAATTATATGAGTTGCTGTGATGAGTGAGAATACACAATAGTGGTTTGCTCAGCCTCAGGTGCATGCTGGGCGTTTATCAAACTGTTTTCTTAGTAATCTATTAATTTTTTTGGCCTGAAATTATTTTGTTAAAATAACGTTAGAAAGCCTCCTTTCACAACAAGAATTTCACTCTACTATATCATATACATTAAGATACAGGCAGCTGTGTAAGACTCTGGTTTGATGTCACTTTAAAAGTGGCGCTAGGAAGGTACCTGTGAAAGCGTCAGTGTCAGCCCAGCCCTATGTTATGACAACTGATAGTTTATGCTGTTACTAGAAAAGACCAAAGACCTCAAAATCAACATAGGTAAAGCAGGGGGAGGTAGTAAGGGTATAATGTGAAAATGTATGCCTCCATAACCAACACTGATTAAGGAAGACAGAATGGGAACTTTGGAATCTATCTCTCAACCCGGAAGCTGATATGACACCTGATACCTTAGTGTTGCCTCGGTAAAGACAGTAGACAAGAACGGCAACAGCAGCTACTCATGCTGGAGTTAAAATCTCACATTCACCAAGTTAACATTTGGTCTTAGGATACCTGGAGGATATCCCAAGTATAGATTTCATACTAAAAGCATTTAGAAGTAAGGATCGACGTTCCTAGTTTAACTTGTCAATTTCTGCTTTGCTTCAGTTTTACCCAGAAGACTGTTAGCCGATTTTGAGGTTGAACAGGTCTCAAATCTGGGGCAAACTGGGTAACACCGTCCGCTTCCACCTTTAACTCTTCAAAATGAATCGGCGTATCGGCGTTTCTAGCTCCTAATCCGAATCGTCCTATCTTGAATTTCGATTTCACATCGCCTACTCGCAAGCGAGGTACACCATTGTAAAAGACAAGGAATATATTACCTTGAAGTTCAATCCTTATGGTAACCGGTTTATTAATTACGATTTTATCCGTTTTATCTCCACGCATAGCGGTGAATTTACCACCAACAATCTTCCCTATAGTCATCCATTTATCTTTCCCATGGAACTCAAAAGCATATCCGTTTTGATCGTCCTTTAATCGAAAGAATATTATTGGACGCTCCACGCCTTTAGAAATCTTGTTAAAGCTGAAAGTGACCGTGATAACACCATCAGCAACTTTCCATGGGCTATCCAGTACCGAAATCACTGGCTTATCCGCATCGGCTACAGGCTCCGTGAGTGAGTATTTACCATCAGCGATTTGCCAGTTACCGGATACCGGGCGCCAACCGTTAGCCACACCATCTTCGAAACCGTCAACAAAAGTTCCAGCAGATGCTAGACTACAAAACAAAAAGCCACAAATGAATAGAGCTGATACGAATTTCTTCATGATATTTATTTTTCTATCACGCTTACGGATTGAAATCCTCAAAATCGATCTATGAGTTTTAGATAACTAAAAAGGTCAATGCTAAGCTCTCATCATTTATTAACAAATGGTGAACTAAGAATTATTGATAATAAATTCCATTTATGCGTGTTTTACAGCTTTTCCTTTAAGTGTCCCCATTGTATTGCTAATTTGCCTTTAGAAGCAACAGGGAGTTCAATTCTAACAAATTTCAAATCGGCAAATCTTGAAGTATTCTGCCACGATTGGTCATCAACGTCCTTAGCACTCCAAATCAGCTTATGGTCTCTGCCACCACCATCATCATCGTCATTGAAGTGGGTATTAAAACCAATTACCATCCCATCTTTGGGAACCATATTCCATTTCTTCGGAGAATTGAGAGGAACACCAGCTTCAACGATCCAACCACCAGCAGCTTTGACAACTGCCGCGAACGTCCCCGTGCCAGCCCCTTCACCTGTTCCCCCTAGAAGCGGGGCTTTTGCCTTACCACCAATATTATCGGCACCAATGGTGATTTGGGAATCCCATTTCCCGTCCTTCTTTTCATAGATGTCCGTTTCTCCGTGATTGGGGTCGATGTATATTTCTACAGAGTCGTCCTGCCAGACGTTGTTACCAACTTGCTCACCTTTTTTAATCTTGTCATCTTTGATTTTGAAGGCGACATAAAGCCATTTTTCATCGGCAACGGCAGCAAAAGCGTAAGAAGCATCTGCTTCGTTTGGTGCGGGGCCAGTTCCCGTTATATTATCAACAAAATGCCAGGGGGCCAATGCCCACGCTTGGTCCTCTAGGTTCCCATCCAATTCAACCGTATTGGGAAAGGCACATTCATAGACAACACCAAATTTGCCGCCCTTGATCTGTTGACCGGGTTCAACTTTATTGGCAAAGACTTGACAAGTGAAAAGTGAAATGACAGCTGACACAAAAGTGATAGTGAGAATAGGCCGCTTCATCTTGACATCTCCTCTATTTACAAAACAAACTTAAGCTAAGTTATGTATAAGCTAAAAAAACTACCATTTAGTTTTGTACTCTTTGATAGTAGTGACCCGAGACAAGGCCTAAATATCGTAACATATTTTGACATGTAAATCTAACCCAAAGCCTACAAATGTTCTGTTTATTTAACTATACATTCAAGTTTTGCCTATGTTCTAAATGATTTATTTATCATCTAACAACTTGTTGAGCCATTTATAAATGCATTGTTGATACCAAACAAGAGTATGTGGAATCTGACCCACTACTGCCTGATGAGATAATCTGTCCATATTCCAAAGTACAATGTATTGATTGTGGAATGTGTAATAGAAAGGACAGCAAGCTCAGGAAGAACATAGCTGTTAATGCACATGATGTGAGATACAAAATTGATTGCTATAAGGAGGTATGGGACACAACTAGAACTACCTGTCGTATAGCCCACAACAACAGGTTGCTGCTTATGGGCAGGTTGTATGATTGAATAGCAACCAAAGCTCACCTGTGAAATGCGAAATTTCACAGGTGGGAGTTTTAATTGTGTTAGGTCAGAAACTACATACTAGTTATTATAGCGTAAAAAGGAAGGTTCGTGTCAATTTAGTCTGGCAACTCTACATTTGTGAATATACCTTTATATTATGTTTTGCTGTAGGTTATTAATGCCATTAGGGAAAATAGGCTTATTGAGAGCCTGATATGCGGTATGACAATTAATGGCAGGGTTGTCGAGCGATAGACATATAAGTTTAGATAGGCTGATCTTTTGGGAATTTATTAGTCAGAGACTGTAGAACGGCGCCAGCGTTTCCACCAAGACCGTCTAATCTCTTATAGGTTACCAGGCGTTCAGTGAACTGAAGAACTAATGTGTCTTTTCTTCTATATTTAGACTCTGATATTTCCTCTTAGAGTCGACGATTTTCTTCTATTAATCGTTATGTTTTCATCTTTGTTATTTATTATTTCAACATCATAACCTCAACTGGCAGCTTTTCCGTCCTCCATTCTCTCAAATAAGTGCCACAAGAAATTTTTTGTCTAATTTAAGCAATTAAACTATAATAAAGACCATCTTAAAAAGTGAATGCTTGAATAACCTTAACTTTGAAGATAATAAGGCCGGGTGAATGATTTCAATGATTTGTGCTGTTGCCAATAATGGCATTATTGGTAATAAGAATCAATTACCTTGGCCGCATCTACCTTCGGACATGAAGTGGTTTTCAAAACAGACCAAAGGAAACGTCGTTGTAATGGGCCGGAAGACCTGGGATTCACTTGGTTTGGTGAAGCCACTGCCAAACCGGGTAAACGTCGTGGTGTCTCGTCAGGCTCAGATAACAAGTGCAAACGCTGTAATCACAGATAATGTGAATCAGCGGATTCTTGATTTGCAGCAGGAGTATCCTACTAGAGATGTTTTCATTATTGGAGGAGCGCAACTTTACCAATCTACTATGCCGATTACCAAGAGATTCTATATCACACGGATCTACAGCGATTATCCTGGCGATACTTATCTAGACATCGAGGTTTTGCTGGAAGATACGAAGATGTTGCGGCAAAAAGCTATTGAGGCCTCAGAAAAACACCCAAAACACGCATTTCAGATCTTTCAGAGAGTGACATGAAACAGTATCTTTCTGCATTACAACAGATCCTTGATAAAGGCATTGACCGACCTGACCGAACCCAAACAGGTACTCGCAGCTTGTTTGGAATGCAGCATCGATATAGACTGAGCAGTGGGTTTCCAGTTGTAACAACTAAAAGATTCGCTTGGAAAGCTTGTCTGAGCGAGTTGCTGTGGTTTATAGAGGGAAGCCGTGATAATAATAGACTTAAAGAGATTCTAAACAACCAGAAAACTATCTGGGAAGCAAATGCAGAAGCGGGGTCTTGGAAACCTCGTGCCCAATTTCCCGGCGATGTTGGACGAATTTATGGTGTTCAATGGAGAAGTTGGCAACATTGGTCTGAGCCTGATCAGCAATATGTTGCTATCGATCAACTGAAAGCTGTCATTGAAAACATCAAGGCAAAACCGTATAGCCGGAGGCATGTAGTCACCGCTTGGAATCCGGGAGAACTCGACCAAATGGCATTGCCTCCCTGCCACATATTCTTTCAATTCTATGTTGATAACGGAAAACTTTCAATGCAAATGTACCAACGGTCATGTGATATGTTTTTAGGTGTGCCATTCAATATTTCGAGTTATGCGTTACTATTACATATGGTTGCTCAGGTTACCGAACACGAACCAGGTGATTTTATTCATACCCTTGGTGATGCTCATATATATCATAACCATTTTGAACAAGTCAAGATACAGTTATCGAGGGATCCATACTCATTACCTGAATTGTGGATTAATCCTAAAATCAAGGATATAAATGCATTCACAATGAAGGATTTCAAGCTTATCAATTACCAGTTTCATAAAGCCATAAAAGGGAAAATGTCAGTATAAACTTGGAAGACAATCAATAAAAAAATCCTGAAAAGGAGAAGGTAATACATGGAAAGTGATCTTAATCATCTGATCGAACAGTTAAACCATGAGGATAGCGAGGTTAGGATTCAAGCCTGTCGGTCATTGAAAGACAGCAGCTATTCAGAAACAATTGAACCGTTAAAGTCAATGTTAGAGGATGAAAATAAATGGGTTCGTCGCCACGCGACCGAGACCTTGTTGACCCTGACTTCAGTCGAAGATATGATTGATCAATTGATTCATTTGCTGGATGATAGTGACCCTTGGGTTCGTTGCTATGCTAGTGAATCACTTGCCCAATCAGCAGATCCAAAATCAATTCAACCCTTAATTGCTCGATTAACGGATCAAGATTATCATGTACGTTTAACAGCATGCCGGGCACTGGCAAAGTTTGAAATCCAGGATGATATCGATCCAGTGATTGATTTATTGCAAGATGAAAATCAATGGATACGACGACAAGCCTGTAGTACACTCGGTCATTGGAAATCTGAAGTGACTAGTGAGCGATTGATACAAATGCTCAGTGATGAGAGTGCTCATGTTCGTTCTGCTGCCTGTCAAGCGCTGGCAGCAGTTCCAAACACGCAAGCGATTTCACCGTTGATCGTGCTTTTAAATGACGAAGATACATCTGTTCGTACCAGTGTCATTGAAGTATTAACCAAAATCGGTGACACTTCAGCAGTCGAACCAGTGATGGAGAAGCTTAATGACGAAAGTCCGTCTGTACGTTTAGCTGCATGTAGGGCAATGACTGTCTTCAGCGACACACGTGCTTGTGAAGCCCTTCTAAGTTGTCTGAACGACGAAAATCACCTCACACGTCAATATGCTTGTCGGGCGTTAGCGACATCTGGGAATGGAAAAACAGCTGAAGCGCTAGAGAAGAAACTTGATGACGAAATAGCTGAAGTTCGTGCTGCGGCTTGTCAGTCGTTGCTGGAGTTACAGTATCATCACGCTATTAATTCGATTTCGGCTTTGTTACAAGACGAAGACGTCTCTGTCCGACGAAGTGCTTGTAAATTAATATTGAATTTGGGGGAGAAAGAATCCTTGCCTCCCTTAGGCCAATTGGCAGATGAAGAAGACTGGTGGATCCGCCAATATGTGTTTGAAGCAATGGCGAAATTAAGAAACCATCAAGCTGTCGAACCGCTTATCACTATGTTATCAATGAAAGAAGATCATCTTCATCAAAGGATTGAAGATGTATTAATAGACATCCAAGACCATGTAGATGATGAAGAAACAAAGAACAGGATTGAAGAAACATTTAACCCTTCTGAAATCTCCGGCGCTACTACAGAGGGTGATTCTCATACAAGCCAATAGCAAATTTCGGAGGAATATGTGAAAGCAATCATTGTAGATTTGGGTGGTCGTGCACGAAGTTCGAAAGAAAACCGCATAGTAAAATCAGTGATTTTCTAAACGGGTCGTAGCTCTTGTATCAGCATTGCCAATAATTCTCATATGCATCAGCTGGAAAGAAAATGACAACTGAAACTGCATTTATCATGGATACCTCCCAAATAAAGTTTGGTTTGGGGGCAACGCATGAAGTTGGTCACGATATGTACGCACTGGGTGGCAAAAGGGTGATGGTACTGACCGATCCCAATCTGTCCAATAGCGAGCCTGTTTCAATTACTTTGACAGCGCTGAGCAACGTTGGGATTGATGCGATATTATTTGATCAAGTTCGTGTTGAACCGACAGATGTTTCTTTCAAACAGGCGATTGACTTTGCCGTTGATGGAAATTTCGATGGATACGTGGCAGTTGGCGGCGGATCCTGTATGGATACAGCTAAAGCTGCTAACCTTTATGCTACCTATCCAGCAGATTTTCTAACTTATGTGAACCAGCCAATTGGGCAGGGCGAACCGGTACCAGGACAACTCAAACCGTCAATTGCTATTCCCACAACTGCTGGTACTGGCAGTGAAACAACTGGAGTGGCTATTTTTGACTTACTGGAAATGCATGTTAAAACAGGTATAGCCCATCGATCACTACGGCCATCCATGGGAATCGTAGATCCAGATAACACCCGGACACTTCCCAAAATCGTATCTGCTTGCTGCGGACTAGATGTGTTGAGCCATGCGTTGGAATCTTTGACAGCTTTATCTTTTGATAAACGTCCTGCACCTAAGAGTCCCAAGTATCGACCTGCCTATCAAGGTTCGAACCCAATTAGCAACCTGTGGGCCTCCCGTGCAATTGAAATGGTTTCTAAAAATCTTATTCGTGCCGTCGAGTGTCCATCTGATGATGAAGCCAGAGCGCAAATGCTTTTGGCCTCCACGTTCGCCGGCATTGGGTTCGGTAATGCCGGTGTTCATTTGCCACATGGTATGTCCTATCCTGTGGCAGGGATGGTTCGAGACTACATTCCTGATGGATTCCCAAGCCCACACCCAATCGTGCCTCATGGAATGTCGGTTATCCTTAATGCCCCTGCAGTCTTTCGTTTCACCGCATCCACTAACCCCAAGTTGCACCTTTATGCGGCTGAATTGATGGGTGCCGATATTTCTGGAGCGGATCCCGATGACGCAGGTAAGATACTGGCCAATGCAATTATTAAACTAATGCAGAAAACGGGTATTCCTAATGGCTTATCTGAGGTTGGTTACGTCAAAGCGGATATTGACCAACTCGTAGCTGGCACTCTACCACAACATCGGGTAACCAAGCTGTCACCTCAGCCAGCAAATGCGGCTGATTTGACAGAGTTGTTTCTCGATTCGTTGACATGCTGGTAGAGAGAATTTACATGCATCCTTCGATACTCTGCTATATGTTAGCAATGTGGGAATCTATACGTCTGTTGCGTCTTCATCAGTGTTGAATTCACTAACTCCAAACTCGATCTGATCCGCGTTCTCATCTTGATCCGGGTCCACGATTGGGTCAGTGTCCTCCTCCATTTGAGTTCCATTAAAGAGTTTTTCCAGAACAATTGTCTGACGTTCTTTATATCCCCATTTCCTGTAGGCTTCAATAACCGATCGGTCAGAAACTGATAGTTCGATCTCAAGAGATTGAACACCATTGTCCGTTGCTAGTTTTTCTGCGTATTCTACCAACATAGTCGATACGCCAAAAGCCCGAAATGGCGCTAACACCTTCAGGTCCCCAATGGTTGCAGTGGTGTTTTCAAGAACACTTCGTTCGATGCGTATTTGTCCAATTGGATGACCACCTGTTTCAGCTACAATACGATAGACGTCATCTTCACTGCTCTTCTCTAAATCCTTTGTCAAGTGGTCGGTTACTTCCTGAACGGATTGGTCGGGAAAACAGTAAGTCTGTAACCCTTCTGTATCCTCTAATGTCGCGGAGCGCAACTGTAGTGTGCCGTGAAGTTCAAGTTCTTGACTCATTATATATCTCCTTACATATCTATGAGTGTTGCATTAATGGCTTAGCTGCTACAATTGATTTCAAAAGGTCGTCGATTATCAGAAACACATTGAGAAACGAAAATCGCATGATCAACACTTTCACCGATTATCGCCTAAGTTGGATAACTTATTTCCTAACTAGGTATATGTTTATTTTAACATGTCAGTATACTTTTGTAAACAAATGGCATGGCCAAAAATTAGAGTAACTATTCCTAGCCCTATATATGTTCTTCTTCTCCAGTATCGAGTTGATTACGTAATTATCTCTTTTAAATATGTCCTAATTTCACATCCCAAACAGTTGGTTATTTTGGTTAGAACAACCCAAGAAAATTCTAACGAAGATCCTGAATAGCTATGAATTTCCTTTAGTTCCTGTCTCCTTTCGGCTTGTTTATGTATATAGGGATCAAGCGTTGGGCTATCAGTAATAAACAATTTTGAAAGAGGTTAAGTACTTTTTAGATAAAATGGAGAATAATGGATAACAAAGATCTTAAAGTCAGCATGATGGGTATGGTGTCTATGCAATTGGCTCAGGTAAGACGCATTCCATTCCACACTTTGACCACTCTTTTTCTGCTTGCTGTGGCTCAACCTCTTTGGCATGGTTACCAATTTGGTGTATCTGATCATTCTATTCAGTTTTCTATCATGAACCGTATCATGGACCCAACTCTGTATCCAGGTGACCCGATGCTAGATACGGCAAAAGGATACGTAAGCTTTTTTCCTAGATTGATGACAATTCTGATTAAAATTATTAAGAACATAGAGTCGCTCTATTTCTCTCTCCATATTTTGTCCTATTTTTTCTATTTCGCCATCCTTTATTACATTTCAAAGCTGCTATTTGATGAAACGAGCGCGATTTTATGTGTAATATTGATGTCCACCAAAAAAATTGTATTAGGCGGTAGTTCAATTCATTTTACTGGTCTGTATCCGTCATTCCTCACTTTGCCATTCGTATTGATGGCGATCTATCTTTTTCTTAAAGAAAAGCATGCTATAGCTTACACAATCATAGGTGTCAGTTTAAATTTTCATACCTTAGTTGCGGGCCATGCGGTTTGCATGTTGTTATGTTACTCGCTATTTTCTGTTGTCTCAAAAAAGATTCATTTCGGACAGTTAGCGAAATACGT
>CEWR01151891.1_pt1 | contig 11293 bp, 9 predicted proteins | sample 356321 | NCBI WGS metagenome assembly CEWR01 (sample SAMEA2621551, study PRJEB7988) | marine metagenome | biome: marine biome (ENVO:00000447); feature: mesopelagic zone (ENVO:00000213); material: "saline water (ENVO:00002010), including plankton (ENVO:xxxxxxxx)" | depth 790 m
GGCTTAAGCTTTGTGCGTCAAACAATACAAGAATACAAGCCAAAAAAGGTTGATATTTTAATTGCATTACATGCGTGTGATACTGCTACTGATGATGCTCTTGCAAAAGCAATAACTGCTAATGCTCAATTGGTAATTACAGCGCCTTGTTGTCATAAACAAATTAGACAGCACCTTAAAGGAAAGGAACAAGAAAACCCTATTTTAAAGTATGGCATTTTTAAAGAGCGTCAGTATGAAATGGTTACGGATACGCTTAGAGCATTAATTTTAGAAAAAAACCAATACAACACAAAAGTGTTTGAGTTTATCTCTAACGAACATACCAGAAAAAATATAATGCTGATTGGTCAAAAATCAACCAAAAAGGCTGACAAAGCAATGCTTTCAGAAAAAATAAACGATCTTAAAAAAGAGTACAGTATTGATTCTCACTATTTAGAAGAGATTTTATAAGGAGTATTAATTCACTCTTTTATTTCAAAAACGCCTAATAGAGGGAAGTGGTCAGATTTCCCCAATTTATAAACCCCTGCATTAGTGCATTGGAGTTTATTATTAGATACAATATGATCAAACCTTGCTCGTAAAATAATAAATCTCCAGGTTTTTGATCTTTTATCAAATTTAGGCAAGGCATCTTCAAAACCTTCCCCTTTTAACCACGCAAGAGTTTTCCCTTTATCATTTTCATTAAAATCACCTAAAATTATAACAGGAAGGTTTGGGTTTGCTTTTGGCAGAAACTGCTTTATTTCCTTTATGTGTATCTCTTCTTTTTTAAAATGAGCCTTCCAGCCAATCCATCCTTTTCGTGTTAAACCAGGCTTTAAATGTGTGTTTAATATTTGTATAGAATCTTGCTCTTTTTTTATTGTTATTAACCAGCAAGGAAACCATCCAGCTTTGTTTCTAATAGATTCGTTTTTAATTATTGGATATTTAGATAGCGTTGCATACCCTCCTGCGGTACCTCTATGCTTAAATTCAATAAACGGGTATTTACTTGTTAATCCAGCTCTAATGATATCCTCCCAAGCTTTATTGGTTTCTTGTAAGCAAATTACATCCGCATTTATTGAGTCTAAGATGCTCACTACCTTTTTATTTATAAAATGATAGTTTACATTATAAGTCAGAACACTAATGGTATTTGCTTTTGTAAAAAAACAAGAGAAAAAAAGTAAACCTGTAAAAATGATTTTCATAACAACCTAGAATACAATAATAGCTCCAGGCTTTAATAAATAACTCTTATTGCGAATTAAAACTTAGTTATGTTGTACTTGAAATATTTTAATAACTGCTTCAGGAGTCATCATTCCTGATTCGGAGTTTAAAATTTGTTCAATCGTTTTATTCACTGCAACTGGGTTTAAACCCATTTTTAATGCAGTCTCTTTACAACAGTTTATTTCAGCTTTTGTTTTATTTTGATCAACACCCATTAATAAAAGCAATCGGTAAAACTGAATAATTCTATTTGTTTCTCCTCTTTCTGGATTAAAATCGACAGGATTATTTTCTAGAGCATTAAGTGCCTCTTCAGAGACCCCTAAACCTGAAGCTATGGTATAAATAAATGATTCTTCTGCGAACGTTTTACGTCCATCAGCCTCACTTAAAGCAATTAAATCTTGCAATAAACTCAACTTTTCATGCTGCTTATTATCCATTATAATCTTGCTATTAGTTCGGTGTAAATCAATGTTAATTGTGGCTCTGCAACTGCCGCGGCAGCTAAAATATCTTCAATTGCAACTGCCTGTAGGTTTTCAGGATCACACTCATCTGTTAGTACAGAAATAGCACAACAAGGCAAACTCATATGTCTGGCAACAATTACTTCAGGCACAGTACTCATCCCCACAGCATCTCCGCCAAACTTTCTAATCATTTTGTATTCTGCTTTTGTTTCTAAATTTGGTCCAGAAACAGGAACATAAACACCTTCGTGTAATTGTATATTTTTTTCTACTGAAATTTCTCTTAACGTATCATTTAGCTTTGTTGAATATGCTTCACTCATATCTGGAAAGCGAGGACCAAAATCATCTAAATTCTTTCCGTTTAGCGGGTGTTCTGGATATAAATTAATGTGATCTGTTATCAACATTAAAGAGCTTTTTTTATACGCTAAATTAATTGCTCCAGCAGCATTAGAAATCAACAGATTCTCTATTCCCAACAACTTTAAAACTCTAATTGGAAAAGTAATCTCTTTCATGTTATACCCTTCGTAATAATGAAAACGGCCTTGCATTACCAATACCTTTTTACCCCGAATAATTCCATAAATAAGTTTGCCATGATGCGATTCAACTGTTGAAACAGGAAAATGAGGAATTTTATCGTAATCAATTGCTTTGATAATTTCAATTTCAGAAACTAACCCACCTAAACCAGTTCCTAACACAACTCCTATCTGAGGATTTTCTATTCCTTCATTTTTCAGAAAGACTACTGTTTCATTCAATTTTTCTTGCATAGTTTCCTCCATAAACATCATTGCGAGGCACAAAGCAATCTTTTAGTACGTATGATTGCTTTGTGCCTCGCAATGACGAGATAATTAAATGTTGTTAGTTTACTGTTCTACCTTTTGCTTTCTTGCTTGTAGATTTGTAATCTTTCACTTTTTTCATTTCAAACTTAAGGTAAGCTCCTGCTCCTCCAGGTAAAATGTAATACGTTTTGCCTCCAAAGTTAATTTTACCTTTTCCATTTTTCCATTCAGCACCCATTAGGCTATATCTTCCTCTGTTGTTAGGATCTCCAAAAACTAAGTACTGATCGTCAGACTCAAAAAAACTAATCGCTAATTTATTCCCTGGCAATACTTTCACACATACCCCTGGTGTTTTTCCATCAACTAAAATGTTATCTAAACTAGCTGAAGAGGAGATTACTAACTTTCCATCCTCATCTAATTCTTGAGAATTTTGGGCTTGCTCACCTCTTTGTAAGCTAACATCACTAGAAACGTAAAATTGCATCTTCTTCAATTTTGCTTCATCTAAATTATATTTAGTTCTTACCGTATTTGTAAACGGTATTGTAGATTTACATGAACTAAAAAGTGTTACTGCACCAAGTGCTAGTATTAATAATGGTTTATTTGAAAATAATGATTTCATAATTTATCTATTTTAAAGCTTCTTTTTATCAATAATTGTTCCAAACAAAAATATTCATTTTTATTAAGAAATTAACAAATTACAACCACGCAAATCACTGTTGTCAAATCGACCCAACACTTCAAACTCTTCAGTTGTACATTTCCCTAAATCTTGCGTAGCAATAAAGCTACATGAATTGATATTTGCCAAATCAATCACATTAATTCCTCCTGTTTTATTATTCTCTAAGAAATTAAAAGGGTCATTCACATCTCTAATCAGAATTTTCATCCAGTTGGGTGTTTTAAAAACTCCGTTTCCTTTAGAATACGCTTGTGATAATAGCTCTGTCATTCCATATTCTGAATGAATTTCCGAAACCTTAAAGCTCTCCTTATAAATTCCGTGTAATTCATCTCGTGTCAACTCTTTTCTCCTTCCCTTCATTCCTCCAGTTTCCATAATAATAACATCGCTCAAGTCAACCTGATAACTCTCCGCTAAATCGAGTAAAGCAAAGGAAACTCCAAAAAGTATCGTTTTCTGCTTGTTTTTGATATTTTTAGCTAATATTTCAACCAAATCTTGATGATTATCAAGAAAAAAACCACTATCCGAATGTTTACTTTTATTTATTAGATCATCCACCATATAGATTAACGATGAGCCCTCACGCTCTAAATAAGACGGCAATAAGCCAAGCACACAATAATCCTCAATTGCACCATAAAACTGCTTAAAAGCATTATTATAACTAGTCTCATACAACGAAAGATCCTTAACAAGATGTTCACTTTGTGTCATCCCAGTTGTTCCGCTACTTAAAAAAATTTTCTGCGCATTAAACTCTCCAGTTTTAATGGCATGTGTTTTAAAAAACTCAACGGGTAAAAAAGGAATATCTTGTATCTTTTTTACCGATAATGGATTAATTTTTAAATGTTTACAAAATTCATTGTACGTAGAATTATGCAAAAACTGAAAGTTAAAAATCTCAATAGCAAGTGTGTTAAACTCTTGCTTCGTTTTAATGTTGAAGATTTGATTTTGAAGGCTCAACAAAATAATTCGTAATTTTAAAATGTGAAAAGAACAACAATATTAGTCATATTATTCGCTATAGTAATTGCTGTTAGTTGTAAAAAGGAAAAGACAACACCTCAACCTCCTGTCATTACTTTTTTAACTGCTCAATTTTCTGCAGACAAGTCTGCGAGTCTCATTAAATTTGAATTTTTTGATGCCAATGGTGATTTAGGTTTGCAACAAGAAGAGAATAAAGGAGAACAGCAATACAATATTTTTGTTGATTATTACGAAAAAGAAAATGGCATATGGATCTTAAAATCTCCAATAATTGCCGAAATACCAGATTTGGATGAACCTAGTGGGTTTAGATCTGACACGACAATTACCAACCTTAGGTTTCCTTTTTTAGAAAATGAAGACGGAAGCTCTCTAACCGGTGAAGCGCAAATAGAATTATTCTACAACAACTTCATTCAACCATTGGCGGATACTTTTAGGTATGAGATCTACATTAAAGACAGAGCTTTCCAAAACAGTAACACCATAATTACTGAAGAAATGATTGTGGTGAACTAAAAAACATTTCAATAAAAAAAGCCTCTCGAAATAAATTCGAGAGGCTTTTTTTTATATTTATGAATTAGAATTCTTACAAATTCAACAATACTTTTTCTGGATCTTTTCCTCCAAATATTATTGAGCTTGGGTTTTCTAACATTTCTTTTACTGTTTTTAAGAATCCAACAGATTCTTTACCATCAATAATACGATGATCGTAAGACAATGCTAAATACATCATTGGTCTAATCTCAACTTTACCATCAATGGCAACTGGTCTTTCAATAATGTTGTGCATTCCTAAAATAGCACTTTGTGGTGGGTTAATAATTGGAGTACTCATCATAGAGCCAAAAACACCACCATTAGTAATGGTAAATGTTCCACCTTCCATATCAGCAATGTCAATTTTACCATCACGCGCTTTAATCGCTAAACGCTTAATTTCTGCTTCAATTTCTGCTAAACTCATTTTCTCAGCATTTCTTACTACTGGAACCAATAATCCTTTTGGAGAACTTACGGCAATTCCGATATCAGCAAAATCATGCGTAATCACATAATCACCATCTATCATCCCGTTAACAGAAGGATATAATCTTAATGCTTCTGTTACAGCTTTCGTAAAGAAACTCATGAAACCGAGGTTTACACCGTGAGACTCTCTAAATGATTCCTTATACTTTTTACGTAAATCCATAATGGGCTTCATATCAAGCTCATTAAAAGTAGTTAACATAGCTGTTTCGTTTTTAACAGCAACTAATCTCTTAGCGATGTTTCTACGCATCATGCTCATCTTCTTCTTTTCTTGGTCTCTTGTTCCTCCCCAACCAGTAGATGCACTTGCATCAACTCCACCAGTTAAATAAGCTTCTATATCTCCTTTGGTAATTTTCCCATTAGAACCGCTTGCTGCAATTTTATTAGCATTAATTCCATTTGCAGCAATCATTTCTTTAGCTACTGGAGTTGCTTTTACATCCACTTTTGCTACAACTGGTGCAGGATTTGGATTTGGTGCCGCTTCTGCTACAACCTCAGGTCCTTCTTCTTCAACTTTACTTTCAAAATCAGCAGGTCTTTCTGCATCAGTATCAATTAAACAAACTACACCGCCTACCAATACTACATCTCCTTCTTCTGCTTTCAATGTAATAATTCCAGCTTCTTCTGCAGGCAACTCTAATGTTGCTTTGTCAGAATCTACCTCAGCAATGGTTTGATCTTTTTCTACATAATCACCATCATTCACTAACCATTCTGCAATTTCTACTTCTGTAATCGATTCTCCCGGAGAGGGAACTTTCATTTCTAAAGCCATAACTTTATTTATTTAATACTAATGCGTTTTCAAATACTCTATCAATAATTGCTGCTTGTCTTACAGCATGCGCTTTTGAAGACCCTGTTGCAGGAGCTCCACTAGCACGTAAAGAAATTAATTCTAAATCTACTGATGTAAAGTGACGCTGCATGCTTGACCAAGCACCCATATTTTTAGGTTCTTCTTGAGCCCAAACGTATGTTTTAGCGTTCTTATATTTTGATACTATTCCTGCTAATTGTTTCTTTGGTAATGGATATAATTGCTCAATCCTTACAATTGCAATGTTATCTACCCCTCCAATATCTTCATTTTTAGCTAGTAAATCGTAATAAAATTTACCAGTACAAAAAATAACTTTATCAACGTTATCTGCTTTAACAGAAACATCATCAATCACCTCTTTAAAAGATCCTTTTGCCATATCATCTAATGTAGAAACACATTTAGGATGACGCAATAAACTTTTAGGAGTAAATACAATTAACGGTTTTCTAAACTTCCATTTTAATTGTCTTCTCATTATATGGAAGAAATTTGCTGGAGTTGAGCAGTTGGCTACTTGTAAATTATTATCTGCACACAATTGTAAGAATCTTTCCATTCTTCCACTAGAATGCTCTGCTCCTTGACCTTCATAACCATGAGGCAATAACATTACTAATCCGTTTTGTGTTTTCCACTTATCCTCCGCAGCACTTAAAAACTGATCAATTATAATTTGAGCTCCGTTATTAAAATCTCCAAATTGAGCTTCCCAAATAGTTAACCCATGAGGCGTAGCCATTCCGTAACCATATTCAAATCCTAAAACCCCATACTCAGAAAGTAACGAATTATAGATGTGAAATGGCGCTTGATCTTTTGAAATATTATTAAGCGGTGTATATTCTTCTTCAGAATCTTCTACTTTAACTACAGCATGCCTGTGAGAGAATGTTCCTCTTTCAACATCTTGTCCTGTAAATCGAATAGCGTGCCCTTCTTCTAATAGAGTACCATAAGCCAATAGTTCACCCGCATCCCAACTTAAAGCTGTTCCTTCTTCTAATTGTTTTAAACGATTATTGAATAAACGAGTTGTTTTTTTGATGAAGTTTTTATCAGCAGGTAAAGTGCTTATCTTTTTACCAAGAGTTAATAATTTATTTTTATCATAACCTGAGTCTGGTGAAGCAGCAAAACTTTCTCTATCGCTGTATTCAAATCCTTCCCAAGTTCTTTTTAAGAACTGAGTAACTGTTGCCTTTTCAATTTCTTTGGCCTCATCTAATCGTCCTTGTAATAAATCGTTAAACGATTTTTCGTGTTCTTTTTCCTCTGCTTTGCTAATGATGCCTTCCTTAATTAATTTATCTAAATAAATATCTCTTGGGTTAGCATGCTTACCAATAGCTTTATATAATAATGGCTGTGTAAAACGAGGCTCATCACCTTCATTATGTCCATATTTACGATATCCTAATATATCGATATATACATCCTTATTAAATTTCTGTCTATATTCAATAGCTAATTTAACTGTTTGAATAACTGCCTCAACATCATCTCCATTTACATGAAAAACTGGACACAAAGTTACTTTAGCAACATCTGTACAATAAGTACTTGATCTTCCATCTAAGTAGTTTGTTGTAAATCCAATTTGGTTATTTACAACTATATGTAATGTTCCACCAACTTTATAACCATCTAATTGGGCCATTTGAGCTACTTCATAAGCAATTCCTTGGCCAGCAATAGCTGCATCCCCATGAATGATTATTGGAACAATTTTATTCTGATCTTTTAAGTATGTATCAATTTTAGCACGCGCAATACCCTCTACAACAGGAGCAACAGTTTCTAAATGTGATGGATTGGGAGCCAATGTCATATGAACATTTTTCCCGTTATCTGTTTTCACATCACAAGAATAACCTAAATGATATTTTACATCTCCATCAAAAATATTGTCTTCATATTCTTTTCCTTCAAACTCACTAAAAATAGCAGAGTAGGTTTTATTGAAAATATTAGCCAATACATTTAAACGACCTCTATGAGCCATTCCTACAATAAACTCTTCAATTCCAAATTCCGAACCTTTTTCAACAACTGCGTCTAAAGCAGGTATTAAGGCTTCGTTTCCTTCTAAAGAAAAACGTTTTTGACCAACAAATTTTTTGTGTAAGAATTGTTCAAAAACTACTGCTTGATTTAATTTATGTAGTACGTGCTTTTTTTCTTCTTTATCAAATTGAGCTCTGTTTTTCAACTCAATTTTTTCTCTAATCCAAGCCAACTCTTCTGGCTTACGAATATACATATACTCAATACCAATTGATTCACAATATGTTTCCTCAAGATGAGCAACAATGTCTTTCAATTTAGCAGCTCCAATGCCGACATCGTTACCTGCCTGAAAAACTGTTTCTAAATCAGTTTTTTCAAGACCATAATTCTCAATGTTTAAATTTGGAGCATATTGTCTACGAGCCCTAACAGGATTAGTTTTCGTAAACAAATGACCTCTTTTACGATAGCCATTAATCAAATCAATTACCTTGAATTCTTTATCGAATCCTTCGGGAACATCAGTATCATAATTTTTTCTTGCAAATTCAAAGCCTTCGAAGAATTTTCTCCAGCCTTCACCCACATCTTCTGGGTTTTTTAGATATTGCTGATAGTAGTCTTCAATTACTGATCCATCAGCGTTACTCAGATAGGAATGTTTGTCCATGCCTTAGTTTTGGTGAAATATTACGCAAAGTAAATAAATAAAAAGTTGATTTAACATACGATTGCTAATAAAATTGTAGCAGATATTTAATATTCTAATGTAGGTTATCGTAAATTTGTCACTTAAATTTAATTGAATGTCAAAAACAGTTGAAGAAATAGACCAAGTTGTAATCAAATTTGCCGGTGATTCTGGTGATGGAATGCAGCTTACAGGTACTCAATTTAGTAATACAGCAGCCTTTATTGGTAACGATTTAGCAACCTTCCCAGACTTTCCTGCGGAGATTAGAGCTCCTCAAGGAACCGTTGCTGGAGTTTCTGGATTTAAAATCCAATTCGGGAGTAATCGAATATTTTCACCAGGAGATGAAGCCGATATTTTAATCGCGATGAATCCTGCTGCATTATTAGCAAACATCGATTGGATTAGAGATGGTGGAACAGTTATCGTTGATAGTGATAGTTTTAAGATAAAAGACTTTGATAAAGCTGGTTATAAAACAAATCCATTAGATGATGGAACCTTAGCTGGTTATAATGTAATTGAAGCTCCTATTACAAAGTTGACAAAAGAAAGTGTTATTGATTGTGATATTGAAAACAAATTCAGATCACGAAGTAAAAACATGTTTGCTCTAGGTATTGTTTACTGGTTATTTAGCAGACCATTATCAATTACTGAAGATTTTTTAGATGCTAAATTTGGTAAGATTCCAGAAATTGCCAGAGCAAATAAACAAGCTTTAAAAGCAGGTTATAATTATGCGTTAACGGTAGAATTATTACCCTCATCATATAAAGTAAAAGCAGCCTCATTACCTAAAGGAAAATACAGAAGTATTATGGGTAACGAAGCAACTGCGTGGGGGATAATGGCTGCAGCTGAAAGAGCTGAGTTAGATATCTTTTTAGGAACTTATCCTATTACTCCAGCATCAGATATTTTACACGAGTTATCAAAATTTAAAAACTTTAATATTGTTTCGCTTCAGGCAGAAGATGAAATTGCTGGAATTTGTGCTTCAATAGGGGCAAGTTTTTCTGGGAGTTTAGCCGTAACTTCTACTTCGGGGCCTGGTTTGGCTCTTAAAGGAGAAGCGATTGGTTTAGCAATGATGACTGAATTACCAATTGTTATTATTAATGTTCAAAGAGGTGGACCTTCAACAGGATTACCAACTAAAACAGAACAATCGGATTTATTACAAGCCGTTTACGGAAGAAATGGAGAAAGCCCAATAATTGTTTTAGCGGCAAGTACGCCTTCTAACTGTTTTGATTATGCTTATAAAGCAGCAAAATTAGCAGTTGAGCACATGACTCCCGTTATTTTATTAACCGATGGATTTATTGCCAATGGTTCTGAACCTTGGAAAATAAAGAGTGTTGGAGACATGGAAGACATTACTCCTGCTTTTGCAAAAGAAGGTGATGAAAATTGGAATCCATATTCAAGATCTGAAGATAAATTAAATAGAACTTGGGCTATACCAGGAACTAAAGGATTAGAACATAGAATAGGTGGTTTAGAAAAACAAGCTGTTACTGGAAATATTTCTTATGACCCTAACAACCATGAAGAGATGGTTAAGGTGAGAGCAGCGAAAGTAGCTCGTGTGGCTAACTTTATTCCTGAGCTAGAATTTAATGGAGAAGAAAACGCAGACTTACTTGTGGTAGGTTGGGGTGGAACTTATGGTGGTTTACATACTGCGGTAAGTTCTATGTTAGTTGAAGGTAAACCGATAGCTCACGCACATTTTAACTTTATAAATCCTTTGCCAAAAAATACAGCAGAGGTATTTGCAAAGTTTAAGAAGATTGTTGTTTGTGAATTGAATAATGGTCAGTTTATAAAAATATTACAAAGTGAATTGCCTCAATTTGATTATTTACAATACAACAAAATACAAGGGTTGCCTTTTTCTAAGAGTCAATTGGTAAATGAATTTAATAACTTATTGGAAGCCTAATTATGGAACATTTAGTAGAAGAAAAAGAATTAACTTTTAGAGATTTTGAAACTGACCAAGATGTTAGATGGTGTCCCGGGTGTGGAGATTACGCTATTTTAAAAGCGGTTCAAAAAGTAATGCCACAAATTGGTAAAGAAAAAGAAGATATTGTATTTATTTCTGGGATTGGATGTTCATCTCGTTTTCCATACTATATGAATACTTATGGTTTTCATACTATACACGGTAGAGCTCCAGCTGTTGCTACAGGAGTTAAATTGGCTAACCCTAATTTAAGTGTATGGCAAGTAACTGGTGATGGTGATGCCTTGGCAATTGGAGGAAACCATTATATACATGCATTAAGAAGGAACATTGATATAAATATCTTATTGTTTAACAACGAGATATACGGTCTTACTAAAGGTCAATTTTCACCAACTTCTGCAACAGGGCTTAAAACTAAATCGTCTCCGCAAGGAACAGTTGATAGAAGTTTTAACCCTGGTAAATTAGCAGTAGGTGCTGAGGCCAACTTTTTTGCAAGAGTAATTGATGTTGATCCTAAAAGGATGGCT
>CEWR01031985.1_pt1 | contig 11287 bp, 6 predicted proteins | sample 356321 | NCBI WGS metagenome assembly CEWR01 (sample SAMEA2621551, study PRJEB7988) | marine metagenome | biome: marine biome (ENVO:00000447); feature: mesopelagic zone (ENVO:00000213); material: "saline water (ENVO:00002010), including plankton (ENVO:xxxxxxxx)" | depth 790 m
CTGTAAACACTTGTATTTGCACCTCTAAAGGCTCGAAAGGACGATTGTGATTGAACCAAAACTCGGTATAACTTACAAAAGGATTTGGATAATTTAACACATTATTAATTTCCAACTCATCATTACCAGCAACTATAAATTGAATTTCTGAAGTTGAAGAATTATTATAAACATCCCAAGCCTTAAAGGTTAACGTATGCAAACCTGCTTCTAAATCTCTAAAAGTAAAAGAAGCTTTACCGTTTGCGTAATCATCTACATTTGCTTGATAATATTCATTTATAACAAAAGGATTAGACTCATCATTATCTAAAATCGCTATCATATCATGACCGATACCACTTGCTGTATTTATTCCGTTCTCATCAGATAATTTTGCAATTAAAATTGGAGAATCGTTTGTTATTCCTCCAGAAACAAAACTTTCGTCATTCATAAATAAATTAATTAAGGGCCCTTGGTTATCTTCTGGCGCACTTTCATTTAAGCCTCCGATTCTTAAATCAATATTATAACCGGTTTGGTTATTTAATGAGTTGTCTTCTTGAGAATAAAAACTTATTCGACCGGTATCAACTGGTATCTGTGTATCTCTAGGCATTACAAATTCAAATTCAAACAATCCGTTAGTAACAGTAGCTTGACCGTTAAACAACACTTCTCCTAAGGTAATAAAATCTAAAACTAACAACTGCCCATTCTCTGAAACACCATCGTTTCCTAAAGTGCTTCTTTCTACATTTTTATCGAAAAGTTTTGCTTCTAAAACTCCATTATATTCATTTAATAAATTACCATTTACATCTTTTACTTCCCCTGTTATCTTTACCTTATCTAAAGCTTTTAAAACTTCTGTCGATTCGGCAATAGGAAAATCGTTAACCTTTGTTAATTCAATTTTTTGTGTTGGAAAAGCTAGGTGCATCGAAGGATCACCTATATAAAAAACTACCCTTCTATTTTCACTACCTATCGAATTCTTTGAAATACGCACCGCTTCTGCTGGTGTATTTGGAATATCCAAACCGTAACCAAATAACTCTGGAGCCAAAACTTGATTAAATTCTACACCTACTGAAGCAGAAATGGATCGCGTTGTAGTTACTAAAGATATAGCACCTCCTTCTTTATTCCAAAAAGTAAGTTCACCTGCTGTAACTCGCTGAGGATTATCAAATTTCGTAAACTCACAAGTAACGGTAACAATGCAAGGATATCGATTCTTATTTTTTAAATCCTGACCAGTTTCTTTAGTGTAAATAAATTCGGAAGCTAAACCATCTTCACCACCATGACCAAAGTAATTTATTACAAGAGCACCAACTTCAATAGAATTCTTCAATTCATCATTTACGCCTGGGTATCGGTCTCCCCCAGAAGAAGCAACTTGCTGATATGAATCTGAATGTATTTTTTTAACATTAATCGTTGGTTTCTCCAAAGAAACCTCATCTCCTAAGTTATCTAGGTTCACTTCTAATATTGAGTATTCCCATGCTTTATCAACATCGTCTGACACTAAAACGAAATCATTTCTCCAGTTACCATAAGAAATTTTTGAATCGTAGCTTACAATTTTATCGACCATTGCATTTGCCAAACTAACATCGTCTACTAGAATTCGACCCATTGCAATATCTAATCTTTCATTAGGTAACATCAAGCCTTCCTCTGGATCCATATTTCCAAAAAAGTCGTCAGACATAAAAGCTCTAAACGTACTATCGCTTCTATAGGTGTGGAATGTTGGAATAATGTTGTTATTATTAGATATTCTATCTTTATAATCAACAGAAGTATCACCAAATAAACATACATATTTTATTCTCTTATCTTCTGAGGAAGCATTTTCATAAATATAGCGAACAAAGTTACGGATAGCAGCTATATCTTGTTTTCCAGAACTAAATTCTTCGAAAATCTTATCTGTTGTAATTACTTTAACGTTAATCCCATCTACCTCTCTTCTATGATTTGCTAATCTTAATGCTGGTTGCAATAAAAACGAAGGAGTTACAATTAAGAAATCTATATCTTTAAAATTCCCAGACTCATCATTAAAAATAGTTCCTTTTAGATTCTGATTAGGAACATAGGATTGATTTATTTTAATAGGTGTAAAATAATTACCCGCATTTACGGCAACATATTCTCTTAATTCACCTAAAGTGGATTTAAAAGAAAATGAAGAAGAATTACCTACATTATTTTTTGCAACAATAAAATAGGGATTGGTAACATCCCAAATTTGCGAAAATTGTGTTGCATTACTTATTTGATACTCTCCAATTCCGGGAATAGAAGCTGCTTCAGTCCATCTAAAGTCTAATTGACCACTTTCACCTTTTAATTGAACTAAAGCATCTACACTTATGTAATCTAAGTATCCAATACTAGAAGGGTTTCCTCCATTATTATAACTTAAATTAAAAACAATATTTTCATTTCCTGAAGGAAATTCTCCTAAAAACTGATTGGAATCTAATAAAAAAGGATCATTAATCGGAGAAAAAACCAATGGATTCAAACTAGTCCCATTTATAGAAAGAGCCATAGAAGTTGAAGTTTCAGAAGCTGAAGCAACTTTAACTTTAACTTTCATTTGTTGTCCCGGAATAATATTAGGGAAATTTAAATTAAAAATTTGCTCACTTTCAATATCAAATCGATTGCTGAACCATCGTCTTCCAACTTTAACTGGACTTTCTTCATCAATTTCAATAAATTGATACCTATTATATTGATTAATAATATTAGTTACAGCACCTGAAGGTTCTATCATTTCTTGTACTCTATTTCCTAACCCTTCACCAGCAGTAACATAGTAATAGGAATCATCACTATAAGGATTGATGTTAGTATCAAAATTATTTCCTTGATACCCTTTTGCATTAGTTCCATAAAACAAAACAAAATCATTATTGTCGAAACTCCCATCTAATTCGCCAACGACTTGAATTGAATTCTCAATTAAATCAAAAACTATATTATCGCTGTTTTTTAACGGAAGTACTTTCCCTCCATTACCATAAACTTTAATATTCCTTGGATCAACACCATCAGTATTCATCCCAATACTATTTAAAAAATTTTTATTTAAAATATGTACTCCAGTTTTCTCAACCTTAAACTTATACCAATCACCAGAAGCTAAAACTGAATTTGTAATAGGCATCCTTTGTGTTGCTCTGTCCAGATTTTCATACTCATATGATATTGTAAATGATAAAACTTTTTTATAAATTCCATTAATTCTTATTATAGGATTAATGGACACTGAAGTATAATAAACATCCCTTGCTTTTCCGCTTCCTAGAAAATAAGTATGTTGATCTGAAATTAAATTCTTATCTATTTTATTTATTTCACTAGTAGTTAAACTCCCATAAGCTATATTGCTTATCACTAAAGATTCCTCCTCAGCATAACGAACATCCTGCCATTGCTCTATAAAAAGCATTTCCTGATCAATAGTAAGGTCTAACAATCGTGTTGCAGATTTCCTATTAGATTTCGAAGACTTATTATCAGTTGAAAAAGCTGCTTGTGTACTTTTTTCAGTATTTCCCCAGTTAATGTCAATTGTTTTGTTTTGCGAAAACAAAATAAAAGGTAAAAATAATAAGCTTAATAATAGTATGTGTTTTTTCATCTTTATTAGTAACGCATCAAATATACACTTAGTATAGTTGGTTTTTTAAATATTTTTTTTTACTAAAAAACTCTTTTTATAAAATAAACATAATATTAATTCGTTTGTTAATTCGTCGGCATTAAAACCGAAACTTTAATACTGTTCATTATAATTTAAAATATTATTGAATTATTATCGTTAATTACTATATTGCGAACCCAATTTTTTCATAACTGAAAACTATGAACTTGAAAAACAACCTAGCGTTAAAGCTATTTATTTTATTAATTACAACTACTCTTTTAGTAAGTTGTAATAAATCCAGAAACTATAAAGATAGTTCTAGAGCAACCGGATGGAAAGTGAATGCCAAAGAAGGAGGCTTTCAATACAACGCCGAGGCTAAAGAACAGGAAACAGGACCAGGACTTGTGTTTATTGAAGGTGGTACATTTACAAAAGGTAAAGTACAGGACGATCCAATGCACGATTGGAACAATAGCCCTAGCCAGCAACACGTTCAGTCATTCTATATGGATGAGACAGAGGTTACCAATTTAATGTATTCTGAATATTTAGATTGGTTAAAAACCCTATTCCCTCCTACCGATGAAAATTATAAAAACATTTATACAGGTGCAATTCCAGATACATTAGTTTGGAGAAACAGACTTGGTTACAATGAAGTAATGACCAATAACTACCTTCGTCATCCAGCATTCGCAGATTACCCTGTAGTAGGTGTTAGTTGGATTCAAGCAGTAGAGTTCAGTAACTGGAGAACAGATCGTGTAAATGAATTAATATTAGAAGAAGAAGGATTTACAACTAGAAATGCTCGATATGATGTTGAGGCTGGTGAAACTTTTAGTACTCAAACGTATTTAAAAGCGCCAACACAAACCTATGGAGGAAACGATTCTATCACTAAAGGTGGAAAAGCTACTCAAGCTAGAATGAAGAGGAATAAAGATAGTTCCGATATTTATGTCCAACGTAAAGATGGTATTTTATTACCAGGATATAGACTTCCTACTGAAACAGAATGGGAATATGCCGCTCTTGGTCTAGTTGGATTACGTAGCTACAACGTTTATAGAGGAAGAAAAAAATACCCTTGGGAAGGTCAATACACACGTTCTGGAAAAAGAAAATCTAGAGGTGATCAATTGGCTAACTTTAAACAAGGAGATGGTGATTACGGTGGTATTGCTGGATGGAGTGATGACGGAGCAGATATTACAGCTGAGGTAAAGTCTTACGAAGCTAATGACTATGGTTTATACGACATGGCAGGAAATGTAGCCGAATGGGTTGCAGACGTCTACAGACCTATTGTTGATGATGAATTTAGTGATTTTAATTATTTCCGTGGAAATGTATATACTAAAGATTATATAGGTGCAGATGGAAAAGTAAAAATTGTAACTGCAGATTCTATTGTTTACGATACATTAAGTAATGGTAAGATAGTTGCTAGAAATTTACCTGGAGAAATATACCAAGTTCCTGTCGATGAAAATGAAACTTATTTAAGAACTAACTTCTCTAAAAGTGATGAGATTAACTATCGTGATGGTGATAAAAAATCAACTCGATACTATCAATCGTTCAGTGATGAAGATGAAGAAGAGGATGATTCTAAAAAAATGTATAATTCACCAAAGCATGCTGTTGTTACAGATGACTCAGGAAAATTAGATCGTCAGTACGATGAATCATCTACTAGAACATCATTAATTAATGATGAAGTACGTGTATTTAAAGGAGGATCTTGGAGAGATAGAGATTATTGGTTAGATCCAGCTCAAAGACGTTATTTCCCTCAAGATATGGCTACAGACTACATTGGGTTTAGATGTGCGATGTCTCGTGTAGGTTCAAAATCTAAAGAAGGAAAAAGACCAAGACATTAATAAAATTATCAATTATAAAAAAACCTCTTCAGTAAACTGAAGAGGTTTTTTTGTACCTTTATTTTATGATTACAGAAGATATTCACAAACATTTTATCAAGTCCTCTGGTATTTGTACCGATACTAGATCAATTAACAATAACTGCCTTTTTTTTGCTTTAAAAGGAGCCAATTTTAATGGCAATACATTTGCAAATAATGCAATTGAAAAAGGAGCTTATAAAGTAATCATAGACGAAAAAGAGTTTCAAAATGATCATTCAATTTTGGTTTATAATGTTTTAGAAACGTTACAAGAACTTGCAACATTTCATAGAAAATACTTAAACATTCCTATCATTGCTCTTACGGGTAGTAACGGAAAAACAACTACAAAAGAGTTAATCAACGCGGTGCTTTCCAAAAAGCATAACATAGTTGCCACCAAAGGCAACCTTAACAATCATATAGGGGTTCCTCTTACATTACTATCCATGAATTCTGATACTGAAATGGGCATTGTGGAAATGGGTGCCAATCATCATAAAGAAATAGAATTATTATGTGAAATTGCCAAACCAGATTATGGATATATTACAAACTTTGGAAAAGCACACCTAGAGGGATTTGGAAGTCTTGAAGGTGTTATAGAGGCAAAAACTGAAATGTACCGGTATTTAAAAAGGAATGACAAAACTGTTTTTGTCAATTTTAATGATAAAAAACAATGGAGTCATTCTGAAGGAATTAACAAATATACTTTTGGAAACGAACTTCAAAATTGTAATATAAAATTATTAGATGCCTCCAACGAAGTTTTACTTAGTTATCAAAATACAAACATACAAAGTCACTTAATTGGGCAGTATAATTATAACAATATTGCTGCTGCAATTACAATTGGACAGTATTTTAAGGTAACAACAGAAAATATAAAAGCAGCGATTGAAGATTTTATTCCCTCAAACAATCGTTCACAATTACTATTAAAAGGCACTAATAAAATTATTCTAGACGCCTACAACGCCAATCCATCAAGTATGATGGCTGCATTAGAAAATTTCATACAATCCAAAGGAGAGCACAAAACAGTCTTTCTAGGCGATATGTTTGAGTTGGGTCCAGCTGCTGAAATGGAACATCAAAACATTGTTTCTTATTTAGAAAATAGCTATACAGGAACGAGTTATCTTATCGGAGAAAATTTCAATAAAACAAAAGTCAATGCCTCCACTATTTATAAATTTAAAAACTTTGAAGAACTAAAAACATCCCTTTATAAAACATCTATAAAGAATAAACATATTTTAATAAAAGCTTCAAGAGGAGTGGCTTTAGAACGCATACTTGAGTTAAACTGTTTTAATTAACCATCAATTTTTTAACAATAGAAACACCGCTTTTTGTGCTAAGTTTAGAATAATATATTCCGCTAGATAATTTTAATTCCGAAAGTAAAACTTGATGTGTTCCTGTAGATTTTTCTTCATTCACTACTGTCTTTATTAGTTTTCCTATAGAACTATAAATGCTTATCGTTACAGTTTCAACATCATTCAGAGAAAATTGCAAATACGATAATTCATTTATTGGGTTGGAAGAAATTAGATAATCAAACGGATTGGCATCTTCATCTGTAACCGATAACACCGTTAAGTCTACAAATATCACAGAAGATCCCATCGGAATTCCCAGCACATCTGTACTTTTACTATACCCAATATCGGCAGGAGCATTTAAGTTTGGAGTATCAACAATTTCAGAAACTGAAAAGTCATTGTTGTATTTTGTGATTCTAGCAGGTGACCAAGAAGAAATATAATAATTACCATCATTATCATCATCAATACCATCAATATTTGATAGGCTTGTAGTAATGATTGTTGAAACCATATTATTACTTAAATCTACAGCTTTAACCTTTGCATTGTTTCCCCAAGTTACAAATAACAGTCGGTTATTATCTTCATCAAACAATACGCCGTTTGGTGTTCCTTCGGTATTTGATACAATTTCAGTAAAAGTTGGGTTTAATAAATCTGAAACATCAATGGAATAAATTTTTCCAGCGCTAAAATCAGTTACGTATAAAGTATTTGATCCGTCATTAGTTAGGCCGTTTAGAAAACTTACACCTGGAATTTGTAAATTCATTACTTCCTCTTCACTCGTTAAGTCATACCCTTTAATCGCATTTGATGCAACAGCAAACAAAGTATTGCCAAGCACTTCCATTCCATGAGAAGCATTTCCAATTCCAAAAAAACTTAAATTACCTTCTCCATCATCGGCAATAATACTTGAGCCATTTGCAACTAACCATTGACTATTTACAGAATCGTATTCAACGCTTTCTGCAGATTGATAGTTTTGTGACATTAATAATGACACATTAAATAAGAAGATAAATTTAAAGATAGTTTTCATCGTTTTTTTTTCGAAACTACTACTTATTATTGAATTTTAATTATTCTATTACTTGTTTTACTTCTCCACAAATAAGCATTGCATCACCAAAATAAGGACTGATTACTTGTCTTTTAATTGAGCTGCTCCATCTACCGTAAATGTGCCATTGGTTATTTCATTATTAGCTAAAGCCAAAAGTATCTACCCTAAAAGCAATCCTAAAGCAAATATTACTGTGTGAGCTATATATTTTCATTTTAAAATATGTTTAATAGCATTAGCACTGCCATTATAATCATAATGGTGTTTTCTATAAATGTTGCTTCTGTCATCGGTAATTTCAAAGCTGTTCCTAAACAAGCACATCGTATAGATTTTTTATCTAAAAGTGCTTTTGTTACTCCAATAGTTGTTATTCCTAATACGACAAGTGTAACAACCAAAGCTATACTAACTTCAAATCGCATTAAGAACATTAAACCTAAAGCAGTTTCTATAAAAGGATAAATCCATCCATAAATGGGAATACGTTTCGCTAATGGGTCGTACATTTTAAATGATTCAGGGAATCCTTTTAAGTCTAACATTTTGAAGAAACCAAATACAACATAGAATAAGCCCATAAAGTCAAGCATAAATTCACTCCAAGACCAATCTTTATAATGAAGCAATACACTTGCTGTTGTGATATAAAAAATGATGAGCAATAATGGCTTTAACTGTTGTAGTTTAGTTTTTTCTTCATCAACAACCATATTAGATGAAAACACATTTTTTTCATCCTTTTCGGATAAAGTATATTTTTCTGGCAATGAATTTTGTAATACGTTAGTTGTAATGTGTTTATCCATTGTCACTTCTGCTTCTCCATTTTCAAGATGAACAGAAACATTAGTTATGTGTTCTAATGCGGATAAATATTTTTCTGCGGAAGCTTTACAATTATTGCAAGTCATTCCTTCAATCTTATAGGTATGTTTCATTGTTTTGGTAATTTTAGTATTAATTGATTATCTAATTGTAAATCATCAATGTGTCCAGCAATGTTATTATCATTTGTTTTAAAATGCATATGCATATTAGTAGTATGATGCGTAAAAACTGCTTTATGTTTTGTGGAGTAAAATCCTAATATTTCGACACCTGTATTTCTCAATATGCCATTTAACCCTGCCTCTTTATGCTTTTTATGATTATGAATAGTATCACCTTGTTTCCAATTAATAACGTGCCAATCTAATGAAGATATGGTGCCTTCTAATAAGAATGGAAAGGGTTTTTCTATGTTTATCCCTTTACTTTTAGCTGTTTCAAAAATTTTCTCTTCTAAATCGCTTTTTGTAGTAATATTTGAAATCTCGTAAGAGTCCCATTCTTCAACTTCAGCGTACACCAATAAAGCTGCTTTTAGCTGGTATGAATCTATAATTTTCAAAGTGCTATCAACCACAAAACTATTGCTTGGTTTACTATCAAATATTTGGATTTCACCTTCTAGATTTTCCACAGCACCAAGGGCATATAGCTGTTTTTTGGCTGAAAGACTATCTAAATTAATTACCGATTGAATGCTACCTGACATAATAGCTTTTAAGGCTCCTGAATATTTAACTTCTGTCGCAGTTGCTTTCTTGTCTGCATTTTGACAAGAGCTAAAAAGCAATACCAAAATTGTAGCTATTATTAAATTTACTGATCTCTTCATTATTTAAATTGGTTAAATAATTAATAAGTGGGCTTTTTTAAAAAAAAGGGGTTTTCCCCCTCAATAATAGGGGTTTTTTCCTAATAGAACATTAAACAAATAATATTAAGTTTGTACCACAAGCTGTGAGCTAGTGTTTACACTTTAAAAATTTATAACTAACCGCTATATTTTTATCTAAAAGGCTATCGTTTCGGTAGCCTTTTTTTATTACGGTTTCCCGCACTTAATTAATCGTAAAAGTGAGTAGTTTTGATTTATCAAATGTCACATTTTAAGAAAGTAGTATACAGTAAGTTTATGTATAATAAAAAATCCTAAAATGAAAAACAGAATACAGATTAACGAATACAACGTAAATTACTTGTAAGAAAACCCTATCAATTTAGAAGATTATAAAGATGATGAAGATGATGAAGTAAAACTATTAATGGCTTTAAATCTAATATCAAGTAAAAATAGAAATGCCAAATTAGAAAGCATTAAAAAGAATTTACAATTCTTCTTTTGGTTAGCAATAATTGGTTTAGTGTTTGCTTTAATAACTGTTTTTGATATAGTATAAAGTAATTTACTAAACTTAATAGAATATACACCATTAATCACATCAATTCAAATGAGAAATCCAGATTTAAAACGAGGATACGAAAGTTTATTGGAAGGCTTGTGTGCAATAGTTATTGTTTCATCGGCATACGGTTTATTTCTACTATTTAAATGGTTGTTCAATTAACCAAAGGAAGGCAATCTTAAACGGTTGCTTTTTTTATGTGGTTTCCATAATTAATCAATCGTAGTAGTGAGTAGTTTTGCATTATCAATCATTAAACAATTATCATTATATATAAAAATTTTTAAGCCTAAATTCACAAGCCAAAACCTAAAACAAACAATATGAAAAAAGTATTACTAGCATTAATAGTAATAACTACAATTAGTTGTGGGAATCCAAATGATATTTCAATATTCGAAACACTATCAGTTGAGGGAAAAGAAGAATTAAAAGAAGAATTTACAGATATAAATAGTGATTGGTTTGATAATTTTAAAGAATTAAAAATATTAAATAAAGAAATTGAAAATAAATACCGGCACATTACATATGGGGATGTTTTAGAGTATAATGATTTTTGAAAAAATGATGATAAAAGCTCTCTTCTTATGTCAGAATGGGAGAAAGAATGGAGTAATAAATACCTTTCAACTCTTTTAAAAGTTGATTCTATTAAAGTTCATTATGAAAATGTTGTTCAAAAAGAATTTTATGAGGCAGCAGATATTAAAATAAATAGAATTAGAACAGACTATTATAGAAGTATTGGTGGTGTCAAACAAGTTGTATTATATGTTAAAGTAACACCTTTAAATGGCGCAATAGACCAAATAGAATTTACAATAAATCCAATAAAAAAGATAAAACAAGATGATTATGAAAAGTTTCCAGATATATATGACAGAAATAAAATGAGAATTACTGAAAATATTTTTTCCGATAAACCTAAAACAAATGGATGGATCGCAAAGTATAATATGGAAAATGAATTAGCAGGGATGACTGTATCTGAATTCAATAAAATTTACAATTCAAATATTTCAATAGAAAGGGTAAGTAAAGATGATGAAAATTTAACAAGAGAAAATTTA
>CEWR01132499.1_pt1 | contig 11272 bp, 8 predicted proteins | sample 356321 | NCBI WGS metagenome assembly CEWR01 (sample SAMEA2621551, study PRJEB7988) | marine metagenome | biome: marine biome (ENVO:00000447); feature: mesopelagic zone (ENVO:00000213); material: "saline water (ENVO:00002010), including plankton (ENVO:xxxxxxxx)" | depth 790 m
CCTGCAAAGGTGCCGAAACCGCAATCGGAGCCCGCAATGACCCGGTCGGTCCCGACAATGCCGGCGAAGCGTTCGATTCGCTGGGCAACCAGTTCAGGATGCTCGACGAAATTGGTGGTGGTATCGACTACGCCGGGCACCAAGACCTTGTCATCGGGGATTTCGTCCCGCCGGTCCTGGAATACCGTCCATTCATGGGCGTGGCGCGGATTAGATGTCTCGAACAGCACATAGCGGGCTCGGGTTTTCATCAAAACTGGAAAGACCTTGTCCATACCGATATCGCAGACATGCGGTCCTTCATAGTTGCCCCAGCAGATATGCACCCGGACCTTGGTCGGGTCGACATTCGCCAGAGCGTGATTCAGGGCCTCAACATGGGATTCAGCGACCTTGATAAATTCGTCGTCGCTTAGATCTTCAAACAGCATATGACGAGAGAGGGCCAAGTCCGGGCAATCCAGTTGTAGATCTAAACCCTCCGCAACGATCGTTTCGTATTCCTCGCGCATAGCGTCGGCCAAAGCAGCTAGATAGGCGTCGCGAGAGGGGTAATGATCGTTTTGAAGGAACAGGGAGATCACACCGGGAGAAGCCGCGTTCATGAAACCGCGTTTGGCGCCGTGCTTTTCCATGGCGGCCTTCAAATTGGTAATGTCCTTACCCAATTCGCCTTGTCCTTTGGAACGCACCTCGCCGGTACACATGGGCCGCGCGTACTGGGGCGTCCCGCCTTCGTTGGCTATCCGTTCCAGGAAACTCGGAAATAGCTTGAGATCGCCCGGTGCATTGCGTGGGCTGTCTCCGGAGAAGCCGGAGTAGCGATCCTTGACATAAGTGGCGTATGAGATTTTCGAGGTTTCGCCGTCACTGACAATGTCGACGCCGGCCTCGACCTGCTTGTGGACGGTCTCGGCGCAAGCCTTCGCCATGCAGTCGTCGAAAGCGTTTTCATCGTAGTCCTCGCCGCGCTCACGCGCGAAGATAAAATCCACCACGGCTTGTGTTCGATGCAACGAACCCACATGCGTTACTTTGATATCTGTCATGGGTTTCCCTTCCACCCCGTTAAACGCCGGTCGGACCGGCCGGGTCGTCGGTATCGCGGACTCGGAACAGACTGGCTTCACCCGCCATGCTCGGCTCCAAGGTGCGCGAAAGAGAAGGCGGCACGGCGCAAACGTCGCCGGCAGCCAATGTCATAGCGCCGCCTTCCCATGCCAACCACCAGTGCCCGCGCATGACCATCAGCACTTCGTGACGCTCGGTCGTGTAGGCGGAAGGCGATATCGAGCCTGGTTTGATGAAGTCGACTTCGAAGCCCGGTCGATCCTTTAACAATGCGTCGGGCCCGATGACCTTGCTGGGCTTGCCGGTGGCCAACGCCATCATATCGAGGTAGCGCGCCACGTAGTTGTCCACCACGGCTTCAACTGGCACTTCCGGACAAGCGGCGACTTCCTCGTCGGAGAGCACCGGCATGGGTGCGACTCCGTCGGGCAGGCTCTCGCCTTTTTTTGTATCGTAAAGCCGACCGTTCTCACCGAGGATCAAGCCATGGTCGGAAGCCGCCTGGATCACGTGCGGCGCCCAGATGACGCCGCCGCCGGAGTCATCGCCGCCAAGGATTGACATGATCATACCGTAGTCGGTACCGACGTTCTCGAAGCCGCGAAACACATGGGTGGGAATATTGAAGATGTCGCCTTCTTCAATAATTATCTCCCCAGCATCACCATACAGGCCCCAAAAGAACCGCCACCGTCCCTTAAGGACGAAGAACACCTCCGCCGTGTTATGGTAGTGAAGGGAATTCGTACATTTCGGTGGTTGCCCGGCGGCGCCGATATTGAAGCCCGGCGTCTCCATGATGTGCACTACCTGGTCGGGGCTCTCCGATACGCCGGCGCCGATGATGCAGAAGTTTTCCTTCTGGTCATTTCCCGGCGTACGGGCGTCGATGAAGGCGGTCTTACACGGTGTCAGATCACCATAGCGGACGATGCGCTTTTCCATTTCCTCGGGCGTCATTCTTGTTCTCCTAACCAGTCTTCAGGATGATCTGTTTCCAGATCTCTATTTCGTCATAAAGCGTCCACTCGTGGCGAAGGCCCCAAGGGCCGAATTCGGCATGGGAGATACCCATCACATGCACGTCGGCCCCGCTCGGTGGGCCGAAAGGGCCGCGACCATCGTGCTTGCCGGTCAAGCTCCAACGAATGGCGACCCGTGGCGCCATCTGGGGATCGTCACGACCAATTTGGTGATGGATAGCGAACTCGGCGTTCGGCAAGCTCCCACGCAAACCAGTCCAGAACCGTTGCGCTCCTTCCCGGCCATGGATGGTTTCACCGCCCGGGTATGATCCGCTGCAGGCGCGATCGAACGCCGTCTCAAAGATCGCGTGATCGCCCTTCATGATGCAACCAAGGATATCGGCGAACGTCCTGCCCCATGGATCGTCGTTGCCAACGCCGGTATACGGACCCGGCATATCGATCCTAGGTGTAAACGGGCGTTGGCACTCCTCCGTCCCGCCCTCACACTCGATCGATTTGCGTGCGAACGTCTCTGGTCGTCTCCCAAGCTGTCGCACGATGGCACCTTGGTCGCGGACCAACCATTCATCATTGATCTGGTTGTTGATTGCGTGGCAATCAGCAATCACTTGGTAGGCGACGGTTTTACCAGTAGCCGGTCCATAGAGGCCATCACCTCGATGCGTAGCCGTGGAGAAGATCCGGTGAGAGGACAGCATACCGTTTTTCGGGTTGCCACACCATATGACGTCTTCGCCGAGCAGAGTTCGGTCCGGAAATTCCTCAAGCGTCGCATAGGTTGCAGCGATCACATCCCGATTACCCTTGACGATACCAGAGGGCGAGCGCACGAGAATGTTCTCGGCATAGTATTTATGTAGGGTTTCGACTTGGCGCTCTTCCCAGATTTCATGGGTAATGCCAAGGATGTAGTCGGGGAAGTCCTTGAATATCGGATCGAACCCCTTCATTCGAACCACCCCTCCGGAACACGGGCCGAGCCGCGTACAATGAGCCGTCCATCAAATGCGATTCTATGCGGTTTCGCTGTGGTATCTTCTATTTGGTTCAACAATGTTCTGACCGTTTCGGAAACCATGCGGTTCGCCGTATGATTTTGATATTGGGTGCGAGTAACAAAGTTATGTTAGAATGCAAAATAATTAATTTTTCAAAGGTTTAAATGACAACGAAGTATCGGTTGGCTTGGCTGAAAAATAAACCCTCAGTCGTTTATGACATTGTATTGTTGTGGGATTTTTGGCAAGGACACTAGCCTTTCACCGCGCCAGCGGTCAATCCGCTAACGATTTGTCTTTGGAATACCATCACGAGGACAAAAAGAGGTGCTGTGATCGATACCGCAGCGGCGATGGCCTGCACTTCATCTGAGGCTGTAGTTTCACGGTTGAACATGTTAGCAATTGCAGGAACCATGGTCATGTTGTTAGCGTCAAGTAGAAGCGAGGTCACGAGGAAGTCGTTATAGGCTAGCAGGAAACTGAAGAGACCCGTGGTGATTACTCCTGGCCACATGACAGGTACGATTACTCTACGGAATGCCTGGAAATGCGAACATCCGTCGGTCCGCGCGGCTTCATCCAGCTCCTGAGGGATATTCTGGAAGAACGATCGCAGCATCCAGATTGTGAACGGCTGGTTTATTGCAACAAGGACAGCGATTACTGCCCATGGCTTACCGTAAAGAGTTGGGGCTGCGTCTCCGAAAATCGGCTGCAACCACTCGCTCGATGAGATGAAGTACGGTAGATACCCTGTCACCAGAACTGAATGCGGTAGCGCGCGGAATACCAAGGCCAAAACAAGCAGCCAGAACGCGATGAGAGAATCTGAACGCGCCAGCCCGTAGCCTGCCAGCGTCCCGACCGTCAGGGATACAGTAACAACACCTGCAGTCACGATCATTGAGTTAGTGAAATTTCGTGAGAAATTGCGGTCAATCCAAACGGCCTCGTAATGCTCGGTAGTGATGCCGATTATGTTATTCCCCAAAGGCCCAAGCAGAGGGTTCAGAATGCCCAAAACGAACGGGAGAACCACCACAAACAGAACAATCGTCGCGATGACATAGCCAATGACGCCAATGGTCCAAGCAAGCGTTGCGTTGCCCGATGGCGAAAATGCCTCGATCTGCCGTGGCAGCCAGGTAATAGCCTTACGGATAAGAAACCACGCAAGGGCAATGGCCAGAACGATATCAATGAGAGACAGACCACCTACATTGTCCCGGGTATTTGGGCCCAAGATGACGACGAAGGGATTTGAATCAAACGCATCCAGCGGAGTTTTAAAGCTCATCACCGTGATCCAAATAATTGGAAACGTTGCGAGGAAACACCAGAAAGCGAGGAAGCCATTGGATACCAGCTTCAGGCTAAATGGCTGACGGAAAGTAACATTGGACATCGGATTAAGACCCCCTCTGTTCGCGCCAGACCCGGCGCAGCGGTACTACCAGAAGGATAGTGATACCGATCATCGTTAACATCGCACTTGCCGAGGCGCGGCTGATGTTACGGGCACCTGTGCCGTCCTGAAGCAGGAATTCGTAAGTCAGGTACTGTAGCGAGACCACGTGACCAGATGCCGAGAAGCCAACGATTTCCTCGAACACGCGATAGGCGTCCATCAGGTGGATCAGGGTCACGAAAACAACAAGCGGCATCAGGTGTGGAACGATCACATAGCGGAACCTTTGCCAGCGGGTTGCACCATCGATTATCGCAGCTTCCAGCACGTCTTTACTGACGGTCTGCAAACCAGCGTAGAACACGACGAAGGCAAAAGGCGATACGTGCCAGATCCGGTAGATGTACATCATCAGCTCGATCGTCCACGCTTGGCCGAACATGGCGATATCTCGGTCTAACCACCACTCAAGCCCGGCTGTCAGGATCCCGTCTCCGATAAACAACCACCTGATCGAAAGCGCTCCGATCACAGGCGTCATGATGAAGGGCAGAAGTGAAAGGAAGATTACATAGCCCTTAATACGGTGGAGCGTGTTATTGACAGCTAGCGCAATCAGCATACCAGCGCCCAACACAAGCGGCAGGGTCAGGATCGTGAAGACAAGGGTGAAACGAAGTGCCGCCCAGAAGCGGATATTGTTGAACTCTCGCCAACTGCGGTTCTCGATGGCTTTCTTGAGCTTGGTGGGTTCGAGCACATTTCGATAGCTTTGAAGCCCAACGAATGTTGTCTTGGTGAGAATTTTTCTGTCTTCGTCCAGGATCGGACGGGTCTTCAATTCGGTCGTGCATGTTGATCTGAGGAGACCGGCCGTACAGGTTTCGACCTCTTCCTGCACGTAGATCGGCTGAGTAACGTGAAAGCTTTGCCAAAACACCGATGCTAGTGGCGCGGCAATGAAGAGCAACATCAAAAAAACGGACGGTCCGATGAACATCCACATCGTCTTATTTTTCATGGGCCGCGTTCCCCTGTTGAAGAGACCGGGTAGTAGTCAAAGACCGGGCCCGGTCTGATGGTGCACTGAAAAGAAAGACCGGGCCCGGTATGATGGTACACTGAAAAGATTATTTCAGGAGACCTTTTTCTTTTGCGTCAGTGATATAGGCCTTTTCGATGTCAGCAAGCGTCGTTTTTGCATCTTTTTTGCCGGTCATGAACGCTGCAATATTTTTACCTAGTGCCGAGTGCATCGAGCCGATGTACTTGGTCATGGGGTAGTTTGGTGCGCCTTGAGAGGCGGTTGCAAATGCACCTGCGGCTGCAGGGCCCGGATTGAAGCCAGAAGCCAGCCAGATCGCATCATCGTTGTGGGCTTTGATGACATCTTCGCTCATCGAAGCCACAATCAGCTTCATCGCGGCTTCTGCTTCTTTGTCGCTGATGTTTTTCGCGATGGCCCAGCCATCCCACCAGATGGTCGACGCGGTGGTTGCCGAGCCCTTTAGGCCCGCGGCCATGACCACTTTACCCGATACGGACGATTCCGCTGGGTCATTCACAGCACCTGCGCGTGATGCCCAGAGGTTAGCCATGGCGATCTTACCCTGCTGCATCTGCTTGGTGACATAGGTGGTATCTGAAACAAGGTATTCTGGATCCATTAGCGACGCCAGCTTGGTCATGCGCTCAAGTACCGCCATACCCTTTTCGTTGTTGATCGATGGGGTCCAGTCATCGTTGAAGAAGTCACCGCCTTCACCTAGGAAATGGTTAATGAAGACAAAAGCCAGGTTCCAGCCGTCTTTCATGTAGTGACCGATTGGATAGTCAACCACGCCAGCTGCCTTGATCTTCTTAGCTGCTGCGATGTATTCGTCCCAAGTTGTTGGAACGGCAATACCCAGATCGCTGAGGATATCCTTACGATACATCAGATGCTGGGTGTTTGCGAAGGCAGCGATTGCCATGGTCTGACCATCAATCTTGATAAACTGGTTCGGTTTCAGGCTCGAACCATGCGCCGCGATCAGGCCATCCAGCGGGCGAAGAAGGTCCGCATCCAGCATTGGAACCGAAGTCGAGTTGGTCAGCGAGGTCATCGTGTAGAGCGATGGGTTCGCCGAAAACGCGTCTACGATTTTAAGACGATGATCTTTATCCAGCTCGCTTTCAACATTTCCGCAAGCCTTCATGGCCGCAGTCATAACTTCATACGCCGGAAAGGCGTTTGAAATGGTCTTTACCGGCACGTCGTTGTGGCAATTGGCATAGGCACTTGTTGCCATCACCGACACCGCTGCCGCGATTGAAATTTTCTCTAGTATTTTCTTTAGGAACATATCATTCTCTCCTTTTTTTACGAACTAGGCGTTATTGCCTGGGTCTTGACACCGACCTTTTGATGGTCGGTAATTTCAAGGGGTTAATTCCCCACACGTACACCTATTTGGGCATCAAACAGGTGGCAGTGTTCCATCGGCACCTTGATCGAGACGGTGTCTCCGGATCTCGGCGCAGTAGTTTTTGTCGGCCTTCACGCTTACCAGCACCCCGCCGTATGTTTTTAAGTTGGATCTTGGCCATCAACATATCTCCGTTTTCCTAAGCTCTCAATCGCCAGTCGGCAAGGATTTCCCGAGCTGCATTGTGACCGGGTACGGCCGAGACCGCTCCGCCGGGATGCGTAGAGGCTCCACATTGATATAGATTTCTTACAGGCGAACGATAATCCGCGTACTTCGGGATCGGTCGCATAAAGAAAATCTGGTCCAAAGTTAACTCACCGTGTTGAGAATTTCCGCCAGGCAAATTGATATCGGCCTCGATATCCTTCGGCGTAAACAGCTTGTAATCAATAACGCTTTCCGAAAATCCGGGTGCAAAACGATCCATGACGTTGAACGCATTCTTTACAAGTTGCGGACCTTCTTTTTGCCAATCAGAGTTGCGCAACTCGTAAGGGGTTACGCCGCCCTGAAAGGCGACAACATGTTTACCCTCGGGCGCAAGTGTCGGATCGACATAACTGGGTACGTTCGGTGACAGAAATGGTTCAGAAGAATACCATCCAAATTTTGCATCATGGAACGCGCGCTCCAAGAATTCAGGAGTAGGGCCGATATGTGCATAGGCCGGATACTCGATGCCGGTCCTTTCTTTGTTAAATCCCCTGTATTGCGGTAGCTTATCGACCGCGCAAAGTAGCTTAAAGCTCATACCACGTGTTCGGAAACCTTTCACATCATTGATGAAATCTTCTGGAAGATGACTTTTGTCTACCATGTCAAGGAAGGTATGTTTCACGTTAGCGTTTGAAATAATACGTTTCGCGTGTATCTCTTCGCCCGACTTCAGACACACACCATAAGCTTTGCCATTAAGCACCAGGATCTTATCAACAAATGTATTACATTGGACTTCCATGCCATGTGCTTCGCCTGACAATTTGATTGCGTTGGCGACCGAGCCCATGCCTCCTTTACAAAAATTCATACCAATTTGGCCGATTAGATGGGTGACCAGATAGAATGCAGTGCCTGGACTGTAGGGTCCCGAGTTACCTCCGATGGTTGCCCAGAACATGAACTTAGCTTTCACCAGGTCATTTTCGAACCACTGACTGACATAGTCATGAGCGCTCATAGACAGTGCGTGGAGCAAGTTATAAACTTCGGTTTCTGCGTTCCGATAGCGCCACGCAAAACGCGCCGTTTTCCAAATGCTGGCGGGATCCTTGCGGAATGGGTTAATTGGAGTTTCCAACTGTAATTTGCGTAGGAGTTCGATGGTCGACTGCATGCGTTTAAAAAACTTTGGGTAATTTTCTGCATCTTTCTTGGAAAATCGCGCGATCTGCTCTTGAGTCTTCGCAGGATCTTTCGAAAAGATAATTCCGTCATCTTCAGTCGGATTGAATACATTAGGCTGGGGATAGTATTCGAGCCCGTATTTCATAAGTTCGAGTTCTTTTATTACTTTTGGATGCAAGTGGCCCAAGATAAACGCATAGGTGGATGCACAGAAGCCAGGTGAAAATTCCTCAGTTACACTTGCTCCACCCACATAGGGTTTCTGCTCCAGCACCAAGATTGTTTTACCTGCCCGGGCCAGATAGGCGCCGCAAGTTAGGCCGTTGTGCCCGCCGCCGATAATGATGGCATCGTAATTTCGTGTCATTGGCCACCAAACTCCGGTTTACGTTTTTCTAGAAAGTCGGCCAGCCCCGCCCTGCGAGCCTCTGAGTATATCAGCAGAGCCGACAGACCGCCGTCTGCAACTGAAGTCTGGATTTGCGCGAAGCCGGACATCTCCCGTTCAGTCGATCATTTCGATCACATCGTCTGTACTTCGTACATCGCCAAAGCTCTGGTAAAATGACGTCAACCCCGCTAGGTGATCATCGTCGTAGCGGGCCGCGTTGGCATCCTCGACCATAACTACTTTGTAATCCAGCATCATGGCATCACGGGCAGTGCTCTCGGAGCACATATTGGTGGCAGTGCCGGCGACAATTAGATTTTCGATGCCCTTTTCTTGCAGCCGGTCATGAAGGTCTGACGAGCCGACGATGAAGGGACTAAAGCGCTTTTTGTGGACGATCTCTTCGCCATCTTTCACGTCAAGATCAGGGTAGAGTTCGTGCCCTTTATGGCCTTCCGAAAGCTGGGTGAGATGGTTTTTCCCCTTGGCGTCAGTGAAAAAATATTCATGGTAAAGCCGCCATTGGCTCGGTGCGCCTACCTGGTCAGCCACCGTCATTATCACCCAAATCACCGGCACACCTTTTTCCCGGCAGGCCGCGGCGATACGGTTAATGTTCGGTACGATCGAAATCGCAGTATCCACTTCTGCGACATAGAAGTTTTGCATGTCGATGACCAGAAAGGCGGTCTTTGCGGCCTCAAACCGGTCGAAGACTTCCAGTTTACCCCTTTTGGCCATGATACGTTTGATCACGTAGTCGGGTATTTTTACGTCGTGCGGCATGCCTCCCCCATGGATTTGTTCTTGGTTTTCGCGGTTGTCATTTTATCTGCCCACTATGCTCCCACTAGCGAGCATTTGCAATTTATTTGTCGGGATACGGCGTACCGGTGACCGCATGGTCACTAATACCAGATCCGTTAACGACCACGCCGTTTGTCCGGTGTCAGTGAATGACGCCGCCGCCGTCGACGACCAGCGACTGACCGGACACGAAGGCACTGTGGTCCGACAGGAAGAAAGCAGCCGGGCCGATAAGATCTTCTGGTTCCTGGTCCCGCGATATGGAGCGGGCGGCGGCGATGGCTCCCTTGCGGTCTTCGATTCCCTCGCGGGCCAGAACGCCTTCGCTCAGGGTTAGGCCCGGCGCGATGGTGTTGACGCGGATATTTTTCGGCCCCAGCTCGCGGATTAGCGACCGGGTCATGGCCAGCACGCCGCCCTTGGAGGCGTCATAGTGCAGAAGGCCCGGATAGCCGTGGAATATCCGATTGGTCGCGATCATCACGATCGAACCACCGCCGAGGCGCTCCATGGCGGGCGCGACGGCGCGAGTGCACAACCACGGGCCTTTGACATTTACCGCCATCACCTCGTCCCACAGTTCAACGTCAATCTCGTCGTAGGCTTGCGTGGGCAGGGTGGCGAACAGCGCCGCGTTGCAGACCAGCCCGTCTAAGCCGCCGAAAGCCTCCTCCGTCTCAGCAACCATCCGGGCACAATCGTCAATTCGGGTCACGTCCGCCTGTACGCCGATCGCTGCCCCTCCCTTTGCGTGGACGCGTTCGACCGCTTCGCCAGGATCGGCAATATCGGCAAGCGTCACCTTGGCCCCCATCGCCGCAAAGCCGACCGCCATGACCGCGCCAATCCCCTGTGCCGCGCCCGTGATAATGATGCGTTTTCTGTTCAGCATATGTCCCCCCATTTGGTGGTGAATGAACGTTGTCTTGGCTTCGGCGAAATTTCTGTCATTGATTCATTAGGCGTCTCCGTCCGGTTTTCGCGAGACCGAGAATGTCTCGTTGACAAACCACAGACCGCCATGTTCACGCAGCACATCGCGGGTGATATCGAGATAGCGCGTGCCATCGCGAATCGCCGTCTGAGCGAGTTCCTCTTTTACCTCGGCAAAATAAACTGCGTTGTTCCACGCGCTTGACAGGGACAGCGCACCAATTTCTTGGTCTTCCAGTACAGGCAAGGTGTGCATGTCGAACCGGAACAGCGATTTCGCATCCGTCAGTCCAGAAAAGGTAAACTCGGCCTGTGTCCCGCTCAGCGCACTACGCAGCACGCGGATGATGTCATAACGGCTGACAAATGGGATCGGCTGGTCCGGCCAGATCCGACGGACAATTTCGTGTGCCGGATCGTTACCGTGCGGCTGTACCACAGCCATTTGCCCGCCTGGCGCCAGCGCCTCGACAACCGGATGCAACATGTGATCGATACGAAAGTGCATGGTGTGACTTTGCAGGTAGGGATGGTTGAGAAGGCAATAGTCGTATAGCCGCCCGGTCTGACCCGGTGTCGGGATAATATGCGCAAGCTGGTCGCGCCGGTCCTTACGATAGAAGGTGACAACGCTCGGATTGGCATAGACCGGCTGGCCGTGCTTGCCCTGATGGATCAACCATTCGCGGCTGAGTTCTTCGTAGAGCGGAGCCACCTGGCGCTGGTAGTCGTAACTACGAGAGCCCTCCAGAGCGACGTCGCGCCAGAATATTTCTTGTGGATTGTCGTCGGATTTTTTCACCAGGTCCAGCGCTTCGCGTACATAAAGATTGGTCAGTACGAAGACCGACAGGGGG
>CEWR01100019.1_pt1 | contig 11255 bp, 9 predicted proteins | sample 356321 | NCBI WGS metagenome assembly CEWR01 (sample SAMEA2621551, study PRJEB7988) | marine metagenome | biome: marine biome (ENVO:00000447); feature: mesopelagic zone (ENVO:00000213); material: "saline water (ENVO:00002010), including plankton (ENVO:xxxxxxxx)" | depth 790 m
GCCCAGGTGTTCGAGGAAGGGAGGAACCAGGTTCACCAGCCTGAGCTGAGCGCCAGCCCCTGGTTGGCGCCGGCCTAACAATGGATGGGAGCGCTAGAGTGTGGCTTAACTGGCGCCGATTCTTGCACAAAGGATTGGGTCCACCTCATTTCACGCCTAAGAAGAGGCAGGATTATTGTCGATCAGAGCCTCAAACGATGTGCCGTTATGTATCCGCTGATGGCTGCAACGTGATGGGGTGATAACACGCGGAGAGATCATTGAAATAGGACACTAGAGGATTGAGGGCATGGCGTCCAGGGGATGTTGGGGAGGAGAATAGGGGCACAGGCAGGTCGCGCAACGACCTTGATGCAATATTCGATGTCGATGTTGTGTCTTGCTAGCCTAGCTGGCAGAAAGCGGATCGTGGACCGTGTGATTCACGACCCACGATTCGGCATTACTCAAACAGCAGCGCTTATTCCCGAGATTGCAGGACGTTGCCTGAAAGCTCGGTTATCTCGTCGATCTTCACCAGAACCGCCACGCCCTGACGCTCCGGGTCTCGGTCAAGTTCGGCCTGAACGGTGCGGCTCATCACGTCGTCGCGTACCTCTCCGGACTCGTGGACCGTCGCGGTGCCGTGGAAGCGCCAGTTGATGCGCTCTGGGCCATTTCGATAGAAGATTATGGTCTGAGGATTGTCCTGAACATTCGTCAGAGCCGACCGTTTGGCGCGCTCCCAGTAGGCCAGCGTTTCGTCGTCGTAGACGAGAACACTGCCCTTCATACTGATCTGCGGCTTCCCGTCCTTGGACGCTGTTCCCACAAAACACGGAGCCCCGTCCACCAGGGCGTTGTCGATCTTTTCCTGCATATCGCCTGTTATTGAAATCATGCCTCTCCCCATTCAGATTATTCGATTGTCTGTTTACTCTACAAGGCCACCCGAGATTGCGACGACCTCTGCATCTTCAATTTGGCTTACTCATCCGACCAGACCTGAACTTTGCCGAACTGACCATCAAAACCCGGTTCAAAATAGATGTCGCCCGCTCTGACCTTCGAGACTCCCTCCGCGACCCTCTGCCCATTCTCAGGCAGAGCACCGGCAATATCGCCGATTGGAACATTCAGCAAAATTTCCAACTCGGAGTCGAAGGTTTCGATAAATCGGGTGTGCGCCGTTCGCACTCGTTTTGTGTTGACTCCGAAACCCAGCGCTTCGGCCACGATCTGCTGAAGAGAGATCAGCGACCGGAACGGCGGCCTGCCATTGTCCGATCGAGTAAGTCCGTTTTCGTCACGATAGGTGGCGACATCCCGCGCCCCTATCTCGGCCACTCGCTGCATCACGCCCAGCGTCATCCTGCGAGCGCACACGGGGCAGGTTCTTCCATACTCCGATACATCGTTAGGCGAATAGCTGATGCCACACTTGCGATGGCCGGAGTAGTGGTACTTGCCCTCCTCCGGGAAGAACTCTACAGTGTAGGAGATGTCTTGAGTCTTCAGAGCGTGGCCAAGACCGTCGTAACTCGGCTCGCCGTTCATCACCGTCAACTCCCGCGCCAGCTTTGGCAGCGAATGAGCGTCCGAGAAGGACACTATCGACAGGTTGTCCAACTCAGGAACCTGCCAACACATGGCTGGGTCGCTGGACAGGCCCGTCTCGATGGCGGTGATGTGTTCCAGAGTGTCGCCAAAACACTCCTCTAACGAGTCAAATCCCGACTTGGAGCCGTACACGCCAAACCACGGAGTCCAGACATGGGCTGGAATGATGATGCACCGCTCGTCGATGTCCAACAGGGTCGATACCAACTCTCGGGGCGTCATATGGATGGTGGGCCTTCCATCGCTCTCCAGAGAGTTGGACTTTCTGGCTAGCGCTTGATTGATGCGCGCCACAGTCTCAAGACTGGGAGCGAGAGCCAGCATATGAATCCGCCGACTGCGCCCTCCCTGTGGAGCGTTGCAGTTCAATTCCGTGCCCAGGACGAATTTTACACCGTCCAACTCAAACAAACCGTCGCCTGTGTCCTTGAGTTTCTTGCCGGTCTCAGCAAACCATGTGGGATGAGTGAAGTCTCCGGTGGCGAGCAGATCAATTCCCTTGATCTTGGCCCAGTGGGAAAGATTCTCGAAGTTCAACTCGCGGCTAGTGGCGCGGGCGTAGGAAGAGTGGATGTGGAGGTCAGCGGCGTAAGTCACGCGGGGATTCTACCACGACCTCCCAACATCGCCATCTTTGCCGCGTAGGGTTAGGTTGACACTTTTCTCGCTGGGGATCAAGCCAATCTCAATTGACGCCCAATGAGCTTGATAATACAATCAGGAAAACCGACCCAAACTCGCGTGGAGGCCCAACACATGGATTTCGAGCCTCGTTATACAGAGGAACAGCAGACCTTCCGCACAGAAGTGCGCGACTGGCTAAAGGATAATGTGCCAGACGACCTGGCAAATCCCGCCGATTCCGCCGACACGACCTACGACGACTACCTCCAGTATCGAGCGCTGGGACGCGACCTGGGTGAGAAGGGATGGCTCTGGCCCACCGCGCCAACTGAGTACGGCGGCGGCGGTCTCACCATCGATCACGCTATCGTCCTGGACGAGGAGTTGGACGAATACTCCCTCTCTCTGCCCCCTTACTACGACAGCGGCGGGCGTCTGGGTGGAGCCAGCATCCTGGTATGGGGAGACGATGATCAGAAAGAACGGTTCCTTCCTCCCATATTCAAGGGAGAGGTCCGCACCTGGCAGCTACTCACAGAACCCAACGCAGGCTCTGACCTTGCAGGGGTCCAGATAAGCGCGGTCCGAGACGGCGACGATTACGTCATCAACGGCCAGAAGATATTCGTCGGAAGCTCTCACGGCGCGGAGCAGTACTGGACCATCACCTGCACCGACCCCGATGGGGACCGCCACCAGAACCTTAGCTGGTTCATCGTCCCGGCAGAAACTCCGGGCCTAACAGTTGTCCCAATGGACCTGCTAATCGCTGGCGGCGAAGGCGGAGCAGGCACCGGACACAAGAACACGATATTCTTCGACAACGTGCGGGTTCCGGCATCGAACCTCATCGGTGGGGAGAACAACGGCTGGCAAGTCGCCACAACCCATCTGGAGCTTGAGCACGGCTCAGGCGGCACGATACGCCGCAACCGGCTGGTGGACAGGTTGTTCGATTATGCCCGCGAGCTTAAGCGCGACGGCCAGCCGATAAGCAAAGACCCGGAGGTTCAGGAACTGCTGGTCGACGTGTTTGTCGAGGCCGAGATTTCGCGATTGTTCGGCCTTCGCAACTACTGGATGAGGCACGCTCATCAGAAGCTAGCCCACGAGGGGCCTCAGTCGTCCTACTATCGCAAGACGTCGGGCCTTCGTATGGGCGAAGCGATCCTGAAGATACTCGGCCCCTACGCGCTGACCGACGACCCAAAGTGGGACAAGTCCGACAGTCACATGGAGGTGTTCCAACGGTCCAGCATCGTCGCGTTGCACCCCGGCGGCACGGCGGAGATACAAAAGGTCATCATGTCCCGTCGTCTGGGCATTGGGCGTCAGGTGCGCGAGCAGGCGGGGCGTCTGGCTTAAAACATAATCGATAACGGGACACATAATATGGACCTATCACTGACCGAACAGCAAGAACTCCTCAAGACAACAGCGCGGGATTTCATGGAGCGCGAGGCCTCCAAAGACATCCTGCTAGAGCTTGAGGAGACCGAGTCCGGGTACTCGGACGAGCTATGGCAAAAGGCATCCGATATCGGATGGCTGGGCATGCTAGTGCCGGAGCAGTACGGAGGCTCCGGCAGCTCTCTGACCGACGCGGCGGTGGTGTACGAGCAGATGGGAGCAGGCCCGCTGTCCGGGCCGTTCTTCTCATCGGGAGTGCTGGGAGCGCTCACAATTCTGGAGGCTGGAACCGAGGGGCAACGCCAGCGCTACCTGCCATCCATAGCAGTCGGCAGAGAGATCGCCGCGCTCGCTCTTACCGAGCCAGACTACGGCTGGGGCCCGGACTCTGTGTCCATGCGCGCCCAGCCCACAGACAACGGATACGTCCTCAGCGGGACCAAACTGTTCGTCCACGACGCCGCATCGGCCACGACCCTCATCACCGCCGTCCGTGCGCGGGGCCACGAAGGCATGACTCTCATGATGGTGGACGCCAACACTCCCGGAGTTTCGACCCGACTGCTGTCCGGATTCATGGGCTGGGTCGGAGAGGTGACGTACGACTCGGTTGAAGTCTCAGCCGACGCCGTGCTGGGAGAGCCTGGTTCGGCCTGGCAGCCCCTCCAGAGGGCATTTCAGAAGGCAATTCCCATCCTGTGCGCCTACCAGGTTGGCGGATCGCAAGCGGTTTTCGACATGACGTTGGAGTACTCGCGAACCCGCATCCAGTTCGGCAATCCCATCGGTCGGTTCCAGAGGGTGCAGGACCACATCGTGAACATCATCAACCACCTGGACGCCGCTCGATGGACCACATACGAGGCACTGTGGAAACTGGACTCGGACCGGCTCACAGATAATGGGGTGGAAACCAGTATCCACCTAGCAAAGGCCGTGACCACCGAGGGGTACTATCAGGCGTGCAACGGCGCGCACGAGGTCCATGCCGGAATCGGCGTCATGAAAGATTACGGTCTGACCCTGCACACACAGATGTCCCGCACGCTATACCACTACCTGGGAGACCCCCGATTCCACCGCAAGCGCATGGCTGAGACGCTGGATTTCTAGAGGCCATGATCGACCACGAACGTAAATTTTGTCATGCGGAACGGAGTGAAGCATCTGATCGTGGGCATTGCAACCGTCGTTATACAGACGACCAGATTATTCGCTGCGACTCAGAATGCCAGGTTTCTGATCGCTGAAAGCTATCTCTGATATCCTCGCCCTATGCCCTCCGTTGGAGCGCACGCTGAACCACGTACAACGCCATAATTGCCAGCGGTATCGTGACAATGATCGCTCCCAGCACAATGACGATCGCCTCAGCCTCCAGACCCACGAGAGCGTCGATCCGGTCCTTAATCCAGGCCATCAGCTCAGGGTCGCCGGGTTCAGAGTGGTGGGCGAGGCCAGCCAGAAGAGGAAGCATATCAGTCAGACCTCAACGCCTGATTAATCACCGTCGCCGGCGGACGCAGATGCAGGTCGGGGAAGGCCAGTCTGATATCTCGACGAATACTGCTTCTCCTGTATGCTGAAGGCGAATATGCTGGCGAATACCAGCAACGACCCCGCAATGGAGAACGGCACGTCGTATGAGCCGAATACGTCATACAGCACGCCGCCCATTAAGACGCTCAGCGCTCCGCCCACCTGATGGGACAACGTGGATACTCCACCCAACGTTCCCAAATTGCGCAGTCCATATATATCCGCTGTGAGGGTCGATGTCAGCGACGCGGTTGCAACCCACGAGAACCCAGCAATCACAGCAAAGCCCCAAATGCCAATCATCCCAGGCGCGAGGATCAGCATCGCGTAGGCCAGACCTCTAGTGGCATAAATTATGCCCAGCAGGTACTTTCGGCCAAATATGTCCGATAATATGCCAACTGTGATTACGCCCACGACGTTCAGCCCAGTCATCAGTCCGAAGGCGAACGCTGCCATCTCTGGCGACGCTCCCCGGTCAATGGCAAAGGGGACATAATGAGCTGAGATTATGGCGGTGGTCACTCCGCAAATGAAATAGGCCGCTGTCATCTGCCAGATAGGCGGCGTGCTGAACGACTCCTGCCATTTCTCTCTTTCCAGAGGAGCTTCCGGATAGTCATAGGTTACACCGGGCGCCTGGTCTCGTGGACGATCGTCGCCGTCTGGAGTTTCGCCTATTTTGGAAGGATTGTCGCGGATGAAGAAGAACGCCAGCGGCAAGGCAAGAACCAGGATGAACCCGCCCAGCACGACCCAGGACACCCGCCATCCAGCCCACAAAATCATGTACGTGGTGAAGGGCGCCAAAATCATCGACCCTGCGGACCCACCCGCGGTGCTGATGCTTATGACCAGACCCCGCCTACGGTAGAACCACTTCGCCAGCACCGCATGGATGGTCACCAGCGACGCCCCACTGGAGGCAGTGGACATTATCAGTCCGTAAACAGCGATGAGGAACCACAGGTTAGTTGTGCGATTGAGCAGTATCGTGCTGACGCCGAGAATTAACAGGCTTATCGATATGACAGCGCGCCCGCCGAATCGATCGTAAAGCCTGCCGATGAAGGGTTGGCTCAGTCCGTTAACACCCCACCCGACAGCGATTGCGAAGGACAGCGCGCCGCGACTCCAACCGAACTCCTCAGTTAGAGGGACGATGAAGACGCCAAACCCGTTCCTGGCTCCTGTGGCCATAAACAGCACAAAGAAACCCGCCGCCAGAACGAACCAGCCGTAGAAAATGCCTTTGCGGGCAGTAGAACGCTCCAATATCCAGCCTCCCCACATCGTGCGATGCCGTGTCGTCCACTGTAGCGCTCGTGTTGTCGCAGGGCAAGAATTAATGTTCTCTGTGGGTACGCTTAATTCGAACGTGATTCGGGCATCTCACTTGACCGCGCCCCGCTCCACGGGGTTAGATAGTCACAGGCAATAATCAGCGTTCGGAGGCTAGGGCATGTCTAACACTATTACTTCTGATATCGTTTACCAGTTGATTAACGTTGGCGACCCATCGCTGTCTCCTAACGGCGCGAGGGTGGCTTTCGCCAAGTCCAGCATCGACCATGAGAGTATGGAGACCGTGTCTCACGTCATGATGATGGACGTCGCTTCCGGCGAGTCGTCCCGTTTCACCAATGGCGACAAAGACTTCGGGCCTCGATTCTCTCCCGACGGCAAGACTCTGGCATTCTCGAGGCCCGATAGCAAGGGACGGAAGCAGATATGGGCCATCCCCTCCGCCGGAGGCGAAGCCCTGAAACTGACCAACGTGCCTGGAGGGATTACCGACGTTGCGTGGTCTCCGGACTCCGGCTCGCTGGCCTTTGTCTCTGACGTTGACCCGGACCTGCTTCCCGACGACCACGATCCTAAGATCGACCCTCGCGTTCGTGAGGTCCATCGTATCCGGTATCGCGCTGATGGCATAGGGTGGCGCGGCGATGCGTTCCGTCATGTGTTCGTGGTGAACGTCGCATCCGGAGAGACCCGTCAGATTACCGACGGCGAGGGCGAAGATAGCGCTCCGGCGTGGTCTCCTGACGGCGCGAGAATCGCTTTTGTCAGCGACCGAGGCGTCGAGCGAGAAATCACCAATCGCACCGGCGCCTATTTGGCAAACGCGTCGGGCGGCGAGATCGAGCATATTTCCAGCAGCCTCAACTCCGTGGCGGCGCTCACGTGGTCCCCTGACGGCGAGTCCATCGCCGTGGCAGGCTCGGATGTGGATGGCGCCAACGCCGGCTCGCAGGCATGGCTATTCACTTTGGAACGCGGCAGTGAGCCCTGCAAGCTGACCGACGATTCCATCAGCCCTGCCGGAGGTTACTCGCCGTTGGTCCCGGCTCCTGAGATGAGGTGGACATCCGATGGCCACATCCTGTTCCTGGCAGGACATCAGGGCCAAATATCCATGTTCTCGGTGTCCCTGGCTGACGACGAGCTTCGGCAGATAACCGCTGGAGGCGCAGGCATCGGTCAAGTGACATACAGTGCAGGCGCGGCGCGGGCCATCATCCAGAACCTGCCGACTGACTCTGCCGGAGACCTGGTTCTCATTGACTTGGAGTCCGGCTCCACGACTCAACTTACCAACTTCAACCAAGACTTCTTCCAAGAGAATCCAGCAGCCGAGATCGAAAAATTCTCCACCCACCGAGCGGGATACGAAATCGAGTCTCGTTTGATGTTTCCCTCTGATTTTGACCCGACCCTCCAGTATCCGCTGATTCTGGACATCCACGGTGGGCCGCACGGAGTATTCGCCGACTCTTACAACCCTATTCAGCAGGTAATGACCGCTTCGGGATATCTGGTGCTGGCAGTGAACCCCAGAGGTTCCTCGACATACGGCGTCGAGTTCATGAAGGCAGTCCTGCAGGACTGGGGTGGCGAGGACTACCGAGACATCATGGCCTCGGTGGACGAGGTTTGCGAGCGAGATTACGTGGACTCTTCCCGGCTGGGTATTACAGGATACAGCTACGGCGGTTTCATGAGTTCATGGATCGTCGGGCATGACACCCGATTCAAAGGAGCCGTGATAGGTGCGCCATGCACCAATCTGTCGAGCATGTACGGAACGTCGGACATCGGGGTGCGATTCGGCGAACCGCACTGGGGCGGAGTCCGCAAAGACGCCCTGGAAGCATTTCTAGATCGTTCGCCGCTGACATACGCGCCCAACGTCGAGACTCCTGTGCTGTTGCTACACGGAGAGGCAGACTTGCGCGTCCCTATGGAGCAGAGCGAGCAATATTACGTGACTCTCAAGCGGCTTGGCAAGGTCGTCGAGTTCGTCCGGTTTCCCGGCGGCTACCACGGCTTCGTCCGAAGCGGCCATCCGCGGATGCGTGAAGAATACCTCTCTCGTCTGGTAGCATGGATGGGCGAATACGTTGGCTCAAACGTCACAGCGCCCGAGGTGGCTGAGCCTGAAGCGGTCCCCGCAGACGACTGACACCGGACCCGTGGTTGTCATAACGAAGTACCTAGCCGCTCGCGCCGACTTGTGTTCTATTAACGACCAGATTCTTCGACTGCGGTCTCAGAACGACACAGTCATATTAGACTGACTATAATTGCCAATACTCTCAGCGCAAAAACTGAAGCTGCTTTTCGGCGAGGTCGAGATATTCTCCGACGTGAGTCTGGAGGTGAACGAACACGCCCGAATCGGAATCGTCGGCCCCAACGGAGGCGGCAAGACATCGCTTCTGCGAATGCTTCTGGGCGAGTTGGACTCTGACGCCGGCGCTGTAATTCGTGGCAGCAGTATCCGCATCGGCTACGTCTCTCAGATTCCCCAGAGCGAGGCTGAAGGCTCTCTCAGAGACGAGATTATGACCGCCTTCGACGACCTCATTGCGCTTGAGGAGGGGATGGCCGCTGCCGCGCTGGATATTCAGCAGACCGACGGTCGAGAACGCACGCAGGCTGAGAATCAATACTCGTCCCTGGTTGAGCAGTACGAGGCCCGTGGCGGCTACGATTATCAGAACCTGATGGAGCGGGTGGTCGTCGGGGTTGGCCTGACTCTGGACACACTCGACACCCCCGCGTCCGTTGCCAGCGGAGGCCAGAGGACACGCGCGGCGCTGGCGAAAGCTCTGCTCGCGGACCCCGATCTCCTGGTATTGGACGAGCCTACGAACTATCTCGATTTTTCTGGCTTGGAGTGGTTGGAAGGGTTTTTGTCCAATTTCAACTACTCGGTAATGGTGGTGTCCCACGACAGGTATTTTTTAGATCGGGTGGCCACGGAAATCCTGGAGCTTGAGCAAGGGAAGCTCCAGAGGTTCCCTGGCAATTTCTCCAAGTATCGACAGTTGAAGCGGGCGCAGGTTGAGCGTCAGCACATCGAGTTCGAGCGTCAGCAAGAGTTCATCGACAAGGAAGAATACTTCATCCAGCGCTACATGGCAGGCCAACGCACCAAGGAAGCCCAAGGCCGCCAGACGCGCCTTAACAGACTGGAGCGCAAAGAAGCTCCTCAACGCGAGAAATCCATCAGCATCTCCAGCGCAGAGGCCACACGCTCCGGGCAGGTGACGCTAAGCGTCCGAAACCTCAAGGTCGGGTTTCCCAACGACGGGGAGCCGATTGAGCTTTTGACGGTGCCTGAAACTCAGCTATTCCGAGGCTCCCGGACGGCCATCGTCGGCCCAAATGGCATGGGCAAGACCAGTCTTATCAAGACGATACTGTCCCTGCAGCCCGCGCTATCAGGCTCGGTGTCGTTGGGTCACAACGTCCAAGTCGGGTACCTGCAACAGGGCACCGACGACCTGCCCCAGGGAAAGTCGGTGCTGGACGCATTTTTGGACGCCAAGAACATCGCCATCGGCGACGCTCGCAACTACCTAGCTCGGTTCCTGTTCCAGGGCGAGGACGTGTTCAAGCTGACAGACTCTCTCAGTGGCGGCGAACGCACCCGGCTTGCCTTGGCCCGGCTGCTGATACTGGAACCCAACGTCCTGGCGCTGGACGAGCCGACAACTCATCTAGATATCCCCAGCAGGGAGGCTCTAGAGGCCACGCTGGCGGACTATAAAGGCGCGCTGTTGTTCGTGTCTCACGACCGCCACTTCATCTCGGTGATGGCCGAACAGATATGGGCCATAGAGGACGGGACGATCAAGCTGTTCCCCGGAACGTTCGCAGAATGGAATCAGTCGAGAGAGCCAGCAACGCCCGTTCCGGTGTCCAAGCGCGCGCGAGCAAGGCACCGGCGCCGAGAGCGCGAAACCCGAAAGCAAGAGAAAAAGGCCGACGCTTTCAAGCCGAAGATCAACCACGAAGCGAACATCGAAAAGCTAGAGTCCCATCTGGCAGACATAGAGCGCAAGCTGGAGACTGCCTCAACCCGGCAGGATATGGACGCCATCACCCGTCTGGGCGACGAACACCGCGAGGCCCAGCAAGCCGTCGAACGCGCCTGGGAGGCGTGGGGCGGGTAATGGGATAGGTGTCGGGTTTTCATGTATCAGATGGTAAGGATTCTGCGGTTGAACATCACCGCCCTGAGACTGCAAGCAAAGGGTCTGGTCACGATGGGACAACGGTTGGTTGATGCTCGACCAGATGCTTCGACTCCGTTCAGCATGGCGGAGAGGTATTTTTTCGTTGGTTGCATCGCATCCGTCTACGGACGTCCACAGGATTCCTCTGCCATCTAAAACGCTATACCGGAAGCGCTGACTTGTGCGATTCGACCCGCTCCTTTAGCGGCCCCATGTCCAACTCAGTGGATATGGACAGCGATTCCTCGAACAAGGCCTTCGCCATGTACTGGTCAGTTGCGCGTTTGCGGTCCAACAACATGTCGGCATAGTCGCACAGCGACCATACACGCTCTGGTCTATAACCGGCGTTGCGGCTGAAACTCACAGCATCCTCGAAATGGGACTGGGCTTGGTCAAATTCTTCCATTGTGTGGGCGAGCAGCCCCGGAAGGCGGTCGGTGCTGATGTACAGAGCCAGGACATCAACGACTCCACTTAAGGACACTTAGAGCCTGCCACGAACACGCATAAGGCGTCACCTGGGCGCCTTTTTCTTTTGTCCAAAATTACGTG
>CEWR01073395.1_pt1 | contig 11254 bp, 7 predicted proteins | sample 356321 | NCBI WGS metagenome assembly CEWR01 (sample SAMEA2621551, study PRJEB7988) | marine metagenome | biome: marine biome (ENVO:00000447); feature: mesopelagic zone (ENVO:00000213); material: "saline water (ENVO:00002010), including plankton (ENVO:xxxxxxxx)" | depth 790 m
AAGTTTTATTTTCTTTTTTGGATACAAAAACTACAAACAATTATCAGATAAAAGCATCTCTCCTTTTGTGCTGATTCCAACTAACGCTTCTATTATTTTGCAAGTGAATGATATGGAAGATTTTAGTAAAAAACTAAATGAATCTGAAATTTGGGAAAAGTGTATTTTATCGAAATATGGAAAAAGTTTACAAAGCGATATTTATTATTTGGACTCTTTAATTTTAATAATTAATCAATCCAAAAAAACAAAAATCAACACGGTCTTTTTCTCCACGCACAAATCCAGTTATAATGATGCCGCTATTCTATTTTCAACTACTCCTAGTAAAAGCATAAATTTAAAAGATTTTATGGCAAATATTTTACAAATAAAAAAAGAGGAAATTGAAACTCTCAGTTACGAAAATGAAAACATTTACGAATTAAATAGAAAAACAAAAAAATACTTTATAGCCGAAAAAGAAGGGGTGTTTTTCGGAAGTTCCTCAAAAATATTAGTGCAAGATGCCATCAGGCAATTTGGAGCAAAAAGCAACCTTTTAAGTAATTCTGCTTTTATAAAAGTACAGAATACCGTAAATAATAATGCCATTGCTAATTTGTATTATAATTTTAATAATCTACTTGATTTATCTACTATTTACAGCCAGGGAAAACAAAATAAAAATATTTTCTTGAATCACTTTTCTTCTTGGGCAGCAACCGATATATTTATAAAAAATAATTCTTTTTTTGCCAATGGTTTATCAGATATCGGTTCTGGAAGCGACATATTTTTAACTGCTTTAAAAAATCAAAAATCAAGCAGTCATAATGTTTGTGAAATTCTGCCACATAATACTTCCCTTGTATTTGAACTTTGCATTAGTAATGCCAAACTTTTTGCTGATAAAAAAAATACTTTCTTGCAAAAATACAATGCCTTTTACCAATGGGAAAAGAGAAAAAAATACCATGAAGAAAATTATAATTTTGAAATAAATGAATTTTTGAAATATGTAGACAATGAGATTGGGGTTTTTAAAATTGCATCAACAACTAAAGATGATTCTGAGCAGAGTTATTCGTTTATTAAAGTTACAGATATACAGCAATCATCCATTTTTTTGAGTGGATTGGTTAACACAAATCTAAAATCGGAATATGATGGTTTGAGTATTTTTAATATTGCTGAACCTAAACTAATTTCTTTCTTATTTGGTGATATTTTTTCAGTTTCGGATAACTCCTATTTTGTAGCAATTAAGGACTATCTGATTTTCGGTAATAGTAGTGCCGCACTAGAATATGTGATTGATAATTATAGCAGTAAAAATACCCTAAGTAGTAGCAAACATTTTAAGAAATTCCAGCAGCAAATAGCAAGTAGAGCTAACCTTTTCTTTTACATCAATCCTGGGAAATCGGCTGATTTATTAAGCAATACATTAAATAAAAAATGGGGGGATTTATTTACTATTAATGAAGATTCTCTACAAAAATTTACTGCTTTTGCTTTTCAACTAAATGTAGGAAATCCACTGTTTCTGAATAACATTATTCTGTTTTATGACAAAGCGTATAAGGAAGAATTAAAACAAGAATGGTATGCGCAATTGGATACTACCTTTGCTATAAAACCCCAAATTATTTACGATTACACCACAGGAAAAGAGCAAGTATTTGTGCAAGATAATAGCAATAAAATCTATCTTTTTTCATCTAGTGGTGAAAAACTATGGGAGAAAGAAATAGGCGAAAAAATAATGGGTAGTATTTCGCAAATTGATTTTTACAAAAACAAAAAATTACAAATATTATTTAACAGCAAAAATCAGTTATATATTATCGATCGCTTGGGGCGTTTTGTGGGAAATTTTCCAATTTCTTTGCCCATGAAAGCTACAAATCCGCATGCACTTTTTGACTATAATAAAAACAGAGATTATAGAATTTTAATTGCTGGAGAAGATGATATAGTTTATAATTTCAAAAAAGATGGAAGCCAAGTAAAGGGTTGGAAATACAAGGGAAATAAGGGATTAATTAAGGGTAAATTATCGCATTTTACTGTGCAAGGAAAAGATTATATTTTGTGCCCTTCAAAAGAAAAAGGAATAGTCCTTCTTGCTAGAAACGGCTCGGAAAGAGTAAGCTTTAATAAGGAAACAACTTTTACAAAACAGCCCTTGCAATTATATAGTGATGGCAGTATTTATACTATTACAAAGCAAGGGAAATTATGGAGGGGGAATGTTAATGGAAATGCTACTGAAATCCCACTTCCCAACTTAACAGAAAACTCCCTATTTATCATCAATAGTATAGATACGAAAACCAATAAAAAATTCATCTACACTAATGACAAAATGGTTTATGTGATGGATAATAAATTTGAGCTTTTACATAGCTTTGAAGCAGCAAATACCATTAAAGAAATTTCTACTTTCCAAGGGAATCTTATTGTTATTACCAGCAAAGAACTTTATGTATGGAAAGATGGCGCAATAAAAGAAGGAACGCCAATTATTACTGATGGATTTGCGCAGGTGGATGATATTGATAAAGATGGAAAATTGAACCTTATAATTAGTCGTAATGCTTTCCTTTACAATTTTGAGATTGAATAATTACCTTAAAAGGTAAGTCAATCGGAAATAAGGAATAAATGGATACTCCATTTTAGATATAGGAATCTGTACTCCTCCCCTTATTAATACTGTATTTTTTCTATACATCAATTCTGCTGAAATTTGTGGCACAATATCTTCTTCCTTAGTTGGAAGATAAATAATTCCTGCATTTACTCCAGTATAAAATTTGTTGAGAAGTTCATAGCTGTAGCCCAAATTTATCCCAGAAAAAACAAATGAGGTTTGCACCTCAGCATAAAAAAGCGATTTCTCCCTAAAATAATAAGCTCCTACTCCACTTAAATAAGGTAGTCCATAAGAATGAGCAAAATATAATTTCTTTTGCTGAGAATCTCCTTTATCAAATCTACTCAAATCATATTTTTTAATCAAATCGATAAGTAAAGATGGGTATTTTGGATTGGTGGCATAGCCCGCTTTTTTTAAGCCTTTTGCCCAGGCTTTATAATTTGTAGGTGATAAATCAAAAAGAGAGGAGTATCTCTCCCTTTCTGTTAAAAACAGAGAATGGTCTCGATAGGAATCAGCCACTTTACTATACTTTCTGAAACACTCCCCTTTTTCATCATCATCTTCTATAATAGTTTCTCCATTCCAATTGTCATGGCATTTTATTCCAAAATGATTTTTTCCCTCTGTTGCCAATCTACTTTCCCCATTTCCTGATTCTAAAATTCCTTGTGCCAAAGTAATGGATGCCGGGATTCCAAATTGATTCATTTCAGCAACAGCTATATCTTTATAGCTACTAATATAGACTTCTGCTTTGTTTTGGGGGAACAAGAAGAAGTTAGAGAATAGAAAAAGAGAAATAAATAAAATTCTAATCATACTTCAAAGATATTATTTTGTAGGTAAATTAAGTCCAAACCTTCCATTCATTCCTTTATTGCCTTGCAAACCTCCAGTGTGTATGGCGAGAATACTACTTCCTTTTTGGAAGTAATCTTTAGCTACTAAATCCAAAATACTGAATAGCATCTTTCCAGTATAGATAGCATCCAAAGGTATATTACGTTCTTTGTTAAAAGATGTAATAAATTCTATCAATTCATCAGAAATTTTGGCATAGCCCTCAAAATGATAGTCTGTAATTAATTTCCAATTTTCCTTATTTGTCCATGTTGAAATATCCTTTTCTAATTGTTCACTTCCTTTGATTGCAGAAAATCCTAATACTTTTTGTTTTGCGACAGAAGAATTTACAATTCCAGAAATAGTACCGCCTGTACCAACTGCACAACAAATATAATCTTGGGAATCATTCGCTTCCAAAATTTCTGCTGTTCCCTGTATTGCCAACTCATTTGTTCCTCCTTCTGGAATAAAATAAAAAGAACCAAACTGTGCTTTTAGTTTTTCTAAAAAATCAGGAGTCGTTTTTTCTCGATAATCTGTTCTACTCACATAATGTAATTCCATACCACTTTCTACTACAAAAGACAAAGTAGAGTTTAAAGGCAAATGCTCCTCTCCTCTTATAATCCCTATACTTTTAAAACCTTTTTCCTGCGCAGCAAAGGCAGTAGCAGCAATGTGGTTGGAATAAGCACCACCAAAAGTTAGTATTGTCTTAAATCCTTTTTCTTTTGCAGCTATCAAATTGTATTTCAACTTATACCATTTATTCCCTGAAATAAAAGGATGTACCTTATCTATTCGCTTAACAAACAAGCGGATTTTTTTCTGTTTTAAAATAGCCAATGATATTTCCTCAGTTTTGATTTGCATTCGTGCAAATATCGTAATTTTGCAAACGCTTATGAAACTATTTTCTAAAATACCACAACTTGAAAAAGAGGACTATTATTACTCCAAAGAAGGATACATTATCTTTACCGAAAAGTATCACTTAAAAAGGGGTTCTTGTTGTAATAATAACTGCAAACATTGCCCTTATAAAAAGGAAGAAAAAAAGAAAGAATATGAAAGATATTAAAGAGACAATATTAAGAGGAATACCGACTGAACTTCCTGCAAAAAGAGCATTAAACAAAAATATTAGTCATGCGCCTAATAGAAAAGATATTCTAAATAAAGAGGAAAAAAGGTTGGCTATTCGTAATGCTTTGCGTTATTTTCCTAAAGCAATGCATGCCGTATTAGCGCCTGAATTTGCTGAGGAATTAAAAACTTACGGCAGAATCTATATGTATCGTTTTATGCCTGACTATGAGATAAAAGCAAGGCATCTGGAAGATTTTCCGCACAAAAGTAAACAAGCAGCAGCACTGCAAATGATGCTATCCAATAACCTAGATGCTGCTATTGCACAACATCCTGAGGAATTGATTACTTATGGTGGAAATGGGGCTGTATTCCAAAACTGGGCACAGTACCTATTGTGCATGCAATACTTAGCCGAAATGAATGATGAGCAAACATTGGTTTTATATTCTGGTCATCCAATGGGATTATTCCCTTCACATAAAGATGCTCCTAGAGTTGTGGTAACAAATGGAATGATGATTCCTAACTATTCCAAAGCTGATGATTGGGAAAAATTCAATGCTTTAGGTGTTACCCAATACGGACAAATGACAGCAGGTTCTTTTATGTATATTGGTCCGCAAGGAATTGTACACGGAACTACAATTACCGTACTAAATGCGGCACGAAAAATTGACCCAAAAGCTGAGGATTTAAGTGGTAAAATATTCATTACTGCAGGTCTTGGAGGAATGAGTGGCGCACAGCCAAAAGCAGCTGTAATTGCAAAAGGAGTCTGCATAGTTGCAGAAGTTAATCCCAGGGCCACTTACAAAAGACACGAACAAGGTTGGGTGGATGAAGTGTACAAAGATTTAGATGAATTACTAGATAGAGCTATTGAAGCAAGAACAAAAAAAGAAGCGGTTTCTATAGCGTATGATGGAAATATAGTTGACCTCTGGGAAAGAGTAGTTGATCGTAATATTTATATAGAAATTGGTTCTGACCAAACTTCATTACATAATCCTTGGGCAGGTGGTTACTACCCTGTTGGAATGAGTTATGAAGCTGCAAATGAAATGATGGCAAACAATCCTGAGCAGTTTAAAAAGGAAGTCCAAAAAACATTGGTTCGCCATACCAATGCAATCAATACTTTAAGCAAAAGAGGAATGTACTTTTTTGATTATGGAAATGCTTTTTTACTAGAAGCAAGTCGTGCAGGTGCCAACATCCTAAATGAGAAAGGAGATTTCAAATATTCGTCTTATGTGCAAGATATTATGGGGCCTATGTGTTTTGATTATGGCTTTGGACCATTCCGTTGGGTTTGCGCTTCCAATGACGCTAAGGACTTAGCAATAACAGATAGAATTGCTTGTGAAGTACTAGAAGAAATTATGAAGCACTCCCCTGCTGAAATTAAATTGCAGATGAGCGATAACATCAACTGGATAAAAGCAGCAGGAGAAAATAAAATGGTAGTCGGTTCGCAAGCCCGTATTTTATATGCGGATGCACAGGGGAGAATGAAAATTGCAGAGGCCTTTAATAATGCGATTGCTAGTGGTGAGCTTTCTGCTCCTGTCGTTTTGGGGCGTGATCATCATGATGTGTCAGGAACGGACTCTCCTTACAGAGAAACATCCAATATTTATGATGGCTCACAATTCACGGCCGATATGGCAATACAGAATGTTATTGGTGATAGTTTCAGAGGTGCTACTTGGGTTTCCATCCACAATGGTGGTGGCGTTGGTTGGGGTGAAGTAATCAATGGTGGTTTTGGGATGTTATTAGACGGTAGTGCTGATGCTGACAGAAGATTAAAATCCATGTTATTTTGGGATGTTAATAATGGAATTTCCAGGAGAAGTTGGGCAAGAAATAAAGAAGCTAACTTTGCCATTGAAAGAGCCATGAAAATGAATCCAAACCTTAAAGTTACAATGCCTAATACTGCTGATGATGATTTGATTGAAGGATTGGATTTATAGTTGGATACATAAGATTTGTGAAAATCTGAAATTTCATAAATATTAATTTTATCTATATTTGTAAAAAAACTCATGTATAAAAAATTATTTTTCTTAGCTTTAACTTGCTTATTACTTAAATCCTGCAAGGAAAACTGCTATTTTTTCCTCAGAGTTATACCTTTTTCTTATCTTTCTTTTTAGTTCCTTAATGAACTTCATTGCATTTTCTTTTTCTTTCATTTTTATTAAATTTAAAGGGTTAAAATTAATAAAAACCATATACTAACTTTTTAAACTAAACAGTCCACTTTGGTTTGACTGATTACAACCAACAACTAAAAATCAAAATCTAACATCTAACTACTAAAATCTAACATCTATCTTTTATCTTTGCCCAATGCGTTTTTTTATTGAATTATCTTACAGTGGCAGTAATTACCATGGCTGGCAAATACAGCCAAATGCCAATACTGTTCAAGCCGAGCTGAATAAGGCACTTTCCACTATTTTGAATAATGCCATTTCAGTAGTTGGGGCTGGGCGCACAGATTCTGGCGTTCACGCCAGGCAAATGTTTGCCCATTTTGATGTAGAGATAGAAGTTGAAATTCCTCTACTCATTACAAAACTCAATGGTTTTCTACCAATCGATATTGCAATACTCAATATCTTTAAAGTAAATGAAGATGCCCATTGCCGTTTTGATGCCATCAGTCGAACTTATAAATATTACATTACCAATAAAAAAAGCCCATTTAATAGTAATGTTTATTTTCATTATAAGAGTTTGGATGTAGATGCCATGAACTTGGCTTGCAAACATCTTTTAGGAAAACAAGATTTCACTTCCTTTTCCAAACTACATACCCAAACCCACACCAATGATTGTGATTTGATGTTGGCCAATTGGGAAAAGAAAGACGATAACTTAATTTTTTCCATAAAATCCGATCGATTTTTGCGCAATATGGTTCGTGCTATTGTAGGGACTTTGCTAGAAGTAGGAGAAGGTAAAATAACAAAAGATAAAGTAAAAGAAATAATAGAGAAGAAAGATAGATCTCAGTCGGGCGTTTCCGTTCCAGCACATGCTCTTTTCCTAACTAATATTGAATATTTTGAAAAGATAATGTAACAATTCGTTAATTTGACAATGAAACAATTAAAAACCAATAACTGTAAATCACAACCCAATTTATGTCCAAAACAGGAGAAATATTAGATTATAGCTTGCTAAAAAGGGTGATGGTTTTTTCTGAACCCTACAAATCACAGATGTGGCTTACTGCTACCTTTGCTATTTTGTTGGCTTTTCTGGCGCCATTGCGCCCTTTACTTATCAACTATGCACTGGATGAGTATATACTTATTCCCAATCTGGAAATGTTGTTCCAAGTCACCATTTTAATGATTGCTATTTTAGCGATTGAAGCCATTGTTCAGTTTTATTATATCTACTATGCCGCTTGGATCGGGCAACATGTTATTCAGGATTTAAGAGGTAAAATATACAAGCATATTGTAAGTCTGAAACTTAGTTTTTTTGATAAAACTCCTATTGGCACAGTGGTTACTCGTACCATTTCTGATATTGAAACCATTGCCGCTATCTTTTCGGAAGGACTGCTTATCATTATTGCTGAACTTTTAAAAATTGTAGCGGTACTTGCTGTTATGTTTTATACGGATGTAAAACTTACTATTGTTTCTTTGGCTTCCATTCCCTTACTCCTTATTGCGACTTCTTGGTTCAAGCGTTCCATTAAGTCTGCTTTTCAGCAGGTACGCACGCAAGTTTCTGTTATGAATGCCTTTATTCAAGAGCATATTGTGGGCATGAATATCGTTCAAATTTTTGTTCGAGAACAAGCAGAATATCAAAAATTCAAAAAGATTAACAAAGCACATCAAGATGCACATTTGCGTTCTATTTTATATTATTCTATCTTTTTTCCAGTGGTGGAGATTTTATCGGCTTCTTCTATTGGACTCATTATTTGGTGGGGAGGTAGCGCTATTCTATCTGGGCAAGAGGTGACTTTTGGGGAATTGGTAGCTTTTATTTTGTATATCCACATGCTTTTTCGTCCTATTCGTCAATTGGCAGATAGGTTCAATATTTTGCAAATGGGTATTGTGGGTTCCGATAGGGTTTTTAAAATATTGGATACCGACCAGAAAATTCAAGATAATGGCGATTTGGTTTTGGAAAATGTAAAAGGAGACATTAGTTTCCAGGGTGTGTTTTTTGCTTACAATAGAGATCAATGGGTTTTAAAGGGTATCAATTTTGATATTGAGGCGGGGAAAACCCTGTCACTTGTTGGCGAAACGGGTGCTGGCAAAACTTCTGTTACCAATGTACTCAATCGTTTTTACGATATACAAAAAGGAAGTATAAATATTGACGGATATTCCATTGAAGATGTAAAGCTGACCTCATTGAGAAAGCAAATTGCTTTCGTTCAGCAAGAAGTATTTTTGTTTTCCGATTCCATTTTTAATAATATCACCCTTTATGATGAACACATAAGTATTCAAAGGGTAGAAGATGCTGCCAAGCAAATTGGAATCCATGATTTTATTAATGCTTTGCCCGGGGGTTATAATTATTCTGTTGGAGAAAGAGGGGTTACACTTTCTACTGGGCAAAGGCAATTAATTGCTTTTTTGAGGGTGTATGTTCGAAATCCAAAAATTTTAATTTTAGATGAAGCAACTTCCTCAATCGACACAGAAACAGAACAGTTATTACAAAACGCATTAGAAAAATTAGCCGTCAATCGTACCCTTATTATCATTGCTCACCGCCTTTCCACAATAAGAAATGCCGATAAAATTTTACTTTTCCAGGACGGTAAAATTATAGAGCAAGGCAGCCATCATTATTTGATGGAGCAAAAAGGAATTTACCAAAGAATGTATAGCACCCAACAATTTGTTAATAAATGAGCACATAAGAAAAAAAATATAGAATTATTTTTTATAGTATTTTATCTGCTTTATTGTTAATTTTGTAGCTGTGAAAAAGAGATGCCAAATATTGCCTGCATTGTTACTGTTTTGTCAGATTGCTTATGCGCAAATTACTATTGATAAAACCGCCCCTTACGATTCTCCAACATGGCTTATAGATAATATTTTATTGGGTGGTGGAGTGGTGGCATCCAATCATTCCTATCAAGGAGATAGTATGCAAATAGGATTTTTTAATGCAATTAATACTAACTTAGGACTAGATAGTGGAATCGTAATGGCTACAGGGGATATAGATTTGTTAGATCCTTTTTTTGCAGGAGTACCTGGCATTAATCCTCCTAATACGGTTACTGATCCGGATTTGCTTGCGGTTGCCAATTCTGTACCGCCACTTATAGGACAAACTTTTGTGGTTTCTTCCATCAATGATATTGCAAAATTGGAGTTTGATTTTATTCCAACTTCCGATACGGTAAAATTTCGTTATGTTTTTGGCTCTCAAGAATACCATACTTTTGAAAACACTGCATACAATGATGTCTTTGGATTTTTTCTTTCTGGCCCAGGTATTACAGGACCATATTCTTCTCCACCAATACATCCAAATGGGTCAATCAACCTAGCTATTGTTCCTAATTCTAATCCTCCACTACCTATTACTATTTCATCTGTTCATAATGGGCAAAATGGCAATATTACTCCATTGAATGCGCAATATTTTGTAGATAATTCTTCCCTTTCTTTTATTAATGATGCGGATGGATACACCACTGTGTTTACAGCTGTTTCTGAGGTTCAATGCGGACAAAGCTATCATATTCGCCTTGCCATTGCTGATGGTTCCGATCAGGGCTTGAGTTCCTATGTTTGGCTGGAAGCTGGAAGTTTTTCTTCCCCAACCTTAGATATAGCAGATAATATGAGTATCGATTCCACTTTTATGGAAATTGATTGTGATTCTAGTATTATTCTTCTTGCAGATGGAGGGCAAGGTGCAACTTATCAGTGGTATGATATTAGTAATACCGTTATTGGTACCGATTCTTTTATTACCGTAGGCCCTGGGCAATATTGGGTTGCAGCTACTTCTGTTGGTTGTGCGATTTACTCTGATACGCTTACGGTTTTTTCCAAACCACCCCCTACTTTTGAATTAGGATTAGATTATAATATTGCTTGCAATACTACTACTTTAATTGATCCAATTGTTACAGGAGGAACAGGGGTTTATAATTACATCTGGAATAATGGAAGTTCCAATTCTTCTCTTTTGGTTGGGCAGGGCTATTATCATTTAACCATTGATGATGGTACTGGATGCTTGGCAAAGGATTCAATTACCATTATGGAAGACGCTCCTCCAATTGCAACTATTTCAGGAGGAGGTAGTGTGTGTGATGATGGCTCTATGGTAAATATTTTCTTTGATTATAATGGTTTGCTTCCTTGGGATTTAAGTTATACGGATGGAACAAACGATTTTAATCACAATACACTTGATACTACTAATTTTAATTTGAACACCTTAGCGGAAGGAGATTATTCAATTATTGAAGTGACGGATTCCAATGGATGCGTTGCTTCTATTTCAGGATTAGCCCAAGTGCTAATTTATTCCATGCCAAATGCAGTAATATCTCCTGGCGATACTGCTATTTATATTGGGCAAACACTTATATTGAGTACAGCTAACTATTCCCTTTATAATTGGTTTAATGATGAGGATTCT
>CEWR01159468.1_pt1 | contig 11246 bp, 6 predicted proteins | sample 356321 | NCBI WGS metagenome assembly CEWR01 (sample SAMEA2621551, study PRJEB7988) | marine metagenome | biome: marine biome (ENVO:00000447); feature: mesopelagic zone (ENVO:00000213); material: "saline water (ENVO:00002010), including plankton (ENVO:xxxxxxxx)" | depth 790 m
CTTCGTCACCGTTATCTTCACGATTGCCAGGTGTGTTTTCTGAAGCGACAGCAGTATCATTTCCAACGAACCGAACCCGGGCAGCCATGATGTAATCGTCATCATCCTGCCGCCTCGGTGGACTCGGATTCACCTGGGGTCCGTAGGGTGACCCACGAACCAGCGAAAAATATCCATTCGTCCCTGATGCGTTTCCCGACCGCAGCAATGCTTCAAATTCGTAGCGCAGGTCGTCCGTTGGTCCAAGCTGCCCTGGATAGAGAAGCACCAATTCCTGAAGGTGTGACGTCATTGGATCAGCCGAACTAAAGGTCGCGTCGTTTCCGTTGCCCGCACCAAGAAACACAACATCTTCCGGCATGTGCGCAAGCTCTGGATGAGGATTGTAACTGTCCCACACAATACGGGTCGGCTCCCAGTCAACACCCAACCGGCCAATCCATTCTCGTACATTGCCTCGTGGACCCGGTCGCGGCTGTCCGGGTGGATAGGTGAACGGATTACCGTCTCCAACCCATTCGGTCGGTGACAAGGTCGGATTCACGGCCGGTAACGGATCGACCAAAATTAGAGCCGGTTTGCCAGATCGAATGTAGTCTGCGACAAACCCTTGTTCGTCCGTCTGAAGAGACGACGGTAATGGAACTAACAAGGCATCGACATCTTGAGAAATCGCCATTTCCGGACTGATTTCGACCACATCGTATTGCTTACGAAGCTCGGTGACTACAGACCATTGTGGCGTGAACTGATTCTGCTGAAAGTTGGTGCCCCCGAACAAGTTCGCCATCGTCGCAACGACGCCAATACGCTTTCTGTCGGCCCGCGCAACGACTCGGATACTTCGCATAATTTCGTATTCAGCTGGAAGTCCGACGTCAAAAAACCCAACTACTTGTTCTTCGGCACCACAGGTGAACGCCACACCGAGATAGACCTGTTCCACTTCCGAACGTGCCGTACTGACATTACGAACTGGTCGAGGACCAATACCAAAAGTTTCTCGGGCTTCACGAGCCGCATCAGTAAAGGCCTCGGTGTCATGAATCAACACTTCAACACGCGCTCCTCCAATTGCATCAATTTCTTCAAGAACGCTTATAAGGTTCGACCGTGTCTGCACGAAGGGCTCAGGCACCACTGGGCTGACATACGCCTGAATAAAAACGGGTCGATCCTCAGGTAATTCCGCCAGGAGAGCACGCGTTTCATCACTCAGCGAGTGAAGTTGTTCCGCCGTCACATCAACCCGAACACTAAACCGCGCAACGAGCACCCCGAGACCAATGAGCGCAATCACGATTGCCACGCCGCGAACCACCTGATGCATCCACATCGGATATCCATCAGCACGGGCTGGCCAATGCCGACGACTCAGGACCATTACGTTTAGATAAAGAAAAAACGAACCAACCGCAATGAAATAGACCACGCCACTTAGGCTCACAATGCCCTTGGCAAAATCATCAAAGTGGAGAAACACACCAAGCGCCATCGCCGAACGCTCAAAGCCAGGGAACACGGAACCGACGGCACCTCCCGCAGTCACTAGCGAAACACAAAAAAGACCAGCCAGAATAAACGCGATGGTCGCGTTTCGGGTGAGTAGGGACGCCAACATTCCGACCGCAATCAGCGCCGCACCAGCTAACCAGTATCCGGTGTAATTACCGAACATAAGACCGAGGTCAGGACTACCCAGGTAGAACAGAACCAGCACATAGCTGAGGGATAATCCGAGTGAAACCGTATAAATGCCCAGAACTGCGAGATATTTACCAAGAACAACCTCAACATCGGACACTGGGAGGGTAAGAAGCAGTTCATCCGTTCCAAGTTTTTTCTCTTCTGACCAAACGCCCATCGTAAGAGCCGGAATAAAAAACACGAGAAGGTAAGGAAAAACGCTGTTTAACTGATCAAGATTCGCAAGGTTTTGAAGAAAAAATCTATCCTGCCAAAACGCGGCCGCCGCACTCATGAAAATGAAAAGCGTGATAAACACATAGCCACTTGGACTATTGAAATACATCCGAAGATCTCGGCGCGCAACCGCTTTGACGACAGCAGTATTTACAATCGATGTCCCCGCCATTTAACTTTCCACCCCGTCAGTAACACCATCCGACGATTCGCTATCCACTTCTGACTGAACAACGCCTCCGCCTGTGAGCCGATAAAAGGACTGCTCTAATGAACCATTTTCTTTGAGCTCATTAATGGTGCCATCAAACACAAGCTGTCCATTATTGACGAGAAGAACTCTGTCAGCAATCGCATCGGCTTCATGCAAGATATGTGTCGAGACCAACACCGTTTTTGTGCGGCCAAGCCGTTGGATGTTGTTCCGAAATTGGCGGATTTGATTTGGATCAAGGCCCGCTGTCGGTTCATCCATAATCAATACGTCTGGGTCATGCAACAATGCCTGCGCCATGCCCACACGCTGACGATACCCTTTTGACAATTTACCAATCGGTTTTTCAAGAACAAGTTCTAGTGCACAAAGATCGATAACCGCCTCAATACGATTTTTCATTATTGACGGTGCCATCTCTCGTGCTTCACCAAAAAAATGCAAAAGGTCAAGAGGTGTCATATCGGGATACATCGGACCATTCTCCGGTAGATACCCTAGTCGCCTTGACGCAGCAATCCGATCATGCCGCACGTCGTAACCAGCGATAACAGCCTCGCCGCCACTCGGAGCCAAGTAACCTGTCAACATGCGCATCATCGTGGTCTTACCAGCGCCGTTCGGACCAAGAAACGCGACAACCTGACCCTCTGGAATAGCAAACGAAATGTTATTGACCGCAATAAATGGACCAAAGTACTTCGAGAGACTTTTGGCCTCAATCATGGATGAAGCTACGCTAAATCCTAGTTCGTCACCGTTCACGGTTTCAGCCATTTTAGGGTCACAACAGCAGATTTAACGCACCAACTGTTGCTCTCACTCAGCAGTAGAAAAAGCAGGATAGCGAATTAGACGTGTCTTCTTCAAGACGCAATGATTTTAATCAATTCTGTCACAGCAGGCGTTTCGACAAATCAGAAGCGATAACTACGAATGCCGAATCGTCGTGACCTTCAATTCTTCTATCAAATGACCAGGAAAAGAACCGCGCGTTAATAACTCATCCAAAAGGTCATCATTCGATGCCCTATGAGAGACAATAAGGCATGCCAAATTGGAGGTTGCGTCCGGTTTTTCTTGGAATCGCATTCTCAGGAGCGATTGTGGGACATGTGGCGGCCGAACAACCAAGGGAAGCAGACCAGACCGCGCGAGAGATTATTTCCAAAGCACTCGAACGAGCTACTGAAAATGAAGAACATAATTTTTCGGCACGATATCGTTCGCAGATGTTTAAGCATGTCAAACGTTTTGATGGACAGGGCAACATCAGCGAAGAAGACAAAGGTGACTACGAAGTTACACCTATTGATGGAGTTCCTTTTGAACGACGACTTACCGTGGGTAACCGACCACTAAGTGACGAGGAACAACTGTGGGAGAAAGAACGCCAAACGAATTTCCGAGAAGAACTCCAACGATTACGTACGGAAACTGGCGACAACGAAGAAGACGAAGAGGCAATCCGGTTCAATCGGGAACTAGCCGAGCGGTACGTCTTTACCCTGGAGCAAGAAGAAATCTATCGCAATCGCCCTACCTATCGCGTCTCATTCCGTCCGCGCTCGGACGAGCTTCCTGTTCGACGCCGTATTGACTATGCCTTGAACAAAGCTCGAGGCACCGTTTGGATCGACCGTGAAACATATGAAGCCACACGGGTGGAGTTTGAACTAATTGACAAGGTTCGGCTGTGGTGGGGGGTGCTTGGCACCATTAACCATGCTCGTGGTTCAATTGACCGTCGTCCTGTACTCGATGACATATGGGTACAAGTGCAGTTTGAAACCTATACCGATTCCCGTGCCGTCTTTAAGAGGACACGACGATCCGAATTTCGCCAGTGGCAAAATTTTCAATGGAACAAGAACGAAAACAGGCACTAAGTCGCCAAACTCCTTCATTCGATTCTTGAACTGGCAGGGGAGTGTTCTGTCTTCCTGGAATGATGGGGTAGGGTGTACGTGTTGCATTGCGTGACCGTCAAGTACTACTGAAAGTCTCGACTTCCACCGGTTTCCGGATGAACCATCAACTCAGGCAACCAAAATTGCTCCGCAATTAGATGAGCAACTTGCGACTCAATCTGTAACTTTCCACTCACACCGAGGAATGATGCGGTCTTCATTAAAACGACATGTTCGTCGAACACTTGCTTCCAAATCACAACATTTAGAAAACCACTTTCATCTTCCAGTGTCATGAACGTGACACCTGACGCAGTGCTAGGCCGTTGTCGACAGATAACAATCCCAGCAAAATTCACACGCTGACCATCTCGCATCTGTAAAACCATCTCAGCATTGGGCAACCCTCGAGCCATTAACATTTCACGCAATGGCTCAAGCGGATGACCGTGAGTGCTATGGTCGCTAAACTGATAATCCCAATTAATCGTCTGAAACTTGCTCAATGAACGAAACGCTGGCAACCGGTCTTCCGCAGATATTGGCAAGGGCATATTCCGTAATGTTCCGAACCCTTGGACCTGCCATAGTGCCGACCGCCGATCGGCTTCAAACGCAGCGAAAGCACCAACCTCCGCTAACCTTCGAAGCCTACGATCATCAAGCCCCGTCCGACGTACAAAATCCGTCATCGCTGTAAATGGTTGTTCCGCACGTGCTACCGCTATAGGTTGCCAATCCCGATCTTTTGACAGGCTCTTCACATATCGAAGTCCCATGCGGACTCCGAACCTTCGCTGCGTTTTGTTGTGGCGTTTCATATTGTGTGAAATTGGTTCCAACGTGCAGTCCCACTCACTAACTGTCACGTCAATAGGGTAAATTTCGATTCCGTGACGGCTCGCATCCTCAACGATCGTAGCTGGACTGTAGAATCCCATCGGTTGTGCGTTCAGCAACGCACAGATAAACACATCCGGGTAGTGACACCGCAGCCACGCTGTCGCATAAGCAATCAGAGCAAAACTCGCAGCATGACTTTCAGGAAACCCATACTCACCAAAACCACGAATCTGCTCAAATATTCTTTCGGCAAATTTTTTTGTAATGCCTTTCGCCATCATGCGCGTGACTAATCGTTCCTGGTGACGCTCAATCCGTCCACTTCGATACCACGCGGCCATGTCCCGTCGCAATTGGTCAGCTTCACCAGGCGTGTAATCAGCAGCGACGACCGCCAACTTCATAACCTGCTCCTGAAACAGGGGTACACCCAGTGTTTTCCGCAAGACCGGCTCCAAACACCTATGTGGATAAATAACCGGTTCTTCGCCATTTCGGCGCCGAAGAAACGGATGCACCATGTCGCCAGTAATTGGACCAGGCCTGACAATACTTATCTCAATGACTAGGTCGTAGTAATGCCGTGGGCGCAACCTGGGAAGCATCGCCATTTGCGCGCGACTCTCTATCTGAAAGACACCAACCGTATCTGACTGACAAATTTGATCGTAGGTCTCCGGGTCGTCTTGCGGAATACGGTCCAGTGACAACTGACGCCCATAGTGGGTCTGAAGTAATCGAAACCCAATATCGAGTTGGGTCAGTGCACCAAGTCCAAGCAAATCAACCTTGAACAGTCCCAAGGCCTCAAGATCACTTTTATCCCACTGGATGACTGTACGGTCGGCCATTGTTGCATTCTCGACTGGCACTAAATCGTGAACAGGTTTATGTCCGAGCAAAAATCCACCTGGATGAATAGAAAGGTGTCGTGGGAAATTTTCAAGTTCAGTGGTTAGCTGCAAAAAATGATCGCGGAGTAACGAAGCTGACTCGAGTTCGGTACAAGCTGATCGCAATGCATCGCGATCGGTACTATGCGATACCATCTTTGCAAGTCGCTCAGTCGAGGTCGCAGACATCCCAAGTACTTTTCCGACGTCTCGCACCGCAGACCGTGGGCGGTAACGAACAACATTGGCCACCATCGCAGCATGTGAACGCCCATATTTCTTGTAGACATATTGGATTACCTCTTCGCGACGCCCATGCATGATGTCGAGATCAATATCAGGAGGTTCATGCCGTTCGCGAGAGAGAAAGCGTTCAAACAGCAATTCCACTCGAGTCGGGTCGACTGCCGTAATACCAAGGCAGTAGCACACCACCGAGTTTGCTGCTGAGCCGCGTCCCTGACAAAGGATGCCTTCCTGCCGACAGTACTGGACGATTTCCCACATCGTCAGGAAATACCCGCCGTAATCAAGCTCTTCGATTAAACAAAGTTCTTTCTCTATTTGTTCACGAATATTTCGTGGCACAGCACCAAGAAAACGCTCTGCTGCACCGAAGAATGTCAATTCCTTCAGCCACGCCGATGAAGTTTTCCCATCTGGTAAGTGTTCAGATGGATAGCGATACCTGATTTCTGAGAGCGTAAATGTACAGCGCGCTGCAATGTCTTTCGTCCGATCAAGAAGCAGTGCCTCATTAGCGAATAAGCGCGTCATCATCCGCGGCGTCTTCAGATCATGTTCCGCATTCGGCCTAGTGCATCGACCTGCCGTTGCAAGCGTGACACCGTGGCGAATGCACGTGACGACATCGTGTAAGTTCCGCCTGGCTGGTGTGTGATAAAGCACTTCATTCGCAGCAACCAGTGGTATATCAGCACGTTCAGCGTGACGCCGAAGGCACTCTTCCTGCTGCACCTCTTCAGTTCGACGATGCCGACACACAATCGCATATAGGCGATCGCTAAACGCGTCGCGCATCTGTGAAATGACTCTTCGCAATCCCTGTTTCTGCGTCTCATTGCGACTAGAACGAACCAGAGCACTCCGATCTCCACCCCAAAGCGCGATGAGTCCTTCCGACCGATCGAATATCTCTGCCCACACGACACTTGACCCACCCTTCGGACTCCGCAGTCGACCAACCGTGATTAGGCGACACAGATTGGTGTACCCGGTACTGTTCAGAGCCAGAAGAATGCACGTAGAAGGACATGCCGGATCGCTAACCGTGACCTCGGCACCAACAATTAGATGTACACCTAATTCCTGCGCTTTTACATGTGCACGTACCACACCATAGATGCCATCGCGATCAGTCAACGCTAGTGACCGAAGTCCATGCGCATGGGCCTGTTCGACTAGTTCTTCAGGGTGGCTAGCACCTTCGAGAAATGAAAAATTGCTCTTACACCAGAGCGGTACGTACGACACGCCGGCACCTCACTCCACTTGCCCTTGCCAACACCATTGGCGCCGTGGTCGGTCATAGTAGATCCAGAGCAGATCTCCATCGCATATCTGCGCAAAGTAGTACTCGCGGTGCACTAACGAGTGCCACCAGCCACCTGATACAAAATATGGTCCGGCAACTTGATCTATCTGCTCCGCAACGCCATTGCGTAACAGTGACCCGTTGGACTCGCAATATGATTGAAACGACAACTGTGTTGAAGCCGCATGAATGCGTCGAACCATCGGTCGACATGCGACATCCACTGGAGAAGGAGGAACAACTGCGTCGAGTAACTCCCACGTGTAACATGCTTCCGGTAAATGTGCTTCTACGAGGCGTGCTCGTACTACCGTGTCATCACCATACCGCGCCCGGACGCGGGCAAGTGCGCGGTTAGCCTGTCGAAAATCACGGCGTGGGCGGTTAATGAACAATCCTTGCTGCACCAACTTGGACCGACCAGTCTTCGCAGTAATTTGAATCTCACTTACACCTGATGAAAACGAACTGGATTCAACCCGAAGTCGAATCAGATTCATCAGTTGCGTGATATTGACTGTCGGCTCGGCCGGACGAATGTGCTCAACCAAACGACGGGTATGATCAAGTTGCAGGTGGATGATTAGTTCGACGAGTGACTCGTGACGCGCCACAATCGTCACAAGTAACCGGTTGAGAAGTCTCTTAACCAAAAAAAGTAATCGCGATGTGTTTATCTCTGGATCATCGAGAGCAAGACGCTGCACAAGCGGTTCCTTAATACGCAGCGGTTGCAGCGGCACCCGAAGATCACCAGACGCCTGTCGGTGTAATCGCTCCGCCTCGACACCAAAACGACGACGCACACCGGTTGATGGCAATTTTAAAAAGTCACGTACTGTGCGGATGCCCAATTTGTACAGGTTGTCACGTAGAGATGAATCAATGCCTAGTTTTTTTAGTCGGACTTGTCCTGCTAATGCTCGTTCGCGTGACTGATCACGGACGACTGAAATCCTGTGATCTACAGTAGCTTCCTTCGCGATCGCGTAGGTGCCAAACTGACTAAAACCAACCACAATCGATGATCTGAACCCAGTTTCTGTCAGTGTTTTTCTGATTTCGTTCGCCCATTGGCGAAGTGACGGATAAAGATTTGACAGCCCGGATGCGTTCAACCAGAACACTCCCGGGTCCTTGGATGATGGCTCAACCTCCGGACTGAAGCGCTGTAATTCCTCAGTCACCTGTGCCACGCCTTTGGCAACGGTGGCCACTGAGACCTCACCAGCATGTAGTGTCCGCACGAGTGACAATCCAGCGCTATAGCGCATGCCTGGATGGATGCGTGCAGCGCGCGCTTGTTTGTTTACCCACCAAATCACACCCTGCGGTTTATCGCGGTCCACGACAACAACCGGTTTACCAACCCAATCAGGATGCTGTTTTAGTAAGCACTGAAGAGGAAACGCTGTTAATTCAACGCACGCCAGTCGGCCCACAACACCATTCCTCATCAACCCAACCTGGTCCATAACGTTTGTCTTTAAGTGCATGCACTTGGCATATAAAACGACCATCGCCATAACGAATGCGTCGTGCCTGCACACGTACCGTCACGAGGGACCCAAGTGATGGCTGCTGGTCGGTCTTCACCGTCAAACAAAGAACCAGCGTGCTCTGCGCAAGAGCCTGCTCGGCCAGGCGAGTCTGCGTGGCTAACGGCAAGTCAACGCACTCTCCCAAGTCAGCTACCAGCAATCCAAAGGCACCGGAACACACGAGTTGTTCAATTGCGGTAAGTCGCTGCCGGAGGGAAGCAAGGCGAATAACCGGTAACGCCGAAAGGTCAACACCCCCATCAGCAACATCCGGAGGAAAAAAAGTGTTTTCGTTCGACGAAATCCACACAACCGGCTCGCCCTGCTGCTGCACCTGGTGTACCAAACGAAAAGCAACAGTAAGCACCGGAGCAGCACTACTGCCTGACAACTCTGCCAAACATCCTCCAAGTGCTGCAGCAGTCCATTCCTTTTTGCTCACAGGCGACAACGCCATTTGACTGCGCTGTAACCAAGCCTGTGATGCGGAAACGAGTGCGTCTAATTGCATCTTGGACATCGACTAACTCAAATGCGACTCAAGAAAGGGTTCGGCGAATCTCGATTACCTTGCCAAGGATGACGACTGAATCGGGATCAAGAATGAGCGGATCAAATAAAGGATTCGAAGGATGAAGCTCAACACGACGATCACACAGCTTGAATGTTTTGACCGTTGCCTCATTTTCAACGAGCGCCACAACGATGTCACCACTTCGCGCCGTCGGTTGTCGTTGCACGAGTACGAGATCACCCGGAAAGATACCTGCGCCAATCATGCTCTCACCCTGGACACGAAGTGCAAATATTTCACCTGAAACTTCCGGTGCATCTACCGTCACATACCCATCAGGATCCTCAATCGCTTCCTCCAGTACACCCGCTGGCACTCGGCCCAGTACCGGCACCAACATTGTTTTGAGGCCAGCTGTCGGTTTAGCTAATCGGTACCCTCTTGATTTGTTGCGATCAGCAGTTAACCGACCGTCCCCAACAAGCTGTTCAAGATGCTGTCGTGCGGTCTGCACTGCGCGAAACCCAAATGCTTTCTGCACCTCGCGCACCGTTGGCGGCTGCCCGGACATCAGACGCTGTCGCACAAATCTGAAAACCCTGTCTCTCGTTTGACCAACCGGTGTTCGCCCCATGGAATCCCTAATTTAACATACATATGTCTGCTTAAAATAGAGAAACAAAAGAAAGAAGCCATTTTTGACCTTTTTTAATGCGCCTAAACACAACCTCAGGCCACCGCCATGAACATCCAAATGAGAAAATTAACGTCTGCGCTAAATTTCTTCGAACATTACGCTAAACCTTTGAAAAACATAGTTCTTGCGGACTCCTGACCTCCTGTGGTACAAACATCCTGACCGTACTATCTATACCTATACGTGCGTAGACGTGCGGACACTAAGGAGATTTCGATGACGACGAAGCGTTTTTTTGTATTCGGCCTAGCTTTTGTGCTCACGGCAGCAATTGCCGTACCAAGTTATGCCGGTAACGAAGCCGAGGATAATCTGACGTATTACAAAGACGTCCTTCCGATTATTCAGGAGAATTGCCAGTCCTGTCATCGTGAGTCGGGAGCAAACATTAGTGGTCTTGTCGCCCCGATGTCTTTCATGAATTACAAAGAGACTAGACCGTGGGCACGTTCCATCGCGCGTAAAGTTGAATCAAAAGAAATGCCACCGTGGTTCGCCTCCGCACCGAAAGGTGTGTTCGAGAACGAACGCGGCCTCACCACTGATGAAATTTCGACCATTGTGAACTGGGTCGAAGCCGGCGCCCCTGCAGGTGACACAGCAGACGCACCGCCAGCAAAACAGTGGGCCGAAGATTTAAACGGCGGCTGGACCCACGGCAAGCCTGATTTTGTTGTCAAGATGGATCCGTATGCAGTTGAAGACGACGTTTTTGACCTCAACGTCGTGTTTTACAAAAAGTTCACGGAAGAAGAATTACCAGAAGATACATGGGTGCGCGGCTGGGAATTCCGAACCGGCGACAACAGCATCACTCACCACATGTGCTCCTCAGCTATTCCGCCGAGCGCACAAGTACACGAAGATGGCGCTGCCGTTGAGGGTGACGGCACTGATGTTGCAGGAAGCACCTTACTTAATTGTGTCGCCGAAGGCGGCGAATCCGGCATGTTGCCAGACGGGTTTGGCGTCTTGCTCGAAAAAGGCTCGATGCTCTCTTTTAACATGCACTACAACAAAGAACCGGTTGCGGGATCAGCGGTAACCGTACAATCTGAAATCGGATTCTTTGTCTCAAAAGAACCACCGCGGCATCAGGTCAAAAACGACTCGTTGTACAACCGAGGTTTTGAAATTCCACCGAACCACCCCAACT
>CEWR01158440.1_pt1 | contig 11235 bp, 8 predicted proteins | sample 356321 | NCBI WGS metagenome assembly CEWR01 (sample SAMEA2621551, study PRJEB7988) | marine metagenome | biome: marine biome (ENVO:00000447); feature: mesopelagic zone (ENVO:00000213); material: "saline water (ENVO:00002010), including plankton (ENVO:xxxxxxxx)" | depth 790 m
ACGGCCAACGAAATAGGCGTCTATGGGAGGAGGTACTGGACAGACTGGCTACCCCGGTTGGAATAAGTGGAAAGCACACGACGAGAAACCGCCTTGAACAAGAGAGGAATCGATTACTTGATCCTCGTCATGAACTGTCGAGTGCTTAGATCCAGCGCTGTAGCGCGGTTACTGGCATCGGTCTAATATACCGTGAACTTTGTGGAGCACACTGGCGAGTCGCACTACAAAGCCAGGGCGAACAAGATTCGGAGCAGGCGATTGGCGACCCTTGAAGAGCAGTTGAATCAGCTCGAATCAAACAAACAGATGCTGCGGTGGCGTGAATCAAGAGAACGGTTGGCCGACGACAATCATCGCCCTACGTATCACTTCTCGCCACCCGAAAACTTCATGAACGATCCGAACGGGCTCTGTCAGTGGCAGGGCCTGTACCATCTCTTCTACCAGTTCCGCGCCGATGGTGAGGAGCACGTCCACTGGGGTCACGCGGTCAGTGAAGACCTGGTGCGGTGGAAGGATTTGCCGATCGCCCTGTACCCGGACCAGGAGAACGATTGCTTCAGCGGTCAGACACTGGTTGAGAGCGACCGCGTGATAGCCACGTATCACGGCACCCAGGCCGGGAACGCCATCGCGACGGCATCGGACCCGCTGCTGATCGACTGGCAGAAACATAGCCTGAACCCGGTCATTGCCATCGTGCCGATTGACGATAACGGGAGCCCGTACCGTGTTTTCGATCCGTGCATATGGAAAGAAGACGACGGTTATTACGCGCTTTCGGGCGTATTCAAAAACGGAGAACGTAGCGTTGACTGCGTCGGCGTCGACCACTTGTTCAGGTCGACCGACCTCACGAACTGGGAATACGTCGGCGAGTTGATCGCGGGCGACTTCAACTCCGAGCCCGGCGAAGATTATGCGGTGCCGAATTTCTGGCCAATCGGAAATGACAGGCACATGCTGCTGTTCTTCAGCCACAAGCGGGGAGGGCAGTATTTCGTCGGTAATTACAACAGGTCGACTCACCGGTTCACTGCCGATTATCACGGCAGGTTGAACAACGGCCCGCTGGCGGTAGGAAGTCTCCACGCACCATCGGCGACCGTGGACGACAGCGGGCGTTTTCTGGCGATCTTCAACGTTAAGGAAAGTCGGGCGCCACAGGGTTGGAGCGACATCATGACGCTACCGACTCACTTTTCGTTGCGAGGTGATAATTCGTTGGTGATTCGACCCGTGGACGAGATTCAGTCGCTGCGGGGTGAACGCCGTTCAGCGCCTGATTGCGAGGTTGCACCGGGTGAAGAACTGTTGCTTACTGGCGTCAGTGGGAATGCTATCGAGTTGAAGGTGACGATCGAACCGGGCAGCGCTCACGAAGTCGGCCTGTGCGTGCTCAGATCGGGCGATGGTGAGGAGTCCACACGTATCTCCTTCTTCCCGAAGGGCCACCCACGTTTTGGATCGCCTTTGCTTCAGATCGACGGAACATCTTCTTCGGTGCGCAACGATTTGATCCCTCGGCCGCCGGAGATCGGACCGCTGGATATTGCGGGCGATCAGCCTGTCGAGCTTCGGGTTTTTGTCGATCGCAGTATCGTCGAGGTGTTCGCGAACGAGAGGCAGTGCCTGACGCTGCGTGTGTATCCGGATCGAGAAGACAGCCTGGGTGTATCGTTTTTCGCCCGCGGCGGCACGGCAAATTTCACCGGCGTCGAGGCGTGGCAGATGGAGAGCATCTGGCCTGAGCTTCGGTAGAGATTAGCCGGGCGAGCGCGGGCACAGTCCTTCACCTCAAACTCGAACTCGCGACCCTTTGCTTGGGAATTAAATCAACCCTGCCTCTGGCTGTCTCTACTGCACCATTCTCGCAGTTGTATTCGTCCTGAAAGCCGTTAGAAACTGCCCCACACAGCCTCAGGCTATTCCAGAGCGTCCGTTGCAACAACTTGTTGGACTTCAGCAAAATGGGACGGTTTCGGTAACGTCCGACAACTAGCACAAATTGGTTATTCACATAGAGGCTGGCACCAAAATTATTAAGGATTAGTTTCAAGGATGCTGGACGCGCCCGAGTTCAGGTCAAAGCTGCCTTTGCCAAGTAAGAAAACACGTGGCTGTTACGAACTGGATAAGCCCTGGTGTTTATGGCGAAAATCCGAATTAACGAAGAGGTGCTCCGCCCGCAGATCGGTATTCCTAGCTAATGTAATACGTCATCGACTGTAGAGACAGGACCGGGTCGATCCCTCTCACCGTCACGCCTTCCGGCACCTTGGGCGACAGTGGAGCGTAGTTCAGTATCGACTTAATGCCCGCGTCGACGAGAGTATCGATTACTTCCTGTGCGCGCTCGATTGGGACCGTCACAATGCCAATTTTGATGTCCTTCTCTTTGACCGTCTTAGCAAGATCCGAAATCGACTGGATATCGAGGCCTGAAACAGTCTCCCCGACGATGCTGTCGTCGGCGTCAAACGCCGCGACAATGTTGAACCCTTCGGGGGCGAAGCCAGGGTAAGAAACAACGGCCCGTCCGAGCCGACCCATTCCAATCACCATTGTGTTCCATGCACGGTCCAGGCCGAGGATCGACCGCAGCCGCTGTTCGAGCGAAGCAACGCTGTAACCCCTCCCTTGTTTGCCGAACCGACCGAAATACGACAGGTCCTTGCGGATCTGGGCGGGGGTCATTTGCAGCCGCTGCCCGAGCTGCTCTGAGGATATGACGTCATCCCCGGAGCCCGCAAACTGGGTCAGTGCGCGGACGTAGAGGGGTAGTCTCTGGATAACTACCTCCGGGACGTTTGGTGCAGAACCTGAATTATTGCTGATGTTGGTCGATGACATCGGGCGCGGTGTACCAATCCAGAGGGCCCGCAAGTGCGTGTGTGCTTTGTATCACAAACGCCAGCGTTAGTCACCGGGTATCGCGGTGAAAGCGGATGACACCGTCGCTGAGCAAATAATGGGCCCTTGCCCAACGCCGCGTTACGTGCCCTTCTTAGGAGCACGCCAGGTGATTTTGAAGCATTAAAAAAGGCTCCGGTGGTGGGAACCGGAGCCTTCTAGAGTGAATCCTGGATGAATTCAGGCTTTTATTACGCAGCTTCAGTCGTCGCCGGGATTTTCTCACCCATCGCTCGGCGGGCCGATTCCTTGGAATCGACGGTGAATGCGCACTGCAGGCACTGCAGGGTCTTGCTGTCTGAGAACACCACCAGCTCAATGTCGCCGTGGCACTTCGGGCAAGCCTTCAAGTAAAGCACTTTGTTTCCTTCTACTTTCGTCCCCGCCAATTTATGGTCGGGGCGTTCAAAAAAATGTGGTCTCGATCTGGTTACGAATCCTGTAGTACAGGCCCCGCTGCAAAAAGAACCGGCGCAGATGTTACTACGGATTATCTTCGTTTACAAGGTATCCGACGTTGATTTCGTAAAGTTTAGATGCAGATCGCCCGTCCACGGTGCGGATGAACGACGATTTACTGGCACATAGTTTACACGAACCGTATCAACTATTACAATATAGGTCGTATGAATAAGATTGATGCGGTTTCTAATTTCAGTTGCGATTTGGAGTTCGCACACAGACTTCTGTACGCCACAGACCTCACGAAGGATTCGTATTGACACAAGAGTTCGGTCGCGCATCACGCGACGAGGAGCTGTTCACGGCTCAGGATCTGGCGTGGTCGCGGTCAGAAGCATTGAACCGGATGCTCGCAGATCTTTACGAGATTGCGTTGGAAGGTGACGAAAACAGCCGTCATCCGGTTCCGCGGGACCAGCGGAGGCCCCGCGAACCACGTGAAGAGAGTCGAGCGCGTACGCAGGATCAGCCATTCGTTCGATCCCCCTCACCCGGGGCACCGGGCAGGCTTACCGGGGTTTACGTGATCAGCGTGGCTGCCCGGCTGGTCGACATGCACCCGCAAACGCTGCGCAAGTACGACAAGGAAGGTCTCGTAAGCCCGCAGCGCTCGGAGGGCAGTCGGCGCCTGTATTCGGACTCTGACGTCGAGCGTTTGCGCGTAATTCGTCGTCTTGCAGATGAATTGAGGTTGAACCTCAATGGGGTGAGCCTGGTTTTGGACCTGGTGAGGTCGTTGACGGATATCGTTTCTTTGCTGGAATCCAGTCCGGAAGTTTCCGATACCAAGACCGCGAGGATAGCGGCAGAAGAGCTTCGACAGATACTCTCGTATGTTGGTGCCGATTAGTTGCGCTCGAACCGATACTTCTAGACCGGCCAAACAAGCCATTTGATACTTTCGACAGGTAAAAAATAGAAATTGCCAGAACCAGATTCACAGCGGCCAGAAGAAGATCAGCACGAGGGAGACCCCACCGAGCCTCGACAGGCGACGGATTCCGGTGACGATGCCGAACCTTCGCCCGATAGCGAGCTTGCGGAAGCGTTACGTGAAAAGGAACAGTTCAAAAGACTGGCGCAACGGGCGCAGGCCGACCTCGTTAACTACCGGAGGCGGGTCGAGTCGGAACAGGAGTCGTCGCGACTACGAAACCAGCAACGAATCGTTTTGCGCTTCGCCGATGTGATCGATCAACTCGAGACGGCACTGAAGTCCGACGCTCTGGAGAACGCGGATTCGGGTTGGCTCGAGGGAATCATGGTCATCCAGAAGAATTTTGTAAACGCTATCGCCGCTGAAGGTTTTGCTCGATTCAGTTCGGTTGGTGAAGAGTTCGACCCCCGGAGGCATGAGGCGGTGATATCGAGCCCGTCGGCCGATCATGAGCCGAATACCGTGATCGCCGAGCACCGGCCTGGCTACACGCAACATGATGAGGTGGTGCGACCGGCACAGGTAGAGATCGCAATCGCTCCTACTGTAGAACCTGACGACGAATCGGGATAGACAAAGACAAAACCGAGACTGAACGAAGTTTGAAACACGAAACAGGTAGCAACGGACCTGGTTTATAAAGAACACCGAAAACAGACAGATTTCGGAATTACGGAATCTGAAAAGGAAATCTGAAACAGCAATGGCAAAGGTTATTGGAATCGACCTGGGAACTACGAACTCCGCAATGGCGGTCATGGAAGCGGGCGAACCCCAGATCATCGAAAACGCAGAGGGTCGACGCACCACCCCGTCGGTCGTGGCCTTCAACGCAAAGACCGACGAACGTTTTGTCGGAGAACTCGCACGTCGCCAGGCGATTACGAACCCCGAAAACACGATCTATTCGGCCAAACGGTTCATAGGCCGCCGGTTTGATGACGCCTCGGTTAAAAACGATTTCAAGCACGTTTCGTTCAAACTCGGGGCGCTGGACGGCGGTGATGTCGGGATTGTCCTCAACGGCAAGACAAGCGCGCCGGCGGAAATCTCGGCCATGGTGCTTCGCAAGCTGAAGGAAGACGCCGAAGCAAAGCTGGGTGAGAAGGTCGAGCAGGCCGTTATCACAGTCCCTGCCTACTTCAATGACAGCCAGCGCGAAGCGACCAAAGTCGCAGGGCAGGTGGCGGGCCTTGAGGTGCTCCGAATAATCAATGAGCCGACCGCAGCCGCACTCGCCTACGGCCTCGACAAGGAGGGTGAGCGGACCATCGCGGTTTACGACCTCGGTGGCGGCACCTTCGATGTCACGATACTCGCTCTTGGTGAGGGCGTGTTCGAGGTCAAGAGCACCAACGGCGACACCCACCTGGGTGGGGATGACTTCGATCTTCGGTTGGTCGATTATCTCGCCGATGAATTCAAGCAGGAAAACCTGATCGATCTGCGAGACGACGTATCGGCCCACCAGCGATTGCGGGTAGAGGCCGAGCGCGCCAAGATCGAGCTTTCGTCTGTCGCGTCTACCGAGGTCAACCTGCCTTTCATCTCCGCCGACTCGTCCGGCCCAAAACATCTTCAGTCAACCCTTACGCGGGCCAAGATCGAAGAATTGACTGCGGAGCTGATAGAGAGAACAGTGGCCCCCACCAGGGCAGCCCTCAAAGATGCCGGGGTAAAGCCGGGGGAGATCGACGAGGTGATCCTCGTTGGCGGAATGACACGAATGCCCGCAGTCATCGAAAAAGTCACAGGGCTCTTCGGAAAAGAGCCTAACCGCACCATTAACCCGGACGAAGTTGTTGCTGTCGGAGCAGCTATCCAGGCAGGTGTACTACAGGGCGAAGTCAAAGACGTTCTTCTTTTGGACGTGACCCCGCTCTCGGTCGGCATCGAGACACTTGGTGGCGTCCGGACGGCCTTGATCGAGCGGAACACGACGATCCCGACGTCGAAGACCGAGACCTTCACGACTGCGGCTGACAACCAGCCGACCGTGGGAATTCGAGTCGTCCAGGGCGAGCGGGACATGGCAGCCGACAACACGATGATCGGTCAGTTCGATCTCACAGGCATACTTCCAGCTCCACGCGGGGTCCCACAGATCGCTGTCACATTCGACATCGACGCCGATGGAATTTTGAAGGTTTCTGCCAAGGACAACGGCACGGGCAAGGAACAGCACATAACTATTACCGGTCGATCGGGCATTTCCGACGACGAAGTCGAGCGCCTGCTGAAGGAAGCCGAGGAAAATGCCGAGGCCGACAAGCTAAAGCGCGAGACCGTCGAGATCCGAAACGCCGCTGAAAGTGCGGTGTTCCAGGCAGAAAAAATCGTCAAGGATGAGGGCGAAAAAATTCCCGATGAAATTAAGGGCGATGTCGAGACGAAAATCGACATTGTGAAGGACCTGCTCGCCGATGAAGGCGCCGAGACTTCGGTTATCGCCTCTGCAACAGAAGAACTGCAGACTGCACTGCAGGCGGTGGGTCAGGCTGTGTACGAGGCCAACCAGGCTGCCGGAGTCGATGCGGATGCCGAAGATAGCGCTGGCGATGCCGACGATGACGACTCCGGCGAGGATTCGGACAGCGACGAAGACGACACTGTCGAAGGTGAATTTCGCGAGGTTTAGCCAGATGGTCCCCCTGGCGATGCAATCAGTAGCCGGACTGATGAGCACCACCAGGGAGATCGGGTGGTCGCGCGGCGTTTTCAGGGCTTGAGTAGAACCTGATGTGGCCCGTCAAAAACATGGCGTTTGATTGACGGGCCTTCTGGTATAACCCATGCCGCACGTGGTCATCCCGCTTGCGGCTTGATACAGTCCCGCCACCATGACCCAACCAATGTTCCTCGGGATCGATACTGGGACTTCATCGATCAAAGCCATCTCCGTCAGTCCCGAGGGGCGACTCCTCGCATCCGCCGACAGCCCGATGACTGTGTCAGTGCCAAGGCCCGGTTGGAGCGAACAGAATCCCGAGGATTGGTGGAACGGCACTTGCTCCGCAGTTCAAACAGTGCTGGCAAGTATCGAGTCGCCTGTAGTGCTTGGCGTCGGCCTTTCAGGGCAAATGCACTCATTGGTGGCACTCGACCGGGCAAATCGGGTGATTCGTCCGGCGATTCTGTGGAACGATGTCAGGACGAGCGCGGAAGCCGCGTTTATTCGCGACACGGTCGGAAATCAGACCCTGCGTCGACTCACCGGTAATCCTGCACTTGAGGGGTTTACCGCGACAAAACTGCTGTGGATGCGTGAAAATGAACCGAAGCAGTTTGATCGCCTGGTGCACGTGCTGCTTGCCAAGGACTACATCAGATTCCGGCTCACTGGCACAATGTCGACCGAGCCCTCAGACGCCTCTGGAACACTGTTGTTCAATGTCGTCGATGGCAGTTGGTCGAGCGAGATGTGCTCCTTACTCGGCATCGATGCTGGATTACTGCCGCCGATCGGTGGATCGTCGGAGATCGCCGGTTCGATAACCAGTGCGGCCGCCGCCGAAACCGGTCTGGCATTGGGTGTACCAGTTGTTGGAGGAGGCGCAGACAACGCCTGTGCAGCCACCGGCGCGGGCGTCGTGTCACCTGGAGACACCCTGGTGACCGTTGGGACGTCAGGAGCTGTCGTATCACCGGTTCAAACACCGGTAACCGATCCCGAAATGCGGATTCACTCAATGCGCCATGCGGTGCCCAACACCTGGTATTTGATGGGCGTTGTGCTTTCTGCTGGAGCAGCTCTTGACTGGTGGCGGCGAACTTCAGGTGGTGCCGATTTCGACGACCTCGTACAAGAGGCGGCAAAGGTGCCGCCCGGCTCCGAGGGAGTGACGTTCCTGCCCTACCTGACCGGTGAGCGCACACCACACGCCGACGCAAACGCCCGGGGAGTGTTCTTTGGCATGCACGGCGGAGTGGGGCGCGCACATATGACCCGAGCGGTGATGGAAGGCGTTTCCTTTGCGCTGAAAGATTCACTCTCACTCATAACTGCACTCGGCGTCAACTCGATTGGTGCCGTGGCGGTGGGTGGTGGTGCCGGCAGCCCGACATGGCTACAGATGCTGAGTGATGTGTTGGAGCTGCCAATCCGAACAGTCGGACCCTCAGAGGGCGCGCCGTTGGGCGCCGCGATGCTGGCTGCTGTGGGTGCCGGCGCGTTTACGAGTGCCGTTGAGGTCGGTGGCGCCTGGCTCACTGATCTGGATTCACTCGAACCAGTCGCAAGTGTGCATGGCGTAAAGGACGCGTACGCCGTGGCCTACGAGCGATATCGAGCACTGTATCCGGCGCTCAGGGACACGTTTGAAAAGAGCGTTTAGTCTCCGGGCGGCAAATATACGCCCGGCGAAAAGAGCGGACTAAAGACCGAATTTAGGGAAAATCAGCGACCTGATCTCGTCCAGTGTGTGGGCGTTGTGCTGTTGAATTTCGTCGAGAGAGCTGTGCTCATCGGGCGGCGGTGGCGTGTCGGCGAACTTCGTCGGCACATCACCTTCTGATTCGATAGTCGAATCGTCGGCAAGTGAAGTAAACGTCCCGGGGACGTCGTCGGGCAATTCGTAATTCGCCATCGTTGCCAGCGCCATCGTCCACGCCCTCGCAACTGCCGATAGGTCATATCCGCCGCCGCCAACCGCGACCCACTTCCCGATTTCCGCACCGAGCCGCCCCAGCTTTTGGACTGCAAGATTAAACCCCTGAGTGGTCAGGGACAGGTGGGTGAGCGGATCCTGAAAATGGGTGTCGATTCCAAGCTGGGTGAACAAAACGTCGGGCTTGAACGCACGGATCAGATCTGGAACCACCGCATCGAACGCAACGTGCCAGTCGGCATCCTGCGTATACGGTGCGAGCGGGACGTTGACCGAATATCCTGTGCCACCGCCCGAACCAATCTCCTGCACAAACCCCGTACCCGGAAACAACCACTGCCCGGACTCATGAATCGAAATCGTGAGCACCCGATCTGAGTCGTAGTGGCCCGCCTGAACACCATCGCCGTGGTGGCAATCGATATCGACATAGGCCACCCGAAGGCCCGCATTGACCATCGCATTCATGGCAATCACAGCATCGTTGAACACACCGAACCCCGATGCATTCCGTCGCATCGCGTGGTGATGAACCCCGCCAGCGGGAGCAAACCCGATGTCGGCTTCACCTGATAGCACAAGCTCGCCAGCAACGAGCGTCGTCCCCACGCACAGGGCCGTCGTGTCATACATCCCCGGTCGTGTGGGATTATCGGGAGTGCCGAGCCCGAACTCGCCCATGCCCGGCGCGATTGCACCGTTCGAGATGGCCTCAACTATCGACACATACTCGGGGTCGTGGGCCGATTCTATCTCAGCCCGAGTCGCCCGCCTCGGGACGGCAACCGAAACATTCGAGAGGTCAAACAACCCGCTCAAGTGCATCAGATCGTGCATGTGACGCAGACGAACTGGGCGAAGCGGGTGTTCTGGCGATAACCGGTAGCGGGACAGCTCGTCGGTGTAGACGAACGCGACTTTTGGCGGAGGTTGTTGGTCGGAGTTACGCATTTCTAAAATTGGTTGACTCCTCCTCCCTGCGGGATAATAAATTAACCGGAAGATTTCCGTTTCGGCAGTTTAGAACGGCGAGCGATGAACAACCAGATTCCGGCGAACACCAGGAGAGCGACTACCAGAATAGCGATCACGTAGTCGGGATTGGAATCACTCCCGGTCCCAGTTGCCGAACCGCCACTTGCAGTTCCGGTGTTTCCAGAATTTTGGGGAGTCACCGTCGGCAGGAACACCGGAGCCGTTGTGCCCGTAACGCCGGTCGCGGCCACGTCACCTGCCGAATCGGAAGCACCGGACGACCCAACGCTGAAATTGACCAAAGGAATGGGGGTGCCCGGGGATGATTCTTCAGACGGTTCAGCGGGTTCCGGCGTGACAGAAGGGATCGCAAGTGGCGCAGCTTCAAAATTGGCCCGCCAGTCGTTTTCCATTTCATAAAGCGATTTGCCGTAGACCTCCTCAAAGGCCAGCAGCAGCGACTGCCCACTGTTTATCGCGGCAAGGAAATCACCCATCGATCCTGCAGCGTACTCTTCGATTAGGTAACCAACGAAAGCCCCGGCCTGCGGATAGAAGATAAAAACGTCGCTCCGCTGACCGGGGATAGTTTGCATGTGCCGCAATGCGAGAAATTCGTCAGGTCGAACGCTGGAGCGCAGTCTTGCGTTCGAACTGCTGCTCGACCCCGTTTCAAGGAATCTCGCAAGGCCTTCACCCAGCCACGAAGGAATCCCAGCGTTCAGCGACGAAGAGATCACTTCGTCGGTATAAAGGTGGGCCAGTTCATGGGTAAACGTTGTTGCGTTCAACTGGCCCTGCACAAACAGCCAGTACTCAGGCTGGGCAAATCCCGCAAAAAGGAACTGATCGGTTGCAGTTTGGCTGACGGGCGGGAACGAAGGAGTGGCATCCCTGATCGACGGAAAAACAACGGCTTTGAAGTGGGGGAAATCAGGCGCGTCCGTTACACCGAGAACGTTCTTTAGTGTTGGGATACGTGAATTTACGGTAGCGATTAACTTGTTCACGTCGGAGTCAGAAATCCCGTAGTAGACAATGGTGTAGCCATCGCCGTCGGTCCGTTTCCAGTCTTTATCCGGGTCAAGGTATTCAACCAGTTCGGGCGATACCGCAATTGAAATGTCCCCTTCCGGGTGGGTCAGTTCGATTTCTGTCTCGAATTCGATTCCCGGCGGATGGTAAGAACCCGGCCCGGTCGCAATCTCGAACGATACTGATATGAGCTCGCCGTCGATGACAAATTCGGGATAGTAGTAAGACCAGATCGTCGAGCCGCCCCGGGGCCTGAACAGTGCTCGCACCGACTCCACGGGCCGAGACCCGGAGTCGACGACC
>CEWR01159436.1_pt1 | contig 11224 bp, 6 predicted proteins | sample 356321 | NCBI WGS metagenome assembly CEWR01 (sample SAMEA2621551, study PRJEB7988) | marine metagenome | biome: marine biome (ENVO:00000447); feature: mesopelagic zone (ENVO:00000213); material: "saline water (ENVO:00002010), including plankton (ENVO:xxxxxxxx)" | depth 790 m
GTGGAGGAGATGCACCAGGTATGAATGCAGCCATTAGAGCTGTAGTAAGAGCTTGTGTATATCATAAATTGGAGTGTGTTGGGGTATATAGAGGTTATGAAGGGCTTATTGAAGGAGACTTTAAAGATTTGAATGCACGTTCTGTCAAAAACATAATAAATAGAGGAGGGACTATACTTAAGTCGGCTAGATCTAAAGCATTTTTCTCAAAAGAAGGACGATTAACAGCATACAATAACTTAAAAAATAAAGGTATAGATGCACTTGTCACTATTGGAGGAGATGGAACATTTGCTGGTGCTTCTGTTTTTAGCAATGAGTTTGATATTCCTATTATTGGAATACCCGGTACCATCGATAATGATATTAATGGTACTGATTTTACCATTGGTTACGATACAGCATTAAATACCGTAGTAGAAGCAATTGATAAAATTAGAGATACAGCAAATTCACATAACAGATTGTTTTTAATTGAAGTAATGGGTCGTGATGCTGGAGATATAGCATTAAATGCAGGCATAGGAGCAGGAGCAGAAGAAATACTAATCCCTGAACAAGATATGGGGAGAGGACGTTTAATAGAATCACTTAAAAGAAGTAAAAAATCAGGTAAAACATCTAGTATTATCGTTGTTTCAGAAGGAGACCAAATTGGTAAAAATATATTCAAACTTGCTAACTATATCGAAGAAAATCTTACAGGTTATGAAGTAAGAGTAACTGTTTTAGGTCATATTCAGAGAGGTGGAAGTCCCAGTTGTTTTGATCGTGTCTTGGCAAGTCGATTAGGTGTCAAAGCAGTTGATGCATTAATAGATAATCAGAAAAATGTTATGATAGGTATTCGTCATAACAACTTGATTTGTGTCCCATTTATAGAAACACTTAAGACAATCAAAAAATTAGATTTAGAATTAATAAGAGTTGCAGACATCACGTCTATATAATTAAAAAAATACATGAAAACAAAAATTGGAATTAACGGCTTTGGCCGAATAGGTAGGCTTGCTTTTAGAATTGCATCACAAAATAAAGATATAGAAGTAGTTGGGGTAAATGATTTATTAGATGTAGATCATTTGGCTTATTTATTAAAATACGATTCAGTCCACGGTAAATACCCTGGAAAAGTTGAAGTAAAAAATGGACAATTAATTGTTGACGATCGCATAATTCGCGTAACCGCTGAAAGAAACCCTGAAGATTTAAAATGGAGCGAAGTTAGTGCAGAAATAGTCATTGACTCTACTGGAATTTTCACTAGTCTTACCACTGCTGATGCTCATTTACGGGCAGGTGCAAAAAAGGTTGTAATTTCTGCCCCTTCAAAAGATGTTCCTATGTTTGTAATGGGCGTAAATCATAAAGATATAAAAGCAACAGATACAATTGTTTCCAACGCATCTTGTACTACAAACTGTTTGGCACCTTTGGCTAAAATTATTGATGACGAATATGAAATTATTGAAGGACTCATGACCACCATTCATGCAACGACTGCAACTCAGTTAACTGTTGACGGCCCATCAAGTAAAGATTTTAGAGCAGGCCGAAGTGCTTTAATTAATGTTATTCCTGCATCCACGGGAGCAGCTGTTGCTGTTGGTAAGGTTATTCCTAGATTAAATGGAAAATTAACAGGAATGTCATTTCGTGTGCCAACTGCCAATGTTTCCGTTGTAGATTTAACAGTTCGTACAAAGAAGAGTGCAAGCTATAAAGACATAATGAAATTGTTTAAAAATGCTTCTGAAGGTACTTATAAAGGTATTGTTAACTATACTGAAGACGCTGTTGTTTCTCAAGATTTTGTGAGTGATGCACATACTTGTACATTTGATGCAGGAGCAGGTATTGCGCTTAACGATAATTTCTTTAAGTTAGTGGCCTGGTACGATAACGAATATGGCTACTCTTCCAAATTAATAGATTTAGCAATTCACATTACAAAACTTTAGGAATGATTTTAATTACCGATGGTGGTTCTACAAAATGCGACTGGATTTTACTAGATAAGAGTGGAGATGTAGTGCTTAAAACGAGGACAAAAGGGCTTAATCCCGCCGTTGTTCCAGAGGAGAATATAAAAGAACGCATTCTTGCAAATCAAGATATACAACCCTTTGTAAAACAGATTACTGCTGTGGATTTTTATGGTGCTGGTTGTGGTACAAAAACTCCAATTAAATTATTAAATGATGTTCTTACCGAAATATTTCCAATTGCAAAAATTTCAGTAAATGAGGATATGGTTGCAGCAGTCTACGCCGCTACTCTTGAACCTGGTATTGTCTGTATTCTCGGCACTGGTTCAAACAGTTGTTATTTTGATGGTAAAGAAATTCATAATGGCATAGAATCCTTAGGCTATTCGTTAATGGATGAAGCCAGCGGGAATTACTTTGGAAAAAGACTATTACGTGATTACTTTTATAAAAAAATGCCAACCCAGTTGGCTTTAGATTTCGAGAAACGTTTTAATTTGGATCCAGATGAAATTAAAAATCACCTTTATAAAAGGCATAACCCAAATATGTATTTAGCATCTTTTGCTGAATTTATTTTTACTTCGGAAGAGGTAAATAGCTATTTTTACAAATTGATTAGTGAGGGGATGTTAAAATTTATTGAATATAGAATTCTTTGTTTTAAAGAATCACAAAATGTACCGATTCACTTTATTGGTTCCATTGCTCACTTTTCAGAAGAGATAATAAGGGAATGTATGAAACCCTATCATTTGGAATTAGGTAATATAATAAGAAGGCCTATTGATGGTTTAATTGAATACTATAAAACACATAAATTATAATAAATGAATCTTCCTTCTATCAATCCTACTAAAACTGAAGCTTGGAGAAAATTACAAGTTCATTTTTCTGAAATAAAAGAGGTCCATATGATGGATTTATTTAATCAAGATAAAGAACGTGTACAAAAAATGAATATCACCTGGAATGAATTTCAAGTTGACTATTCTAAGAATAGAATTACAGATAAAACAATAAGTTTATTATTGGAATTGGCTGAAGACTTAGGTTTAAAAGAGGCTATTGAGCTTCAGTTTGAAGGATCTAAAATAAATCAAACAGAAGATAGAGCAGTATTACATACAGCGCTAAGAGATTTTGATATAATGAAACCTGAAGTGAAAAAAGCACTTCAGAAAATGAAAAAATTTTCCAATGCAGTTATAAAAGGAAAATGGAAAGGTTACACTGGTAAAACCATTACAGATATCGTAAATATTGGTATTGGCGGAAGTGATTTAGGACCTAAGATGGTTACAAATGCATTGAAATACTATAGTAACAGTTTAAAAATACATTATATTTCTAATGTAGATGGTGACCATGTTTCCGAAAACTTAAAAGAATTCAATAGAGAAACAACTTTATTTATAATTGTTTCAAAAAGTTTTACAACCCAAGAAACAATGACCAATGCAAATGCTATAAAAAATTGGTTTTTGCAAGGAGCAACACAATTAGATATAGAAAAGCATTTTGTTGCAGTTTCTACAAATGAAAGCGCAGTTATCGATTTTGGGATATCGGAACACAATGTTTTTCCAATTTGGGATTGGGTTGGTGGACGCTTTTCATTATGGAGTTCGGTTGGATTATCTACTTGTTGTGCTATTGGTTATAATAATTTTGAGGAGTTACTTCGAGGTGCATACGAAATGGATTTACATTTTAAAAACGAAGAGTTTTCTAAAAACATTCCAGTTGTTTTAGCATTGCTTTCGGTATGGTATAATAATTTCTTTGATTGTGAGTCTGAAGCAGTAATACCCTATACTCAATATTTAGAAGATTTTTTACCTTATTTGCAGCAAACAGTAATGGAAAGTAATGGTAAAAGTGTAGACCGAAATGGAAATACTATTAATTACCAAACAGGAACTATTGTTTGGGGGAATGTTGGTGCTAATGCACAACATGCATTTTTTCAATTATTACATCAAGGTACAAAATTAGTACCCGTAGATTTTATCGGTTTTTCCGAGTCGCTTTATAATAATAAAAACCAACATCAAATATTAAAAGCAAATTTCTTTTCTCAATCGGAAGCTTTATTACAAGGTACTTATAAACAAAATGAACCTAATGTTTACAAGGTTTTTAGTGGAAACAAACCTTCCAATACCATATTAATTAACAGTTTAACTCCTAAAAGCTTAGGCAGCCTTATAGCCGTTTACGAGCATAAAATATTTGTCCAGGGTATCATTTGGAATATTTTTAGTTTTGACCAATGGGGCGTTGAATTAGGTAAGAAATTAACCAATCAGTTATTATTCCCTTCATAATTATCAAGATATATTGAGGTATGTTTATAAACCAATTGATATTAGTGGTTATAATAAAATTTGTGTGATCTTTTTTTATTATTTTTGTGTAGTTAAAAATTTAAAAAAAATGATGAAAAAAAATTCACTACTATTTATATTTTCTATTCTATTGGCAACTGGTGGAGTATTTGCTCAAACAGAAGCTGAAAGGCAAGAAATTATAGCAAATTATGATTTAGAAAAGTTAAGTCTATTACAATCTGAAATGTCAGAAAAGGAAAATCTTAATTTACAAAAAGCCCTAGCGAAAGCTGAATTAATGGGTTGGGAAAAAAGAATAGAAAGACCTAATGGAGGAGTAGCTGTTTTAGTTGGCTTAAATGATAATGGTAACCCAATGTATAATACTACATTTAATAGAGAAGGAGCAATTACAACACGTACTGATAAAGTTCATACGGGTGGTGATGCTGGTCTTGATTTAAATGGTGAGGATATGCTTCTTGGTATATGGGAAGTAAATGGAGTTAGTGTAAATCATCCTTTATTAGAAGGAAGAGTTACTCAAATAGATAATCCTTCAGAAACTGGAGATCATGCAACTCATGTTTCTGGAACGATGATTGGCTCTGGCGATGTTAATGCTGGTGCTAAAGGTATGGCACCTTTATCTGAAATGATAGCATACGATAGTTCTGGAGCTGCTGGAGAAATGATTGCAGCCGCTGCAAATGGATTATTAGTTTCTAATCATTCTTATGGGTTAGGTATTCAATTTTTGGATCTTTGGGATTTAGGATATTATAGTAATTTAGCTAAAAGTTTAGATAATATTATCTATAATGCTCCCTACTTTACAAGTGTATGGGCTGCAGGAAATGACCGCCAGTCTGGTGAAAATCCTGGAGATGGAGGTTATGATTATTTGCAAGGGTACCAAACAGCAAAAAACACCATTATTGTGGCAGCAGTTAATGAGGTTTTAAATTATACAGGACCTGGTAGTGTAAATATGTCTTCCTTTAGTAGTTGGGGTCCAACGGATGACGGTCGTATAAAACCAGATATTTCAGCTAAAGGAGTAAATATGTTCTCTTCTTGGGGTAATTCTGGATACACTAGTATAAGTGGAACTTCTATGGCTTCTCCTAATGTAGCAGGTAGTTTAATATTATTACAGCAACATTATAATAATGTAAACGGAGCATATATGAGAAGCTCAACCCTTAGAGGTTTAGCTTTACATACTGCAGATGAGGCAGGAACTAATCCAGGACCAGATTACAGATTTGGTTGGGGTTTATTAAATATAGAAAGAGCTGCAGAAGTTATAACTAACAATGGAACAACTTCTACTATATTGGAAGAAAATCTAGATAACGATGAAGTATATACGTATTCAGTTCAAGCAGATGGTGCAAATGACTTAATGGTCTCTATTACTTGGATAGATCCTGCTGGAAATCTTTTACCTAATGGTCCAGATAATGAGGACAATCCAACACCTTCGTTAGTTAACGATTTAGACTTAAGAGTTTCTCAAGATGGAGGCGCAACCTTTATGCCTTGGAAGTTGGACGTTGCAAACTTTAGCGCAGCAGCAACAACTGGAGATAATTTAGTTGATAATATTGAAAAAATTGAAATTGAAGGTGCTTCAGGTGAATATATCATTCAAGTATCTCATAAAGGAAATGTTTTAATTAATGATGTTCAGGCTTTTTCTTTAGTAGTTACAGGAATTAGTAATAATGAATTTACAGTATCGTCTCATCAAGGAATATTAGAAGCTTGTATTGCAGACGGAAGTGCTGATTTTAATGTTGATTTAGGATTTAATGATGGTTTTTCTGATACTATAGACTTTACAGATTCTGGTTTGCCAGCTGGTACTTCCGGAAGCTTTTCTTCTTCATCTTTAAGTGCTGAAGGAACAACAGTATTAACGGTAGATGGATTAGGAAGTTTAACTCCTGGAGATTACCCTTTTATGGTAACTGGTACAGGATCTTCTGAAACTATTAATTTATATTTAATTTTAAGAATATTAAGTACTGATGTTTCTGATATTGGACTAATTTTTCCTCCAGATGAAGCCGTTGATCAACCTGGGGTAATATTTTTTTCTTGGGAGCCTGGAGATGAAAGTGTAAGTAGTTATGATTTTGAATTAAGTAGATCTTCAGATTTTTCTGTAGTCGAATTTTCAGAAAATGTTCAAACTCCTCAGTATATCGCCATAGGAGTAACAGATGGTGCAACTTATTATTGGAGAGTAAAACCAAATACTATTTGTGCGGAAGGTAACTTCTCAGAAGTGTTTATGTTAACAGTCGATGGAGTATTGGGATTAAACGATCAAACAATAGAAGGATTAGCGATTTACCCAAATCCTGCGAAAAATCTATTAAATTTAAGTGCAATTACTCCAATTACAAATGTAAAAATAGTAAATGCTCTAGGTCAAATTTTAATTTCTAAAACTTCAAATTCAACAATTTCACAAATAGATGTTTCTGCATTATCAATAGGGAATTATTTTATTAGTGTAACTTCTGAAAACAATACCAAAGTATTGCAGTTTTTGAAAAAATAGTAATTAATGTAAATAAAAAAAGCCCTTATCATGTATGATAAGGGCTTTTTTTATTTAAGGGACAGCATATCAGTTTTTAAAATAAGAAATAAGATGTCGGTATTTACAAATAAACCTAAGTAATGAAGTCGATATTTATAAATATCGATAGTATTGTTTTGTTAAGGTTATCTTAACATACTACTTTTGAGTCAACATATATTAATTCTTTTAATTAAAATTGGCATAGTTTGAAAACACCATTCATTTTAATATTCTGTTTAAATTCAATTTTTAGTTATTCACAAACTATAACTTTAGAATTTAACGATACCTCGTTAAAAGAAGTACTACTGAAAATAGAAAACGAAATTGATTATAAATTCTATTTTGTTGAAGAATGGTTACTAAATAATAGGGTAAGCGGAAAGTTTGAAAACCTTGAAACCGCAACAGTATTAGAGGCTATATTTAATCAAACCGAATTAAACTTTTTTATTGATAGTGAGTCAAAAATAATTTTAACGAGAAATAATATAATATATAATGAGCTGCCAGATTATTTTTTTGGTTATACTATTGATTCAATTTCAAATAAAGAAAATAAAAAAAGTATAAGTGTAGATGATCAAGGTAATTACAATCCAATATTTTTTAAAAATTATTCAAGCTCAAATACTATAAAAGTTGAAACTATTAGAATTGGAAAAGAAAGCAAAACCAATACTAAAAATCAATATCATCTACAAGGAACTATTAAGGCTTTAAATAGTTCAAGTAGCCTGTCTAATATTGCGGTAAAAGTAAAAGGTAAAAACAAAGGGACAATTACTAATAGTAATGGAAAATTTGATATAGACTTGCGTTCTGGGCTTAATGTTTTGATAATCTCATCCCTAGGGTATGAAAGAGTTGAAAAAAATGTAATTATTTATAGCGATGGAGTACTTGATATTAATTTAGTCGAACAAATTGAAAGTCTTGATGAAGTTGTGTTAAAATCTAATGTTGAAAAAAATATTGATGATGTAAATACTGGAACTACTACTGTAGATTTGAAAATTATTAAAAACATTCCTTTAGTTTTAGGTGAAAGAGATATTTTTAAAGTTGCCGCTTCATTACCAGGAATATCTTCTGCTGGCGAAGGAGCTTCAGGTTATAATGTTCGTGGAGGTAAAACAGATCAAAATTTATATTTATTAGATGATGGAGTAATTTATAATCCTACTCACTTTTTCGGATTGTTTTCTGCAATTAATCCATTTACCACCGGAAGTTTCGATGTTTATAAAGGTAATATACCTGCTGAATTTGGAGGTCGATTATCTTCTGTGTTTGACATAAAGACAAAAGACTCGAATACTGAAAAATTTTCTGGAGAAGTGGCTATAGGTCCTGTAACAAGTAATATAGCTTTAGAAATCCCTATTGTTAAAGATAAAACAGCGGTATTAATTGGCGGAAGATCCACCTATTCAGATTGGATACTAAATGTTTTGGATGATGAGCAATTACAAAATAGTAGTGCTTTTTTCTACGATGCAATTGTAAAGTTTAATACTAAAATTGGAGAAAAAGATGATCTAAAAACTACGATCTATTATAGTAAAGATAGGTTTAGTATTACTTCAGATTCCACCTATAATTATAGTAACAGGTTATTAACTGGAAGATGGAATCATCACTTTAATGATAAAAGCACAAGTAGTGTAATAGTAACTAACAGTGTGTATAAATTTAATATCGATTATGATGGAGTTTCAAACAACGATTTTGATTTTGGATATCAAAACTCAGAGACCGAATTAAAAATTAAAGGCTTATATAAGTTAAACCCAAAACATAAAATAAATTATGGTATTTCGAGTAAATTATATGGAATAAGTCCTGGAGAGTTAAAACCAAAAGGATCTGAATCTATAGTTATTCCTAAAACTATATCCGATGAACAAGGTTTAGAATCGGCAGTTTTTATATCAGATATTTTTAAAATTAATAAAAAACTCATCATTAATGCAGGATTACGATATTCTTTATATTTAGGATTGGGCGAATCCAATCAGTTAGTATATGAAGATGGATTGCCAAAAAATGAAGCAACTGTCATTGATACAATTCAGTATAAAAAAAATGAAGTAATAAAAAATTATGGCGGACCAGAATTTAGATTTTCAGCTCGTTATTTATTAGGTAATGAATATTCAGTAAAGGCAAGTGTAAACAATACAAATCAATATATACATTCCTTATCCAATAACACAACCGTTTCTCCAGTGGATACTTGGACATTATCTGATGCTAATATAAAACCTCAAAAGGCAATACAGTATTCTTTAGGCTTTTATAAAAATTTAAATGATAATATGTATCAATTTAGTATTGAAGGGTATTATAAATCAACAAAAAACGTATTGGATTATAAAGTAGGAGCAGACTTTATTCTTAATGAAAATATTGAAACGGAAGTATTGCAAGGGAAAGGAAAGGCTTATGGAGTAGAATTTTTAATAAGAAAAAATATTGGGAGGTTTAATGGTTGGCTAGGCTATACCTATTCAAGATCTTTCAATCAATTTAAAAGTGATTTTGCAGAAGAACAGATCAATAATGGTGAATACTTTCCGTCTAATTATGACAAGCCCCATGATTTAAGTGTGGTAACAAATTATAAAATAACACAACGGTATAGTGTGTCAGCAAATTTTGCATATCAAACAGGACGTGCAGTTACCGTACCAGTAGGAAATTATATTTTAAATGGCTCTGAGTATGTTTTATATAGTAACAGAAATGAATACAGAATACCAGATTATTATCGATTGGATTTAAGTGTTAATATAGAGGGAAGTCATAAAATTGAAAAACGAGTTCATACTTTTTGGAACTTTTCAATTTATAATTTGTTAGGTAGAAATAATCCTTATTCCGTATTTTTTATAAATGAAAATGGAGAAATTAAAGCATACCAAAGCTCAATTTTTTCAGTACCAATACCAACAGTAACGTTTAATTTAAAGTTTTAAGAAATGAAAAATTATATATCTAATCTTTCTGTAATTCTTATTTTATTGTTTTTTGTAATTATATCTTGCGTTGAAGAAATTGATTTTGTTGAACCCAATCAAACATTTGAAAGTGCTTTAGTTATTGATGCAACAATAACAAATGAGCCTAAGCAACAAATAATATATCTAAGTAGAACTTATGCTTTTGAAGAAGATGGACCTAACCCAGAGAGTGGCGCAACTGTACAAATAGAAAGTGATCAAGGCGTTTATGTTTTTACTGAAACGGATTCTGGAACTTACATATCGAATATCACATTTGCAGCACAAAATAATGTAAACTACCAATTAATAGTTAAGACAAACGATAATAAAATATATAGTTCTACTACATTACAATTAACTCATGCTACAGAAATTGATAATTTATATACAGCTAGAGAAACTAATGATTATGGAGTAAATGGAATGGCAATTTATTTGGATAGTTATGATCCTACAAACAATTCCAAGTTTTATAGATATACCTATGAAGAAACCTATAAAATAATTGCTCCAGATTGGACCTCACAAGAAATAGAATTAGTAGATGCGCTTACTTGTGAAGTTAATTTAAGAGATCGAATCCAAGAAGAGAAAATCTGTTATAATACAGTTTCGTCTACTAATATTAACCTAGAAAGTACAAATGGCTTGACAGAAGATAGGGTAGATAGACACTTAGTAAGGTTTATCGATAGTAACGATTATATTTTATCTTGGAGGTATTCAATTAAAGTACGACAGTATATTCAATCTTTAGAAGCTTATAATTATTATGATGCATTAAAAGATTTTTCCGGAGAAGGGAGCCTTTTTTCACAAACCCAACCAGGATTTATTAATGGAAATATTCTTTCTGAAGATTATCCTGATGAAAAAGTAATAGGTTTTTTTGATGTTTCAACGGTTAGTGAAAAAAGAATATTTTTCAATTTTGATGATTTTTATGATGGGGAGCCTTTACCACATTATGCGAGTGGTTGTTATGTTCTTCCAATAGATCAATATACTATTAGTGGTAATTGCGGAGGATTAATTTCAAGTTTAATTGCGGATAACGTGGCTTATGTTCATGGTGCTTCACAAGTAAATGACACTACTTTTTTAGCAGATGGAACTATGATAATTGATTTAATAACAATTGGTCCTTTTTATATGGTAGCAAGAGCTTGTGGTGACTGCACTGCATTAGGGACTAATATTGTACCAGAATTTTGGGAAGAATAATTTAGCATTATGAAAAAAACAATAATTCTTATACTATTTAATTTTTTATATTTAAACCTAACATCACAAGTG
>CEWR01159098.1_pt1 | contig 11215 bp, 10 predicted proteins | sample 356321 | NCBI WGS metagenome assembly CEWR01 (sample SAMEA2621551, study PRJEB7988) | marine metagenome | biome: marine biome (ENVO:00000447); feature: mesopelagic zone (ENVO:00000213); material: "saline water (ENVO:00002010), including plankton (ENVO:xxxxxxxx)" | depth 790 m
GATATAAAAACATACGTATAATTAAAACGAACGTTCGATTACACGCTGGAGGTGCTTTCCGTGGACAAGGTTCGACACATTCTACTTACGTCATTCGTCGTAACACTGTCTGTGACGACCGCTGACAGACTTGGCGCACAGACCTTTGCCACAGAGATCTCGCGTCTCGTTACGAACGCCGAACATCGCCTACAGACGACCGGTACGCGTCAAACACGCCGCTTCGAACTAAGCCTTGACGATGCGATCGAACGCGCGCTCGAACGCAATCTAGACATCGCGGTCCAACGCATCAATCCACTCGTCCAAGACTTAGGGATCGCCTCTGCCAATGCTGCATTTCTACCACTGTTCCAAACCGGTTTCGGGGTTAATCGCGCAACCACACCGTCGCGAACCCAACTCGACGGCGGACGCTTCGCCGGCTCGAGCTCAATCATCACTAACCGGGGTAATTACGACTTCGGCATCGGCCAGCAATTAAAATGGGGCGGCGGTCAATACAACGTGGGCTGGGATAGCAATCGCCTTGAGTCAACAAGTAGGTTTTCTAACTTTAATCCAAGTTACGGCGCGAACATGTCAGTCGGATACACGCAACCATTATTGCGCGGGTTCAAGACTGATAATCAGCGACGTCAATTAATGGTCTCGCAAATCAATCGGGACATTTCGGACATCGACCTCGAAGAAACCATCGCTAATACCCTTGCAGACGTCCGGGTGGCCTACTGGGACCTAGCCTATGCGGTGGCAGCCGTCAGCGTGCAAGAACAGTCGTTCGAGCTAGCGGAACAATTAGTACGCGACAACCAAGCGCGGGTTGAAATCGGCACGCTTGCTCCAATCGATATTGTGCAAGCCCAGTCCGAATCGGCATCTCGCCGGCAATTGCTTGCGCAAGCCGTACAGACGCTTCGGACGTCAGAACTGACACTGAAACGCTTGCTCGTCGCTGGCACAAATGACGAACTATGGAATGCTGAAGTTACGCCAAGCGACCAACCATTTATCAGTCCCACATTCATCGACATCGAATCCGCCGTTCGAAATGCACTGGACCGACGAACAGACATAAGCCGGATTAGAGGCCAGCGAGACATTAATGACGTCACGGTAAACACACTGCGCAACAATACGCTGCCATCACTAGACCTCGTCAGTCAGTTCCAACTGACCGGACAAGGCGGCACCCAGCTAGTCAATGCGGGACTCGGCGGACCGACCGTCGTAGAAATCCCCGGGGGCTATCGCGATGCCATTGACAGTATCGTCGATACAGATTTCCCTATCTGGAGCGTGGCGCTTCAAATGAGTTATCCACTAGGACAGAATTCTGACAAGGCCGAATATGCCCGAGCCCGCCTCCAACTCCAACAGACCGAAGTTCAAATCCGTCAAATCGAACTTCAGATTGCGACAGAAGTCACAAATGCAGCATTGCAAATTGACGCGATCCAGGAACGGATCGACGCGTCCACCGCCGCGAGCGAACTAGCGGAAGAACAGCTACGCGCAGAGGAAAGTAAATTCGAGGTTGGACAATCAACCAACTACTTCGTTGTCCAAGCCCAACGCGACCTCTCCACAGCACAGGACACTGAGTTGCGAGCAATCCTTGACTACCAGAAGGCTCTTATCGAATTTGAGCGAGTCCAACGGACTTCCCTCAGTCGTGCGGGTATTTCCATCGTCGGGGCAGGAGGCGCCACTACGCCAACAACTGGAAACTCACGATAAGTTATAGGTAGAAACTAGAATAATGAAGAAGCTTCTAATCATTGGTGTCGTGATCGGCGGATGTCTTGTTGCATACCTTTACCTAACAAACCAATCAGACGAATTCATTCCCGACATTACGACTGCTGAAATTACTGTCGGCGATATCGTCGATGCAGTCGGAGCCACTGGGACCCTCGAGGCCGTAACAACAGTTCAGGTTGGAAGCCAGGTATCCGGCATTATTCAAGAATTAAATGTCGATTTTAATTCAATCGTACGCGCAGGCGATGTCATTATGCGCCTTGACCCCGCGCTATTTGAGAGTCAGACGGAACAGGCTCGAGCAAATTTACTCCGCGCAGAAGCGGACGCAGAACGCCTGCGCGTCACCGTAGATGACGCCGCCACGCAACTCAGACGTTCGGAGGACTTATCGTCTCGCGAACTGATCGCCGTCACCGAATTAGAGGCAGCTCAGGTTGCATTACGTTTAGCAGAGGCTCAAATTAAGTCTGCAGAAGCACAGGTCGTCCAAGCACAGGCAACACTGAACCAAAATGAATTAAGCCTCGAACACACCGTGATCCGATCCCCAATCGATGGGATTATCACCTCTCGCCTAGTCGACATCGGACAAACCGTTGCGGCGAGCTTTCAAGCACCGGAATTATTTGTGATCGCGGCTGATCTCACAGAAATGCGCGTCATCGCAAACATTGATGAATCTGATGTCGGCCGGATACGCCCGAACCAACGTGTGACATTCACGGTAGACGCGTTTCCGGGTGACGCATTTGAAGGAACGGTCTCCCAGATCAGATTGGAGCCTGTTGTCCAACAGAATGTTGTGACGTATGCCACGGTGATCGATGCACCCAATTCAGAACTTAAACTCAAACCAGGTATGACTGCGACAGTCTCGATCGAGATCGCTCGCCGGGATGACGCCACACGCATCCCGACTGCTGCGCTTCGATTTCGGCCTACCCCAGAGATGTTCGCGGCTTTAAACCAACCTCTCCCACCCAATTGGCAACAAAGGACAACCGAGCAGAGTCAAGAAGTTCCGCGTGTTAGACCCAACGGTTCGAGCACTAGTCCATCTGTTCCTACTGAGGTACCAGCCGATGCCACCGAGCAGAATGAGTCCGAAAATGGCTTCCCTTCCCCCGAACGACGCCAACAAATGAGAGACCGACTGCAGTCCATGGCTCCGGACGAACGGGAGGCATTCATTGAACGGATGCGGGAACGAAGAACGAACGGAAACCAACAAAATGGCCGTCGCGCTACAATGCGACCAAGCCAACGCCCGAGCACACCAGCGGCACAGGCGATCCCGGCCGTCGACCGCGGCGCAAGCACGATAGACGCCTTGTTCGCTCCAATCGAAGTCGTCGAAACTACTGGGCAAGTCTGGCTCTTGAGCAACGACGTACTCACACCCATATCCATCACTCTCGGGGCAAGCGACGGAACAAGCAGTGAATTAGTAACCGACCAAACTACAGGACGTGCTCTGATAAATGGGTCGATCCTGGTGACCAACATAACGACCCCTGCTACATCGAGCGGCCGAACAACGGGAGGCAATACATCGCCGCTTATGCCGCAGTTTCCATTTGGACGTCGCTCGAGTAACAATTCGGGAAATCGCCGGTAAGCCGACCGATGGCACTTATTTCCGTCGACAACATCACAAAGACCTATGCCATGGGCGATGTCGAAGTACGAGCCCTGCGCGGCGTCAGCCTCGATATCGAAGCCGGAGAGTTCGTCGCAGTAACCGGACCGTCAGGTTCCGGAAAGTCCACACTCATGCACATCCTCGGCTGCCTTGATCGGCCAACCAACGGACGCTACACCCTGGAAAACAGAGACATCTCGGGTCTATCGAGAAATCAACTCGCCGAAGTACGAAACAGTCAGATCGGCTTTGTATTTCAAGGATTCAACCTTCTCGCCCGGACTACGGCGCTCGACAACGTTGAGTTGCCACTCCTCTACGGTGGCAGTAAAGCTTCGTCGTCTGACCGACGAAAGCAAGCTGAAAATATGCTGGAGGCAGTCGGCCTGACCGATCGAATGCATCATTTACCTAACCAATTATCCGGCGGTCAACAGCAACGCGTCGCCATTGCACGAGCCCTGGTAAACAACCCTTCGATCCTTCTTGCCGACGAGCCGACCGGGAATCTTGACTCACGCACAAGCATCGAGGTGATGGATATTTTCCAAGAATTAAATAGAACAAAAAACATAACAGTACTTCTGATTACCCACGAATCGGATATCGCAGAATACGGCAGCCGAATCATCCGGTTCCATGACGGCACGGTCGCATCTGACAAAGCGAATCTAGTTCAACGCATCGCCCAGGATGAAATCACAGACACTACTGGTATGAGCGACGACGACAGCACAGACGTTCCCATAGACCTGGCTCGCTAGAAAGAGACTACTGATGTCGATTTTTATGGTACTACGCGTCGCGCTTAAAGCACTGGCGCGAAACAAGATGAGAACCAGCCTGACCATGTTGGGAATGATCATAGGTGTCGCCGCCGTCATCACCATGGTCGCGTTGGGCCGAGGTGCTCAATCAGAAATCGAAGCACAAGTCCAGTCCGCAGGAACCAATATGATCACCGTGCGAGCTGGTAACTATCGGAGTCGCGGCGTGAGCATGGGCATGGGGCAATCACCCAATTTAAACAGCCGCGACGTCGACGCTATTCGAGAACGAGTGCCAGACGCACTTTACCTCGCGGCCGGCGTTCGAACTCGAGACCAAATCATTGCTGCGAATCAAAACTGGAACACCACAATCCAAGGGACCGACATCGAATATCCGCAGATCCGATCGTGGGCCACTGAGCTCGGCACATTTTTCACTACAACGCAGGTACAGAGCGCCGCAAAGGTTGCCGTTCTGGGATCCGTTGTGCGTGACAATCTGTATGGCGAAGGTATCGACCCAGTTGGCGCACGCATTCGCATTCGGAATCAATCGTTCCAGATTATTGGCGTGATGTCATCAAAGGGTGCAGGACAATTCGGCGAGGACCAAGACGACGTTGTCTTTATCCCCTACTCTACGGTGAACAAGAAATTACGTGGTCGAGATGGTACAAACATTTCACAAATTGACATCTCGGCAGCATCTGCAGACTCCATCGAGGTTGTTGCGGACCAAATCGCCGACACCTTACGGGAAGAGCATGCGCTCGGACCCGGAGAAGACAACGATTTCATGGTGAGGACGCAAGAAGACCTCACCCGTATCCGTAGTCAAACGACTCAAACGATGACGGGACTGTTGGCAAGTATCGCTGGTGTTTCTCTCATCGTGGGTGGAATTGGAATTATGAACATTATGCTCGTATCGGTAACAGAGAGAACACGTGAAATTGGACTCCGAATGGCCGTTGGGGCGAAAAGCCAGGATGTTCTGCTGCAGTTTCTCGTCGAAGCCGTCGTCCTTAGCCTGGTCGGGGGCCTAGTTGGAGTGGGGCTCGGATTCGGGCTCTCAGAAACTCTGACCAGATTTTTATCCTGGCCAACATCAATCCCTGCAGATGCCATCGTCGTGGCGGTCGGTTTCGCAGCCGCAACTGGTATTTTCTTTGGCTTCTATCCTGCGCGAAAAGCATCCCGCCTGGACCCAATCGACGCACTGCGATTCGAATAACAATTCCGTTGGCAGAAACGCTCTAGCGCAACGGACGGTTTAGACGAGAAAGTAATTCACTCATGGTTGATCCGGTGACAGGGTCCACCAATTCCGGCGCAATACCCACTAAGGGTTCAAGTACAAACCGCCGCTGACGAAACCGCGGGTGCGGCACCTGCACCTGCTTATTCTCAAACGTACAAGAACCCAGCAAAATCAGATCGAGGTCAAGCGTTCTTGGTGCGCCGGGGTAAGGTCGTAGACGGCCACGTTCCTTCTCTATTTCCAACAAGACCTTCAGAACATCCTGAGGTAACAAGGCTGTCAGCCCGACGACCACACCGTTCAAAAAGTCTGGCTGTCGTCCGACCCCTTCGGCGACCGTTTCAACAAACGGAGACGCCCGCACCTCCGTAAAGAGTGTCTCTAAAGCGGAAATAGCGTAAGCGAGATGTGCGCGACGTTCGCCCTGGTTACTGCCGAGAGCAATAACAACGTCACAGAATCGAGGATTTACGACTTTTGTTTCTCCTTGCACCCAATACACACACGAGTCCACGGTATGGCATTCAGCCGAGCAGCGGCGATATCCTCACCACAATCACGGCACAGCCCATAAGACCCGCTATCAAGTCGCTCGAGCGCTTCTTCAATAGCTTGAAGGATCTTGGCGTCTGTTTGCTTCAGCTTGAGCTGAATATGAACCTCGTTAGTCCCACTCGCCTGGTCGGCCATATCGCCTTGTCGGGTATTGTTATCCATCGGCGTGGACAGTGACTTCCCCTCACGCTCAGCGAGAATCTCCGTTCGTTTTCTAAGTAAATTCTCTTTATAGACCGTCTCGTTCATTCGATGGCTCCTCCCGAACTGAAGGCGAACTCGGGAGTGTAGCACGCTGTTCTGTGTCGTTTCCAACTGGTGCTTTTATTAAAAACAGATATCAAAGAAGAGAGGCCTGTTACTCCGCTCGTAATGTAAGGAGTGGTTTTTGACGAAGAACGTCAAGACTCGAGACCACCCCAACGGTAAGCACCAAGGTAGCGGTCAAAGCGACACCCATAGCAGTCGTCAGCGGAACCGGTGTCCAAGCGATCTCTAGTACCTGGCGAGTCAACAACCACGTCAAGATCAGCGACCCTCCGGAACCAACAGTTCCAGCGATCACACCGAGCAGGCCGTATTCAAATACATACATCATTGCAAGCCCACTCGACTTCGCACCGAGCGTTTTAAATACTGCACACTCGTACAACCGTTGAAACTTCGTCATCGCAACGGACCCCACAAGGATCAAAATTCCCACAATCATCGCGATACTCCCGACAGCCGTAATCGCAACGGCTACATACTCAAGAACTCGACGGATATCACGAATGACTTCAATCCCATCGATAACCGACACATTCGGAAAGTGAGAAACTACCGTGCTCTGGAACAGACCTCGTTCTTCGGGTAACGCCGGCCCCTGTAGAAAACTGATATACGAGTGTGGCGCACCGTCAAAACTGCCTGGCCGAAACACGAACATAAAACCACCAGCTCGGGAATCATCCCAGTCAACAGTACGCACGCTCGTTACTGGTGCCACAATTTGCCGTCCCAAAACATTAACCGTTACGGAATCTCCAAGCCGTATTCCCCGCTCGACTAAATCGTCGACAATCGACACCTCGGGCCCCTGAGTCGCTGTATCGTCCCAAAATCTGCCGTCTACCACACGTTCATTTTCCGCTAACCGTTCTCGATACGTAACGGTATATTCACGGCCAAGCCCAGCCTTCCGAATAGCCTCCCGTCCTTGAATGTCGCTTTCTGGCCCCGCCACACTGACAACCCTCGCACGCAGCACAGGAAGCAACTGTGGAACAGGAGCATTACCATTCGGACCTAATGCGGTTTCCCGAAGGATGGCCCTAACGCCGTCAACCTGGTCTTGTTGGATATCCATCATGAACATGTCAGGCATGTCATCACGTAATTCCATGGAAAACGCAGTGACTAGATTCTCTTGCACCGCTCGGATCCCGACGATAAAAAAACTCCCCAGGCCGACGGCTAACAGGACGACTCTAGTCTGATTGCCGGGACGTCGAAGATTGAGGACCGCATGGCGTAACGGAAACCACTTCGCACCCTCAAGCGGTCGGAGACTTTGTACCAGTATCCGGCTCAACACATGCAGAACCGCAGCTACAGAAACAAATCCTCCGACAACATACGCTCCAACTTCAAATGAATCGGCCTGCCAGCTGGCGACCACGACCAGCAACACCGCAATGGCTCCGCCCAATGCAAGGCGAAAACTATCAAAGGGGCCTGCCTGTAGCGTCTCCCCCGATCGCAACAACATAATCGGCTTGACGTTTCGAATATCAACCAGTGGAATAAGAGCGAATAGAATCGATATCAGTACACCGATCACTAACCCTTGCGCAATCGCAGCACCAGTCAGTCTCGCTGAAACGACAGCAAACCCTGTGGCCTCCGCAGCCTGTGAAGCAAGGGAATCCGGCAAAGACGTCAAGCCCACTTGCGCAAGGCCCACGCCAAGTAATGACCCACTAAACCCAAGTAAGGCGACCTGGACAACATAAACCGACAACACCCGGCCTGTCGTCGCTCCAAGACATTTCATCACGGCAACACTGCGCAGCCGCTGCTGAACAAATACACGGGTCACACTCCATACGCCAATGCCACCGATGATAAGAACGACAAACCCGATCAAACTTAGATAATCCTCAGCACGTCCGAGGTGCCGCTCGATCCGATTTTCCGTACGCCTATAGGAACCGACGCTGATAAACATTTCCCCGAGATCATCTCGAAGGGAATCAACCAACGATTCAATAGACGCCTCTGGTAACTTCAGTAAGATTTGTCGCTCAGCGCGGCTAGCGAAATCCAACAGCCCTGTTTGTTCCAGGGCATCGTAAGCAATGATTACACGTGGTCCGAAGCTAAACCCACCGAGTTGTCGACCGGGTTCGGTCACGATCACATCCCTGATCTGAAATTCGATCGTTCCAATTGCGATCGCATCTCCAACTGAGATACCAAGCTGCGTAAGTACTTCGGACCCAACCAGCGCTCCTCGTTCATCTAAAAGCATCGAGGAATACTCTTTCCCGCTTTCAAGGACAAACCGGCCATAAAACGGAAATGCGCTCTGGACAGCACGCACTTCGACGACTTTCGCCTGGCCATTACTACCCGGAGCGACGCGTGCCATAGTGACGGTATCTACCGTTTCGGTAACAGCCAGATCTGGAATGCCATCTAATCGCAATGCGATCGCGCCCCGTGCTTCTTGGGACCACGGCTGGTCACTTCTCAGATAGACATCACCGGCCGTCAGGCTACGTGCTTCAGAAGCCAGTGCAATCCGTACGTTTTGCACAAGTGACCGGATCGCGACAATGCCACCGACTCCAATGGCAACGCAGAGGAAGAAAAACAGCAGCCGGTGCCACGTCCCCCGCAATTCCCGCCACACCATTGCCAATACAAACGTCATCTTTTACTATCCACTACATCTCTTGGCTGGCTCTCACCCGCCGGTATCAGATGGGGTCTCACGTCTTTCCGTTCGGCCATCACGCATTACCACAGTTACGTCGGTTTGAGCAGCGAGTTCATCATCGTGAGTCACTAAGACAACAGTGGTGCCGTGCCGTCGGTGAACATCGACGAGTAAATCAATTATGTATCGGCCTGTGACACTGTCGAGATTTCCTGTCGGTTCATCAGCCAGTAAAATCGGCGGTGTGTTCGCCAGTGCTCTGGCAATCGCTACACGTTGCTGTTCTCCACCTGACAGTTGCGCGGGGTAATGATGCGCTCGCCTCGTCAACCCAACCTCATCAAGCAACGTTCGCGCCCGCTCATGCGGATTGGCTTCGCCGATAATCTCAAGTGGTACAAGTATGTTTTCAAATGCGGTTAATGACGGCATCAAGTGGAAAAACTGGAATACAAACCCGACCGTCCTGCCGCGGAACTCTGCAAGACGGTCTTCATTGAGACTCGTTATATCGGTTCCGTTAATCACTATCGAACCGGTTGTCGGCATGTCAAGGCCAGCAATCAAGCCCAGCAGCGTCGACTTCCCACTTCCTGAGGGACCAACGATAGAAAGTAACTGTCCAGTTGGAACTATCAGATCAAGCGGATGGACAATTGTGAGCGGGTCTTCCCCACTCTGAACGGTCTTCGATACGCCTCGTAATTCAATCATCGCTGCAGCGGAACCATCCCGGCATCCCCTGGCAATTGATTCAATAGCGTTTCGAGTGCTGGCCACAGATGCTCGGCCACACGGCGTGCCCCTGCGGCATTGGGATGAATGCCGTCACGCTGATTTAGTTCAGGTACGCCCGCGACACCCTCAAGCAAAAACGGTAAATACACAACGTCATGTCTATCCGCTAACACACGAAATGCCGTCCTAAAGCGCGCAGTGTACTCAGCGCCGTAATTCGGGGGAGCTTCCATTCCCGCAAGCAGCACATCGATTCCCTCAGATAGCAGCCGCGTAATGATTTCGTCGAGGTTCATGATCATCTGTTCAACCGGCAAACCACGAAGACCATCGTTCCCTCCAAGTGCCACCACGACACTCGCAACGTGCTCGCGAGCCCCATGACCACCAATTACCCACTCTAATCGGCTCAGTCCACCTGCCGTCGTATCCCCAGACACGCCATGAGAAACAATGTCCACAGAGTATCCAGCATTATCTGAAAGGGCCTGCAGCTGCGCGGGATAGGACTCCGAAACTTCCAGCCCAAGTCCGGCTGTTAATGAATCCCCAAGAATGAGTATTTTCTGGCGCGGGACAGCACTCTGTCGACCGCTGTCGCCCCCAGCAATCGCTCCAGTCGCAAACGTCCTGTCCACACGTGTTCTGCTGTCAGGTTCCGATGAGGTACCACAAGCAATACCGAACAGACAGGTGACCGCAACAATCACAAGTGCGGATGGACAACAAATCTTCATACGAAAACAGTTAATACCTTAATCTTACATGGGGTCGTCCCGTCCTCTCGGAAAACGCCAGATTAGGGAATAACCAAATAAATTTACAGCCACAGCAAACGAAGCAAGAAATAGTTGCCCATCGACCGTCAATCCAGTCGGATACAACAGCGGGGACAGATAATGCGTCAAAAACGCACCCTGATAGCCCATCTGACCGCCCTGCGTGAGTAACCACTGCTCCAACGGCGTTAGCGGACAGACCTCACCGGTAAGCTCAACCGTGGTCCCCCAAACGACCGCCGGCACGTGCAGCCAGACAAGTCGCCACCACCTCCACACTGCTACCACGCCGATGCCGACAAACAGTACGAACGCAATATGTAACAACGCGACCGCATCGGCCGCCAGGAGATAACACATCTGAGCCTATTCTGCCTGACCTAATCTCCACAAACACGCTTCTGCAATGTTTTGTTGCTAGCAGCCAAACGACCTTTTCAGGTACGATTCAAACTCATCATGCCGAATTGTCGAATCTACCTCGCCATACTATTGGGAGCCTTATTGGCTGGGAATGTTTCGCCCTCTGTGATTGCAACCACTCGTGGTTTGACGGCAATTCGCGGAGTCAAAGTCGGACACCATACGCTGACCAGACGACCGACCGGTTGCACAGTTGTGCTCGTTGAGAATGGCGCGACAGCGGCCGTCGACATACGAGGTGCCGCACCAGGCACTCGAGAAACCGCGCTCCTTGATCCAGCTAATGTCCGTGTGCAGCAAATTCATGGGATTGTACTTTCTGGCGGAAGCGCCTTCGGTCTTTCTAGTGCTGATGGC
>CEWR01137771.1_pt1 | contig 11202 bp, 11 predicted proteins | sample 356321 | NCBI WGS metagenome assembly CEWR01 (sample SAMEA2621551, study PRJEB7988) | marine metagenome | biome: marine biome (ENVO:00000447); feature: mesopelagic zone (ENVO:00000213); material: "saline water (ENVO:00002010), including plankton (ENVO:xxxxxxxx)" | depth 790 m
CGCACAATATTTGCGGCGCCGGCTGAGTCGCCGCAGTATAAGAGGCCATCGATAGCGTTTATTTCCAGACGCTACTCAAGGCGCTCATAAGACCTGGAGTGCCTGATGAATCGCCTACATACCCTGTAATCAAGGGAACAAACTGATGAACCATAGACGGATCCATGCCCAGCGCAGAAAAGGCGGTGTTGACTGAGTCCATGTCTTTAACACTGCCCAACAGTGAGCTAGTCAGGCTGTTGCCACCGGCAGAAGATGACTTTAAACCCGGTAGCAGTGAATTTAGCTGTTGGCTGTATTCGGTGGGCAGAGAGTTGTTAGCCAGACCCATCAGTGCGCCCACACCACCAGCGGCTTGAGTTGGACTGACGTCCAGTTGCGAACTTAGAAGGTCGAGCAGGCCCTGGCTCATCATATTCGTATTGGTGTTTACTGACGTGTCGCTGTTGGTAGCGGCAGCCTTGGCGCTGTTAACCAATTTTTCTTCGTCGCCGTCTAGCAAGCCGCCTAAGTCGAAGGCGTGGGCGTTGAGGGCAGTGCTGAGTGCGGCCGCGATGGCGACAGTTGCTAGGGTCTTTTTCATGCTGAAAATCCTTGACGTTTTAGTTGAAATTCTGAGCTCAAACTCTATGTGAATCGAACGGGCTTCGCAAGATGCCTTTCTGTTACAATTGCGTCACTTTTTGATTATCTCTGTAAAGGTTATGTTTCATGTCTGAGCAATTTAGTACTCCACAATCCCAAGCCAGTTACGGCATCGGTCGCCAGTTGGGCGAGCAGTTGGCCTCTAACCCATTTGACGGCATCGACGCTGCTGCGGTTGCTGCTGGTGTTACCGACATTCTAGCCGGTATCGCGTCTCAAGTTTCAGATGAAGATTTGAACGCCGCTTTCGGCCTTATTCGCGAGCAGATGCAGTCCAAATCCGCTGAGCAGCACAAAGATGTTGTCGCTGACGGTGAGAACTTCCTCGCTGAAAACGCTAAAAAAGAGGGTGTTGTGACTCTGGAAAGTGGTCTGCAGTATGAAATTTTGACTGAAGGCGCGGGCGACAAGCCAAGCGCTTCGAGTACTGTTCGCACTCATTACCATGGCACCTTGACCGACGGCACCGTTTTTGACAGTTCTGTTGATCGCGGCGAGCCTGCTGAATTTCCAGTTAACGGCGTTATAGCGGGTTGGACCGAAGCATTGCAGCTGATGCCTTCGGGTTCAAAATGGCGCCTGACTGTGCCGCATAACCTCGCCTATGGTGAGCGCGGCGCCGGCGGCGCTATTGGCCCATTCGCCACCTTGGTATTTGACGTTGAGCTATTAGACATCGTTTAAAATACTTTTCAAGCCCATCGAGCCTACCAGTTCGATAGGCTTGAATTACAAACAAAAACAGCAGCTTCGGCTGCTGTTTTTGTTTGTTCTCTTTATAACTTTCTAATTCTAACGCCAAGCAGGGACGAGCGCCTTGGCTTTTGCTATACTTGCGCCTTTGTTTTGCCAGTGATGACAGTAGTGACAACAACTCAGGCTAAAGCCACTTCAACAACCTCGTTACTCGCGCCTATTGGCGGCGAGTTGATTCGTGGTTTGCATTCTTTGGCGCCTAGGCATAAAGGTAGTGTGGTCACTATTGGTGCTTTTGATGGCGTGCACTTAGGTCATAGAGCGATTCTTGAGCAGGTGGTGGCCAAGGCTAAGCAGCTGTGCTTGCCATCGGTAGCCATGGTGTTTGAGCCGCAGCCGAATGAATATTTCTGTGGTGATAAAGCCCCTGCGCGTTTGATGCGCCTGCGTGAGAAACTCATGGCATTGTTCGCTGCCGGTATTGATCGAGTGCTGTGTCTGCGTTTTGACGCCAAGTTGGCCGAGCTGACCGCCGATGAGTTCGTGCAAACGGTGCTGCTTGATGGGCTAGGCGTTAAACATTTGGTGGTAGGCGATGACTTTCGCTTTGGCTGTGACCGTCGTGGCGATTTTAAGTCGCTGCGCAGGTGGGGGCAGCGAGCAGATTTTTCTGTTGCTGACAGTAAAACCTTGGAAATTAGTGGCGATAGAGCCAGTAGTACCCGTATTCGCCAAGCCTTGGCCGCTAGCGACTTTGCTTTAGCTGAGGTGCAACTGGGGCAGCCCTACGGTATTTCTGGACGGGTAATATATGGTCAGCAGGTCGGTCGCACCATTGGTGTGCCCACTGCCAATGTCCAGTTGAAACGCTATCGATCGCCGCTTAGCGGTGTGTTTGCGGTTACGGTTAAACTGCCTAGCGGCGAGCTTTTGCGCGGCGTCGCCAATGTTGGTGTTCGCCCCACAGTTGCTGGTGACAGTAAACCGTTGCTAGAAGTGCATATTTTTGACTTCGATGGCGATATCTATGGAAGCTGCATCAGAGTGTGTTTTTGCACCAAATTGCGCGATGAACAGAAATTTAGCTCTATCGATGTGTTGAAGCAACAGATCGAGCGGGACATCAACAATGCCCGAACGTATTTTAATACTTAAAAATTAGATAAAACGACCGAGACTCAGATGACCGACAATAAAGCGCCTGACTACAAAGCGACACTGAACTTGCCAAAAACTGGCTTCGCCATGAAAGCTAACCTGGCTCAGCGCGAGCCGGGTATGCTCAAGGGCTGGACTCAAAACGAGCTCTACCAAACCATTCGTAAGGCGCGCGCCGGGTGCGAGCAGTTTATTCTTCACGATGGCCCTCCCTACGCCAACGGCGACATTCATATCGGTCACTCGGTTAACAAAATTCTGAAAGATATTATCGTCAAGGCCAAGACTATTAGCGGCTTTGATGCACCTTATATACCTGGCTGGGACTGCCATGGTCTGCCGATTGAGCACAACGTTGAGAAGAAGCACGGCAAAGCCGGGAAAAAACTCGATTATAAAGCTTTTCGTCAAAAATGCCGCGAGTACGCTGCGCGTCAAGTTGAAGGTCAGAAGAAAGACTTTATTCGCCTAGGCGTGCTAGGTGAGTGGAACAACCCTTACCTGACTATGGACTATAAAGTTGAGGCCGACATTATTCGCTCACTCGGCAAGATCGCCGATAACGGTCATCTCCACAAAGGGTTTAAACCGGTTTATTGGAGTGTGGTGGGCGGCTCGGCTCTGGCTGAAGCGGAAGTTGAGTATCAGGATAAGACCAGTTTCTCCATCGATGTGAAGTTTAGCGCCGTCGATCAGGTCGCTTTTGCCAGCAAGATTGAAGACTTGAGCGGCGAGGGCCAGTTGAAAGTGGCTATATGGACCACCACACCTTGGACTCTGCCTGCTAATCAGGCAGTGAGTTTGGGCGCAGCACTTGACTATGTAGTGGTGCAAATAGAAAGCGAGAGCGGCGCTGAAAGATTGGTACTGGCCGAAGCCTTGCACGAAGGCGTTATGAAGCGCGCTGGCCTTGAGGAGTTTGTCATTGTCGGCCGCGTTAAGGGCCAGGAACTTGAAAACCTAGTGTTGCAGCATCCTTTCTACAGTCGTGAGGTGCCAATCATTCTTGGCGACCATGTTACTGTTGAGGCAGGTACCGGTTGCGTCCATACCGCCCCCGATCACGGCGTCGATGACTTTATTGTCGGTCGCAAGTACGACATAGGCACGCTTAACTACATTGATGACAGCGGTATCTACCGTAGCGATGTTGAGCTGTTTGCCGGCGAGCATGTATATAAGGTCGACCAAAAAGTACTGACTGTTCTCGAAGACAAAGGCGCACTCCTGGCCCAGGGCAAGATCACTCACAGCTTCCCGCACTGCTGGCGCACCAAAACACCGCTGATCTTTCGCGCCACGCCGCAGTGGTTTGTGAGTATGACTAAGAACAATTTGCTGGCCGATGTGAAAAAAGCCACCGCAGCGGTGGAGTGGTTGCCCGATTGGGGTCGCGCTCGCATCGATTCAATGCTGGACTCTAGCCCCGACTGGTGTATCTCGCGTCAACGTACTTGGGGCGTACCTATTGCTCTGTTCGTACATAAAGACACACAAGAGCTACACCCTGAGACTTCTCGCTTGATTGAAGAGGTGGCACTGCTGGTAGAAGAGCAGGGCATGGATGCCTGGTTTGACCTAGATGCAGCCACTCTGCTCGGTGACGACGCCGGTAACTACTCCAAGGTCACCGACACGTTAGATGTTTGGTTCGACTCAGGTGTCACCCATGAGTCGGTTCTGAAGCGTCGTCCAGAGCTTAAATTCCCAGCCGATTTATACCTCGAAGGCTCGGATCAGCACCGCGGTTGGTTCCAGTCATCGCTGAAAACCTCTATGGCGATGAATGGTGTAGCGCCTTACAAAACGGTGCTCACGCACGGTTTTGTAGTCGACGCCGAGGGCAAGAAAATGTCCAAATCAATTGGCAATACGGTACCACCGCAAAAGGTGATCAATGACTTGGGTGCCGACGTGCTGCGCCTGTGGGTCGCGGCTACCGATTTTAGCACTGAGATGCGCGTGTCCGATGAGATTCTTAAGCGCACCGCCGACTCTTACCGCCGTATTCGCAACACCGCACGTTTTATGCTTTCTAACCTTAACGGCTTTGAACCGGCCACAGATTTAGTGGCGCCAGAGAATATGGTGGCGCTGGATCGCTGGATTGTTGAGCGTGCGGCGCAGTTGCAAGATGAAATTGTCGCTGCTTATGACAGTTATAATTTGCACCAGATCTATCAGAAACTGCACAACTTTTGTGTGCTGGAACTGGGCGGTTTCTATCTGGATATCATTAAAGATCGCCAGTACACGGCTAAGACCGACGGCCTGCCGCGTCGCTCGGCGCAGACTGCGCTCTATCATATTAGTGAGGCGTTCACTCGCTGGATTGCGCCTATTCTTAGCTTCACTGCCGATGAGTTGTGGCAGAAACTGCCGGGAGAACACCCGGAGCCGGTATTTGTTGCCAGCTGGTACGACTTGCCACGCTTGTCTGCCGACACAGCCATGGGCACTGATTACTGGAATCTGATTAGCGATGTAAAGACTGCGGTGAACAAGGTGATTGAGCAGGCGCGCGGCGATGGTGTGATTGGTGGTTCGCTCGAAGCCGAAGTCACTCTGCACTGCTCGGCAAACCTAAAAAGCAAGTTAACAGCACTGCAGAACGAACTACGCTTCGTGTTGATTTGCTCAAAGACGGTATTGTCTGATGAAAATTTGGGCGATAGTGGCGCTGCTGTTAGTACCGATGTAGAGGGGCTAATGGTCACTGTAGTGAAGTCCGAGGGCGCTAAGTGCGCACGCTGCTGGCATCATATTGACGATGTGGGTACTCATGTCGGGCATGAAGAAATCTGCGGACGTTGTGTCAACAATATTGACGGCGCAGGCGAAAGCCGCGAGTTTGCATAAACAGGGTCATAAGTATGATTGATAATTTTAATGGTCAGGGTGTTGTTGGCGTCTGTCATGCTGAGGAACGAGGCAGTGTTGTGTATGTATTAGGCTCTCTTGATGTTGCTGACGAGGCGCGCCATTTTGTTTAAGTTGAGTAAGGCGACTTGGTGCTGGTACGCGCTGGCTCTAGTGTTGATCGTCCTCGATCAGCTGACTAAGTTTATCGCTACTGAGCAGTTAATTTACGCCGAGCCAGTATGGGTGACATCGTTCTTTAATTTTACTTTGCTGCATAATACTGGTGCCGCCTTTAGCTTTTTAAGCGATGCCGGCGGCTGGCAGCGCTGGTTCTTTGGCGTGATTGCCGCAGGTGTTAGCGTGGTGCTAACGGTGTGGATAGCACGTTTGGGCCATGCTAAACGCTGGGAGGCCTGCGCCCTGGCGCTGGTGCTCAGCGGCGCCATAGGTAATTTATATGACCGCGTCGCTCTCGGCTATGTGGTCGATTTTATATCGATGCATTATCAAGGACATTACTGGCCGGCATTTAATATTGCCGATGCGGCGATCTGTATTGGTGCGGCCATGTTGCTTTGGGATATGTTTTTCGGCGCTAAAGACGACAGTGCTAATGATTAAAAAAATTTAGAGTATTGAATATGTCAGATGTTATTGATCTTGTAAAAGTTGCCGATGGCACTCGAGTGACCTTGAACTTTGCGCTTAAATTTAGTGACGGTGCGGTTATCGACTCTACGTTCGATAAAGACGCTGCGACTTTTACCGTCGGCGATGGCAAACTGATGCCTGGGTTTGAGCAGGCTATTTACGGTCTGCAAGCGGGTGCTTGTGATACTTTTATTATTCCGCCCGAGAAAGGCTTCGGTGTTAGAAACCCTAACAACCTGCAGCAGTTTCCACGTAAGCAGTTTAAGGACGTCGACTTAATCGAAGGATTGATGATCTCTTTTGCCGATGCTCAGAAATCCGAGATGCCGGGTGTAGTAGAAAGTTTTGATGACGATGAAGTGATTATCGACTTTAATCATCCTTTGGCGGGTCGCAATGTGCATTTTCAAGTTGAGATTATCGACGTGCAGCAGGTCGATGTTTAATGCAGATAAAATTAGCTAACCCGCGCGGTTTTTGCGCCGGTGTCGATAGAGCTATCGACATAGTCAATCGGGCGCTGGACATCTTTGGCGCGCCAATTTACGTGCGTCACGAAGTGGTGCACAATAAATATGTGGTCGATACATTAAAAGATCGCGGTGCCATTTTTGTCGAAGAGTTGGAAGAGGTGCCAGACGATGTCATCGTTATTTTTAGCGCTCATGGCGTTTCGCAAGCCGTGCGCAAGTCAGCCGAAGGCCGTCAGTTAAAAATCTTTGATGCCACCTGTCCACTGGTGACTAAAGTGCATATGGAGGTGACCCAATTCAGTCGCGCCGGTATGGAATGCGTGTTGATCGGTCATCAGGGGCACCCCGAAGTCGAGGGAACCATGGGCCAGTATGACACCTCCAATGGCGGCGCCATGTATTTGGTAGAAGACGAGGCAGATGTCGCGGCTCTGGTTGTCGAAGACCCGACTCAATTCGCCTATGTTACTCAGACTACCCTCTCGATGGATGACACCGCCAAGGTGATCTCGGCGCTGCGCGCTAAATTTCCAGCTATAAGAGGGCCGAAAAAAGACGACATCTGCTACGCCACCACCAATCGTCAAGATGCTATTAAGCAGTTGGCGCTGGAGTGTGACCTAGTGTTGGTGGTGGGTTCGGTTAACAGCTCCAACTCTAATCGTTTGCGCGAACTGGCCGAGCGCTGTGGCGCCGAAGCTTATTTAATTGATGGCGCCGATCATATCGACGCCGCATGGCTAGAGGGCAAAAATGGTATCGGCATTAGTGCCGGGGCCTCGGCACCGGAGAATTTGGTCCAGGGCGTAGTTGCAACATTACAAAAAATGACCGGCTCTGAGTGCAGTGAGCTCAACGGTATCGAAGAAAATGTACGCTTCTCGCTACCGGTAGAGTTGCGAAACTAAATATACTCAGCTGTATTAAAAAGGGCCGCAACGCTAGGCGTTGCGGCCCTTTTTGGGGTCTTTTTCCGGAAGATTGTTTGATTTTACAAGCATTTTTATACGCAGCCATTAGCCGCCTGTAGGTTCGAGGCAAAACCCTCGTGCTTGATAGTTGAGGTGCTGTGAATTTGCTCGCACTGCACACCATACAATCTCTACAGGGTAGGCCCAGTCTATGACATAACCAGCCTTTGTCAGAGGGCGGCGCTCGAGTCGATTTACCCCGCTGATAAAGCGGCGCTAGCGGCTATATACCTTTTCAATGCAATAAATATATATTTTTGGAAGTTTTTAGTTTTATTGGCTATATTTTCAACCACTGATCGCAATTTTTTACCTCTAATCTTTTTTTTAACGACAGGCTGAAGATACACATCTATACCTAATTGTGAAAAGTATTTACACGACTGAGTATTTATGAAGTTTTTGCAGCGTTTTAAGAGGTTCTGTTATGAAGAATATCCAGCTATCGTCTTCATATATTAAGTGTCTGGGCGGCTTTACTTTGACGGAGTTGATGATAACTATTTCTGTGGCCGCTATTTTAGCTAGCACGGCAGTGCCCAGTTTTAGCGACATGATCAAGCGACATCGTGTCATAACGCAACAAAATAATTTGCTCGGCGATATTATGTTAGCCCGTATGGAGGCTATAAAGCGAGGTTATAATGTCTCTATGTGCAGTGCTAATTTAACCGCTACTGGCTGCTCTGGTAATAATGACGACTGGCATCAAGGCTGGTTAATTTATGTTAATAGCGACAAAAGCGGTGCTTACGATAGCGATGATGGCGACAAAATATTGCGGATACACGACGCTTTGGTGTCGAGTACACAGCTCAATTATACGTATACGACTCTTACCTTTAACAGCCGTGGTTTTGTCAGTGGCAGTGATGTTAATGCGCGGTTTGCATTTTGTAATAGTGACGACGATATGGATTACGAGCGCGAAATTAAAATGCTAAGCACTGGGCGTGCCAGTCGACGCGAGGCTACCGTTAGTACTTGCCTCTAATTCAACGGACTGAATTATTCTAAATGCTTGTCAATATTAAGGAAAATAGTATGAGCCTGTATCTCAGTACGCACTCCCATCAACATTTTGAGTTTATATCTAACCATAAAGGCCTGGGCCTTATTGAAACTATGGTGTCACTGTTCGTATTGGCGATAGGCTTGCTGGGTATATCGGGTCTGCAGGTTAATGCCATGAAATCGAGCCAGAACAGCTATTATCGGACTCAGGCAACTGATATCGCATACGATATTATTGATCGTATGCGTGTCAATCACCACGCCGCTAAATCAACTAGTATCTACGTTAGTAACTATGGCCAAACACATGCTGGCGCTTCTGATTGCAGTACCCATTGTAGGCCAGATCAGATAGCGGCCCACGATTTGATGAACTGGAAGACAAATCTAAAATATGCCTTGCCTAAGGGCCAAGGGATGATCAGCTTCTCGGACACCAGCAATGTGCGTAAAGTATTGGTGTCGATTAAATTTGATGACAGCCGCGGTCGAGACTTAACACTGGACCCAGTGATTATTTGGGCGGCACTTTGAGTGCTTTGATCGTGACCGGAATTTCGCTTCATTCAAACAAAAGTAGTGCTGGTTTTACTCTGGTTGAACTGATGGCGTCCGTCGTTATATCACTGGTGATTTTAGCCGGTGTGGTGCAGTCGGTACTCGCCAGTAAATCTATGTATATGATGCAAGAAGAGATGGCGCGCATACAAGAGAATTCGCGTTTCGCTCTGGATGTGCTGACGACTGATATACGTATGGCCGGTTATACCAGCTGCGGCGGAAGCGCTACGGTCACTAATGTAATAATGGATACTGATGACTGGGATAACGGTTATCCTGGAATTTATGGCTTGGAAGGCGGAATAGACAGTATTCCCTCAAGTTTTACCAACCCTTTAGCTGATCAGGATATTGTTGTAGTTCGCAGTGGCGATACAGATATTCGCATGAAAGTGAGTAACCATGCCCATGGTATAGCCAGCATAGATGCGGTGGATGGACACGAGGTCGACAGTGGCGCGATTATGATAATCGCCAATGCTAGCTGTCAAAATATAGGGCTTTTTCGAGGAGCTGGCGTATCTGTAGATGAAGTTAGTCATGCCATTGGATTGGGCAATTGCTATCAAAATTTAACCTTTGGCGGCAGCTGTTCTAGCGCCCCAGTAGGATTAGGTAGTGCTTATGGGCCAGGGTCAACCTTGATACCAATGAATATAAGAGCTTTTTATATTGCGACTAATGGCGAGGGCGTGCCCTCTCTCTTTATGAAACCTGTGGCAGCTGATGGCAGTTCCGACAGGGAAGAATTGGTAGAGGGGGTCGAAGGTATGCAGCTGAGTTATGGCGTTGACACCGATACTAACGGCGAGGTCGATCGCTTTCAAATAGCGAGTGATGTCGCGGATTGGGACAGTGTAAAGGCGGTTCGTGTGCAGTTGTTGATGCGCTCTATTGGCACCTTAAATGGTGGCGATATCAGTGTAGATTTTAATGGTCACAATTATACCGATCGTCATATGCGCCAAGTGGTATCGAGCACAGTGATGCTGAGAAACTTGTAGCTGGCATTAATATAACCATGGAGGCTCTATCATGCCAATGACCAATATTCAGCAGCGCGGTGCAACCCTGATAGTCTCATTGGTACTGCTGCTTATTGTGACACTTATTGGCATCAGCGGTATGGAAACTGCAGTTGTAGAAGAGAAAATGAGCGGCAGTTACCGCGATCATAAAATTGGATTTGAATCTGCTGAACAGGCCCTGCTCGTAGGTGAGCGCTTTGTTGATGCAACCACATTTGCCTTTACTGATTACACCAGTACGTGCGCCAACGGTCTCTGTTTTAAGGGTGCATGGAATCATATTGACCCTAATGCAGCTTGCATGCTCAATGGTTTCGGCACCGATGTTTGGCTAAAAACAGATAGCAGTAATATTTGGGAGAGTGAAAATACCCGTGTAATTGGGTCCAAGTTAGACGGTGTTGGGCTAGCGCCAGAATATATTGTGGAGTTTCTTTGTCATGCACCAATCAGCCCGAATCCGCCTATACCACCGTATGTCGCTGGCAGCGGTTGGGAGTCTCACTACGGATTGTTATTTCGCATAACCGCTTTTGGTACAGGCGGTACTCGTAATGCCCGAGTTATGTTGCAGAGCACCTATTTAAAACCACTGAGCTAATTCTATATTGTGTATGAAAGCCCTAGTTGGGGCAGATCTATAAAGGGACTTCTAGTGAATCGACAATTTTATTGCTGGGGTAAAAAAAATATCGGTGTAGCGGTAGGTATAGCTCTGCTGAGTGTATGCCGTGTCACAGCTGCGGCCAATTGTGTAGATGTCGACAATTACTTGGCAGGCACACCGTATCTGCAGGGGGATACAGTGCGGCATCGGGGTATAAAATTTCAATGTAAGGTCGATGGCTGGTGCTCTGATGGAGCAGCTACAGCGGTTTTGCAATATGAACCGGGGCGAGGATTAAACTGGGAACAGGCTTGGATGGCACTTGGAGCTTGCACTGTGGCGAGCAGCTCATCGTCGAGCTCAGGCTCTAGCCAAGGGGCTTCTTCCGGTACAGCAGCAGTGGCTGCCTCTGTTTATCAGGGGCCGGGTGAACATTTTGTGATGCAGCCTTTTTCTTCCACTCCTTCGAGCAATCCGTTAGTTATGCTGGCAATGTCGGTGGATCACGAATTGTTTAAGAAAGCTTACAACGACTA
>CEWR01157887.1_pt1 | contig 11201 bp, 9 predicted proteins | sample 356321 | NCBI WGS metagenome assembly CEWR01 (sample SAMEA2621551, study PRJEB7988) | marine metagenome | biome: marine biome (ENVO:00000447); feature: mesopelagic zone (ENVO:00000213); material: "saline water (ENVO:00002010), including plankton (ENVO:xxxxxxxx)" | depth 790 m
CGAATCCCAGGTTGAGGGTGAGGGGCGAGGGCTTGAAGCCTCGGAGGGCGACGGGAGCAGAGAGTCCCGGTCGGGAGAACGTGTCGTCCACAAACCCGACACCGAGAAGTTCTGGATAAGACTCGAAGTGAGCGTCTAGCTGAAAACCCAACTGGCCTGTGAACAGCAATTCGTAGTACGCGGTCGTGATGGGATACCGTTCGGGAAGTCGCGGAATCGTGCCATACAACCGGTTGCTGAAGAACACGAGGTAGTCGGCGCGCGAAAGCTCCTCGCCGATTGTTCGCAGTTTGGAAGGCGTGTCAGGTTCGTACAGGGGAAGGTCGCGATTCTGGTAGGCGCCGAGATTGGGAAGACCTTCCTCCCAATGCTCCTTCAGTATTACCGAGTTTCTGGGGGCATATTCGTTGATCCACTCCGATGCCTCGACCGCCGGATGCGTGTCGTTATAGATGCCAAGATAGGAAATCGAATAAAACGCGGTTGCGGCAAATCCCAGAGCGATCCCCACGGTCATGATCGGACTAGCAATAGCCGCCACAGAGTTTCGGCGGGCTTGCGCTCCGAACTCCAGCATATCGACGGTCAGCCTCGCCGCAAACAACAACAAGAACGGCGTTATGGGAATCAGATAACGGAGGAACTTGACCTCGAACGTGCCGATGATGAAGAAGTAAGGCGCAACCCACGCCAGCAGAAACGCCTCTGCGCGGGTCTCCGCGCTTCTGAAAGGCATGGAGACGAGCAGCGCGCCCACCGCGATTCCTGACGCGACAATCATCCCTAATAAGCTGTTCGATACCATCAACACCGCCATCGGCAGCGTCCAACCGACGATGACGTACAGGACTCCCCCGCTGAACCTCAGACCTCGGAAGCCCGCGTAGATAACTCCCGCCCACGCCAGCAACCCCAACGGCCAGCCTAGTCCCCAGGTCACAAGCTGTCTGGCCTGATAGAGGAAGGGGGTTGTGTCGACGTACTGCCGGGTGTACGGGTAGTCTCGAATCCGGCGCACCATCTCCGATTGCTCAGTGACGTCGGCATAGAACCTGTCCCAGTCCAAGATGGCGTAGGGTTGAACGATGAAGAACGTAATGCCGATTGCCCATGCGCCATAAATGGCGTTCTTCACCGCCGTCGAAATCCTGTCCGCAACCAGGCCGGCGCTTTGATTACCAGACAGCAAAAGGCCGCCAGCGTACATCACATGCGCCAGTACGTACGCCGCGCCGATGGGCGCAAGGCTCACCTTCGTCGCAAGGCCAAGGCCTATGAACAGGCCGGCTAGAATCGAATCTCGACTGTTCCCGTGTCTGGCGACCCGCACCAGAAAGAACATCGTCAGGACCGTGAAAAGCGCAAGGAATGTGTCCACAGCAAAGAAGTGGCTCAACTGGATGTGGATGACCGCGATGGCAACCAGACCAGCGGCAAACAGTCCCACCTTCCGCGAATACAACATTCGGCCAAGACCGAACACCGCCACCACAGTCGCCACGTCGACAAGCCCGGATATGACACGTCCAGTGATTCGCAGGTCTCTCAGGCCGTCACTGCCAGGGGCAAGTTCGTAAAGAAGCTCAACGCCCTTGAGGAGGTACAACGGGAAACTGCCGTAGGGGAACCAGCGAGGATTCCAGGGGCTTTCCTCGGCGTCGAATAGAACGTCAATCTCGCTGAGGGTGGGGGGCGAGATTGATTCCACTTTTGAGAGGATGGCCCGTTCGTCAGGATGCGGCGTCCAACTGAACCCCTCGTCCCAGTTCAGGCCATACATCCTCAGAAATAGGGCCAGAGCGACGACAATTAGCAGGCCAATGGCCGTGGCCCTGCGGCCAAAGTCTCTGCTTTGGACCGAGGTCATCTGAGACTGTTCTGGTTCGATAGCGTCCGTCATATCCACCGAATTATAGACTGCGCTTCAGGCCGCAACTCGTCCCGCTTCCACTAAACTACGTTCAGCCAGTGAAATCGGACGCCTAGCGGGCAGCAGCGTCCATGGCGATTTCAGACTGAAAATACCTTCGTTGGAACCAAAACGACACGTTCACCAGACTGATCAACACGGGCACCTCCACCAGTGGCCCGACAACCGCCGCCAACGCCATGCCAGAACCGATGCCAAATACGCCAACAGCCACCGCTATCGCAAGTTCGAAATTGTTGCCTGACGCTGTGAACGCTATCGTCGCGCTCTTGGAATAATCGGCGCCAAGACGCTTCCCCATGTAGAACGAGATAACGAACATAAGCACGAAGTAGATAGACAGCGGAATCGCGATTCTCACCACATCCAGTGGAATCTCCACGATGACCTCGCCCTTTAGAGAAAACATCACCACGATGGTGAACAACAGGGCGACAAGCGTGATCGGGCTGATCCTGGGAATGAACGTCTCCTCGTACCAGAGCCTCCCCATCGCGCGCATCAGCACGACGCGAGTCACTACGCCAGCAGCGAACGGGATGCCCAGATAGATCGCCACGCTTTGGGCAATCTGCCCAATGCTCACGTCTACCTCCAACCCTTCCAGTCCGAACAACGGTGGCAGCACGGTGATAAAAAAAAAGGCGTAAATCGAGTAAAAGAATATCTGGAATATGGAGTTCAGAGCCACGAGTCCAGCGGCGTACTGGCTGTCGCCCTTCGCCAACTCGTTCCACACCAGCACCATCGCGATGCAGCGGGCAAGCCCGATCATTATGACGCCAACCATGAACTCAGGGTACGACCGCAGAAATATGATTGCCAGCGCGAACATCAACACCGGCCCGATGAGCCAATTCTGAATCAGTGACAGGCCTAATATCCGCCTGTTGCGAAATACCTCGCCCATCTCTTCGTAACGCACCTTCGCCAGCGGCGGGTACATCATCAGAATTAGGCCGATGGCGATTGGCATGGAGGTCGTGCCCACGTTGAGTGATTCAGTGAATTTCGCAACGTCAGGCCATTGATACCCGATCCCGACACCGAAGGCCATCGCCAGGAATATCCATCCCGTAAGATACCTGTCCAGCAGGGACAGCTTTTTGAATCCGATCCCGGATGATCCCGTTAACGCCTCAGTGCTCAAACCCGATTCTCTGTTGAGCAGAATGCAATCCCAAAAATCGTGGCACTAAAGCACGCCATTCCGAACACTAAGCGCCGTGCCTCAAGGCCTGCCCGACGATGTCGATGCCAACGCGCTCGCTCCAAGCCGCCAGCAACTGCTGAGTTATCGGGCCAGGATTGCCGTCGCCGATGTCCCGTTTGTCCGCGCTGGTCACAGGCAATACGCAAGGGCTGGTGCCCGAGAAGAACGCCTCGTCCGCCGTGTAAAGATCGTAGGGCTGGAGGTCTTCTTCAACGATAGGCATGTTCAGCTGGTCCGCCAGATCGAAGACCATTCCTCTGGACACGCCCTGCAGAATGCTACGGTCTCCAGGAGTCCGAATCACGCCATCCGTGACCAGGAACATATTGTATCCGGTGCCTTCTGTCAGGTTGCCGTCGATGTCTGTCAGGATAGGCCAGGCGTTGGGGTCCACGTCGTGAGCCTCAAGCTCGGCGAGGTTGAAGTTCATGCGGCTGTAGTGCTTCACCTTTGGGTCCAACGACTCTGTCGAAAAGCTGCGCGTTCTGGCGATGACGCTGGGCGCGCCGTCGTTGTAGTGGCTGGCAAATCGCTTGAAGGATATCGGCGTGACCATCACGCACACAGCGGGTGGCCCGGCATCGTGAGTCCATGCCCCAGGTCCTCGCGTCACAAATTGTCGAACCGTGTAGTCGCCAACTTCCTCCCTGAGAGGCTCGTTGCGCTCAAGCGCCTCCTCAGATATGTCGGAAAACTCTTCCTGCGACAGCCCCGGATCAAGCCGCACGTACTTGAGAGACCGATAGAGCCTGTCCAGATGCTCTTTCATTCTGAAGCTCTTGCCATTGAAGGTCCGAGCCACGTCGAACACAACGTCGCCTACCTCGAAACCCCTGTCCAGGGGCGAGATTTTGACCTCGCCGAAAGGCACCCACTCGCCGTTGAAATACGCCGTGTACTCTGCCATGTCTGCCTCCAAATGAAGAACTATGCCGGGTTCGACTGGCGATCATTATACGTCCTATGCGCCCAGAACGGTATTCACATTCGCTGACAGTCAGATGTCTCAACCTCTATACTATTCGCTGTAAATTCTCCCGCCGCGCCAACACTAACACTGGCGTCCCAAAAACCTGACACCTGATAACCTGAAACCCGATTACCTCAAAAGGAGCCAACACAATGACAGACTCGAGTCGACTGGACGGCCAGGTAGCTATCGTAACTGGCGCGGGCCAGGGCATAGGCCAGGGCATCGCCAAGGTGCTTGCCGGAGCTGGGGCCAAAATCGTCATCGGCGACCTTCAGGACTCTGCGACGACGGTTGGGCAGATCACGGATGCCGGCGGGCAAGCCGTCAGCATGAATATGGATACCAGCAATCCTGACGATGCAAAAAACCTCGTGCAGTTCGCCATCGACAGTTACGGCAAGCTGGACGTACTGGTTAACAACGCGGCCATAGACGCGCCCGACGGCAACGCCTGGGACCTGCCCCTCGACGAGTGGCGGCGCACCATAGACGTCAATGTTAGCGGAGTGTTCTACTGCTGTCAGGCCGCCCTCCAACCCATGCTGGAACAGGGAAGCGGTGTAATCGTGTCCATAAGCTCGCGGTCCGCGATATTCGGAGCCGAGGGCGTGTCTCCAGCCTACAACGCCAGCAAAGCCGCTGTTCTAGGACTCACAATGTCCCTCTCAAAGCAGGTGTCTGACAAGGGAGTTCGGGTTAACGCAATCATGCCTTCGCTAATTGAGTCACGAGACTTCGGGTGGACTCCAGAGGAACGAGCCGAGCGAATTAGTCACTACCCGTTGGGTGTCGGAGCGCCGAGCGACGTGGGAGAGGCTGTTCGATATCTGGTAAGCCCAGCGGCCCGATGGGTCTCCGGCACCGCGCTCCAGATCACCGGAGGATTTCAGGGGTGAGCATGTCACCATCCGATAATCACAAGCCGCCGATAAAAGCGTTCCTGATTGATCTGGACGGAACTCTCATCGGCCCAGACGAGAGAATATCGGCGAGAGTCGCCCACGCGGTTAAACGGGTTTCCCGCCTGATTTCAGTATCCATCGCAACCGGCAGGGAGCCGAAGGACGCCATCGGTTTCGCGCAAATTCTTGGCCTGACGACTCCCCAGATATCCGACAACGGCGCTCTGATACTGGACTCGACCACCGGAAAGGAACTCTGGAGCGTTCCGTTAGGCGAATCCAACTCGGTCCGCGTCATGGATTTAATACTGGAAAGAGAGCACGCGTTCATAGCAACCCACCCTGGCGGAACCATCGAAGACGGCGCCGCAATCGATCAGTGGAACTTGACTCGCATATCTGCACTCGACCTGGATGAGCATGTGGCCGATGCGCTTGTATTGGAGACCCGAGGCTTCGGAGCCATGAACATCGTCAAAGCCTCCCTGCCTTACAACGGACTGTGGGCCGTGGATTTCACCGCCGAAGGCGTAGACAAGGCGGCAGCTGCGCGAGTAGTGGCCTCGATGGCCGGAATCTCGCCTGAACAATTCGCCGCCGCCGGAGACAGCTACAACGACCTGCCGATGCTCAAAATAGCGGGCATGAGCATCGCAATGGGCAACGCACCGGACGAGGTGAAGCGTGAAGCCGATTACGTCGCTCCGACCGTCGAAGAGGAAGGGCTGGCAGTCGCCATCGACGAGTACATACTGCCGAATCTGCAGTAACCCCGAAGGGTGTAATCTCTACGAATCCCAACATTGGCTATGCTATAATTTTCCACGAGGAGAGGTGGCCGAGCGGCTTAAGGCGCTAGTCTCGAAAACTAGTTTGGGGGCAACTTCAACGTGGGTTCGAATCCCACCCTCTCCGCCACAGCGTTCAGGCAGCCGCGGTCACAGGTGACTTGACTGGGGGAATGTCCGCCGGTACGATGCCGGAAGTCCCCTGTATTCTTCGCACGGAGAGATGCCAGAGAGGCCGATCGGGCGCGACTGGAAATCGCGTGTCCCTGCAAGGGGACCGTGGGTTCGAATCCCACTCTCTCCGCCATCCCAGTTCGATACCCCGTCTAGGGCGTCTCGGCGTCCATTCTTAGCGCTTTTGCGCCAGACAATGCGAATCCTTGTGCTAGAATCGAACCTGCGTATGGTAGACAAGGAACTAAAATACTGGATTGCGTTCAACAGAGTTCCGAGAGTCGGCAGAGCCAGAATGGCGCTGCTTAAAGGCCACTTCGGCGCGTTGTCTCGCGTCTTATAGGCCGGAACTCTGGAGTTACAAGGCGCCGGTCTTGATCAATCCAACTTCCGCCACATCGCAAAATACCGTGCCGAAATAGACCCGGACCAAGACTTGGAAGGCATACGCTCGACCGGCGTCAAAGCCGTCACAGGGCACGACGACGATTACCCGACTCGATTGGGAGAAATTTACGACAACCCTCCGGTCCTATAGATAATAGGCGAACTGCCGTCTGACGACGACCGCCTGGTGGCGGTGGTTGGCACGCGACGGGCAAATGCCTATGGCAGAGAGGTCGCCCATCAACTGAGCTCCGAGCTTGCAATGGCCGGTGTTACGATAGTAAGCGGACTCGCTCGCGGGATTGATGGCATTGCCCATCGAGCAGCCCTTGAGGCGAGACGGCGAACGGTGGCCATTTTGGGTTGGGGGGACGTTATCTACCCCAGAGAGCATACTTCGCTGGCCGAACATATTACGGCCAACGGCGCGGTGGTGTCCGAACATCCGCTGGGAACGAGGCCCAACGCCCAGAACTTTACTAGGCGCAACCGCATCATAAGTGGCATGACGCTGGGCACGGTGGTCATCGAAGCCCCAGAGGGCGGCAGCGCTCTTTTGACAGCGAACCATGCCATCGAACAGGATAGAGAAGTGTTCGCCGTTCCTGGAAACATATTCTCTCCCGGCAGTCAGTGAGCCCACCGGCTGATTCGCGACTCCAGCGCGAAATTGGTAACCGACGTTAAGGATTCTAGAGGAGTTGAATCTCTCGACCGTGACCCGCCAACTTGAAATGGCAGCTTTCTTCCCCGAAGATGAAGCGGAGGCTGCGGTTCTCAAGTTTGTCAGTTTCGATCCTACCCATATAGACGAAATAACTAGAAATTCCGCCCTGGCAGCCTCGACAGTTAGCAGCGCGCTGACTATGATGGAACTTGAGGGTCTCGTCAGACAGGTGGACGGAATGAATTACATGAGGCTGAAAGAGACCCGAACTGCATACCAAATAGTGTGAGGCACAATGGCAAAAGACCTGGTAATCGTTGAATCTCCGGCCAAGGCGCGAACAGTCCAACGCTTTCTTGGCGACAAATACGTGGCGCTGGCCTCTATGGGCCACGTCCGAGACCTCCCGCGTGGCAAGATGGGCGTTGACTTAGAATCGGGCAACTTCGACCCCACTTACGCGGTAATGGACGACAAAAAGAAAATCCTCGCCGAGTTACGCAAGGCCACCAAAGAGGCCGACACTGTGTATCTGGCGACAGACCCGGACCGCGAGGGCGAGGCCATCTCCTGGCACCTGATGGAGGCCATCAAGATTCCCAAGAAGAAAGCCAAGCGCGTCGTGTTCCACGAGATCACCCGCGAAGCTATCACCGAGGCCTTCGCCGATCCTCGTGATCTGGACAAAGACCTCATCGACGCCCAGCAGGCCCGCCGGGTGTTGGACCGAATCGTTGGATACAAACTCAGCCCCGTGCTCTGGGGCAAGGTCCGTCGAGGGCTGTCCGCCGGTCGGGTTCAGTCCGTGGCTCTAAGACTCGTCGTGGACCGAGAGGCGGAAATTAACGCCTTTATACCCACCGAGTACTGGTCTATCGACGCCGATATGTCCAAAAGGCCTCAAAACGGACGGGAAAGCCTGTTCACAGCGTCCCTGCACGCCATCAAAAAGACAAAGGGTCGCATTGTCATCCCAAATGAGGAACGCTCGACTGAAATCCTGAACGACCTTGCCGGCGCGAGCTACCTAGTAGACGAAGTGCGAAAGCGGGAGACCAAGAGCCGTCCCGCTGCTCCGTTCATCACCAGCACACTCCAGCAGGAGGCCTACCGCAAGCTCAGGTTCACCGCCCGACGCACAATGGCCGTCGCCCAGCAATTGTACGAAGGCATATCCATCGGCGACGAGCAGACAGGCCTGATCACGTACATGAGGACCGACTCGACCAACGTGGCAAATCAGGCGCTTGCCCAAGCCTCTGAGTACATCAAAGGCAAGTATGGCGCGGAGTACGCCCCAACCAAACCCCGCGTCTACACGAAGAGGGTGCGCGGCGCTCAGGAGGCCCATGAGGCCATCCGCCCGACCTCGATTATGCGAGACCCCCAGTCCATCCGTCAGCACCTGTCCAACGAGCAGGCGCGGCTCTACGACCTCATCTGGAAGCGCCTTGTCGCAAGCCAGATGAACGACGCGATTTTCGACTCGACCTCAGTGCGTATCGGCGCAAACGGCAAGTCCGCTGAGTACGAGTTTCGGGTGAACGGGTCAATCCTTAAATTCGCCGGTTTCCGCGTTCTGTACATGGAAGACCGGGACGATACGCCTATTGACGGCGACAAAGAAATAGGCTCGATGCTGCCCCATCTGGAAAAGGGAGATCAAGTGGATTGCTTGAAGCTGATACCTCAACAGCACTTCACACAGCCCCCGCCCCGATTCACTGAGGCGTCGCTGGTCAAAAAGCTGGAGGAAGAGGGTATCGGAAGACCCAGCACCTACGCTCCCACGCTGTCTACCCTCATGGATAGAGACTACGTGCTGAAAGACCAGGGCAGGTTCAATCCCACCAAACTGGGAACCGCCGTAACCGGTCTGTTGACTCAGCACTTCCCGGACATCATGGACATCGGGTTCACCGCTCGTATTGAGAGCGATCTAGACGAGATTGCCGAGGGCGAGAAGCAGTGGGCGCCGGTACTTGAAAAGTTTTACAGTCCGTTCGGCAAGGCCATCGACAAGGCCATGAAGGAAGCCGAGCGAATCCCGCGTGATCAGATCGACGAGGAGACTGACGAAATCTGCCCCGACTGCGGAAGGCCAATGGTCATCAAGTCAGGGCGGTTCGGGCGGTTCCTTTCGTGCAGCGGATTCCCTGAGTGCAAAGTGTCCCAGCCGCTGTTGCATCGCGTGGGCGTCGAGTGCCCGGATTGCGGAAGCGATCTGGTCCAACGGCGAGCGGGCAAGGGCAGCAAGAGCCGCAACAAGATTTTCTACGGTTGCTCCAACTATCCGACATGCACTTTTGCTAGCAACGCGCGACCTCTGCCTCAGCCGTGTCCCGAATGCACCGGGCTGCTGGTCGCGATGGGACGCACCAACTGCCGCTGCCTGAACTGCGAGCACAAAGGCCCGCGACCAGAGGAAGAGCTTGTGGAGGCAACCGTCTGATATGGATGGCCTCGTCTGGAAAGACCTGCTGGCGAAGTTCGAGGAGCATCTTCAGGCCGAGCGCAGCCTGGCGCCGCTGACGGTGCGTAACTATCGCGCTGACTTGGAGCCGTTGCGCGACTTCATGCAAAAGAAGGAGATCGCCGACTTCCGAAGCTTGGACCGTCAAACGCTCCGGGCCTACCTGGCATGGCTCCACGAGTTAGGCTACGTCAGGCCCAGCGTGGCCCGAAAACTCAGCGTTCTGCGGTCCTTCCTGAACTGGTTGAGGCGCAAAGGGGTCATCGAACACGACCCGATTCCTTCAAGAGGCGTCATGAAATTAGAGTCTCGCCTCCCCCGTTTCCTGTCTCAGGAGGAGGCGAGCAAACTCGTTCAGGCTCCCGACACGTCCAGCAAGGTTGGAGCCAGAGACCGTGCGCTCTTGGAGCTTGTCTACGCTGGAGGCCTGCGAGTCAGCGAAGCGCGAGACCTCAACCTGTCTGACATCAACTTCGACACCCGCGAGGCGCGAGTGCGAGGCAAAGGCTCTAAAGAGCGCGTCGTTCTAATGGGCGAATCCGCCAGAGACGCCATCGCCTCCTATCTGAGAGAGGTCCGGGGCAAGGATGGCAGTCTTGAGGACGATGGCGCTCTGTTCGTCAATCGCTACGGCAACCGTCTGAGCCAGCGAAGCATCCAAAAGACGGTCAAACGCTATGCCGGAGAGACAGGCCTGGGATCGCAGGTTCACACTCACACGCTCAGACACTCCTTCGCCACCCACATGCTGGAGGGAGGAGCCGATCTTCGCGTGGTCCAAGAATTGCTCGGACACGCCAGTCCCGCGACCACTCAAGTCTACACTCACGTCACCGGGTCCGAGGCGCGTCGGGCATACATGGCCGCTCACCCCAGGGCCACCAAAACTATAGAAGTTGAGGACAATTCAGCGACGTCCTCTTAACAAAATGGCGCTGTCTGGGAAAAGAATTTGAAAATACTGGTTATTAACGGCCCGAACCTGAACAACCTCGGCAAGCGCGAGCCTGGATACTACGGCGTCAAGACCCTCACCGATATCGAAGACCTCATCCAGAAAAAGGCGCAAGACCTGGACACGCTGGTCGAGTTCTTTCAGTCCAATCACGAGGGGTCAATCGTGGACTGCATCCAGACAGAGGCTCAGGATGCCGATGGCATCGTAATCAACGCAGGGGCGTTGACCCACTACGGAATCTCCCTCAGGGACGCGCTGGCAGACTCCAGACTGCCATTCATCGAGGTCCACCTGTCCAATATCCACGCCCGCGAGACGTTCCGCCACCACTCGGTGTTCGCCGAGCTTGCGGTGGGCCAGATTGCGGGACTGGGATACAAAGGCTACCTTTACGCATTGGAATTTCTGGTTGAGCAGATCAAGGAATCTCGCGTCGCATGAGAATTTCATCCCGAATCGAAAATCTGCGGCTCCAGTTATCAGACCATGATATTGATGGCATGTTTATTTCTATGCCAGAAAACCGACGGTACCTCTCAGGTTTCACAGGCTCTGCGGGCTACTTGCTGATCTCGGCCTTTGACGCCGTGCTTGTAACCGATTTCCGGTATGTCGAACAGGGCGGCCAACAAGCGCCCGACTACCGGATTCATCGCACTGCATATGGCTCTTCCTGGCTGGCAGATTTAGCCTTTGAAATGAACCTAACCAGAATCGGTTACGAGAGCGATGATCT
>CEWR01045368.1_pt1 | contig 11180 bp, 9 predicted proteins | sample 356321 | NCBI WGS metagenome assembly CEWR01 (sample SAMEA2621551, study PRJEB7988) | marine metagenome | biome: marine biome (ENVO:00000447); feature: mesopelagic zone (ENVO:00000213); material: "saline water (ENVO:00002010), including plankton (ENVO:xxxxxxxx)" | depth 790 m
AACCTCCATCTTATCGAGAATTAAAAAATTATTACGGAAAGATAAATGTGAATGTAAAGGCACAGAAGTCTATTCATGCAGTTGCTGGTATGGATTATAGCTTTAACATGTGGGACAGGCCTTTTAAACTTACCACAGAAATGTATTTCAAAGATTTAAATGATGTGAATGCTTATTCTATAGATAATGTAAGAATCCGTTATAGAGCAGATAATTTAACCACTGCATATTCATATGGTTTTGATGCTCGTTTAAACGGAGAGTTTGTTCCTGGAAGTGAAAGCTGGGTAAGCGTAGGTTATTTAAAAACAGAAGAAAATATAGATAACAGAGGAAGTATCTCTAGACCCTCAGATCAGCGTATAAAATTTGCAATACTCTTTCAAGATTACGTACCAAATTTACCCAATTTAAAGGCATACTTAAATCTCGTTTACAATACAGGTGTTCCAGGTGGTGCACCAGCTTATGCAGATGTATATAAGTTTCAAGAACGTTTAAGAGATTATAAAAGAGCTGATTTAGGAGTTTCTTATGTCTTTGCAGATGTAAATAAACAATACACCAAAGGCTGGTTATCTAAATTTAAAGAATTAACAGCAGGACTAGAATTATTTAATATGTTTGATATTCAAAATTCTATCACAAACACTTGGGTACGCGATGTATATTCAAAAAATCAATTTGGAATCCCTAATTACATGACTGGAAGAGTTTTAAACTTTAAAGTAAGTATGAAATTTTAAGTAGAACTAATTAAAGTTTAAAAAAGGGATTCGTTTTTTTAAAACGAATCCCTTTTTTAATGCTCTTATATATTTAAAATTTAATAAACTTAGTCCAAAATCTGAGCAGCATGTGCCTTTGTTTTTACTTTTACAATTACATCCTCAATCACACCATTCTCACCAATAATAAATGTAGTTCTGTGAATACCGTCATATTCTTTTCCCATAAACTTCTTTGGTCCCCAAACACCAAAAGCCTCGATTACAGCTTTGTCTTCGTCTGCCAATAGCGGAAAAGGTAACTCATGCTTATTGATCCAATTTTGTTGCCTTTTAGCCGAATCTGCACTTGCACCTAAAACATCATAACCTTTTGCTAAAAAAGATTGATAATTATCTCTTAAATCACAAGCCTCATTAGTACAACCAGGTGTACTTGCCTTAGGATAAAAAAATAAAACTAATTTTTTACCAGCGTAATCAGATAATTTAATTGTATTTCCAGCATTGTCCTTAGCTTCAAAATGTGGAGCATCATCTCCTATTTTTAATGTTGTCATTTTTATTAAATTTTATATTTACAAAAATGCAAGTTACAAAGTCTAAAAACAAATCCCTAAAAACTTAGTTAAATAATATCTTGCAACTTTGTATATTTGTTCCGATTAAAATGAAGAAATGAACAAAAAAGAAAAAGTACAATTTGTAATTGATGTATTGGAAAAAACGTATCCCGAAATACCAATTCCTTTAGATCACAAAGATCCTTATACTTTATTAATTGCAGTTTTATTATCGGCACAATGCACAGATGTTAGAGTAAATAAAATTACACCTCTATTATTCGCTAAAGCAGATAATCCTTTTGATATGGTAAAAATGTCTGTAGAAGAAATTAAAGCGATTATAAGACCTTGTGGCTTATCTCCAATGAAAAGTAAAGGTATTTTCGGATTGTCTAAAATTTTAATTGATAAATACAATGGGGCAGTTCCACAATCTTTTGAAGGGTTAGAAGAGCTACCAGCTGTTGGTCATAAAACTGCAGGTGTGGTTATGAGTCAGGCCTTTGGCGTCCCTGCATTCCCTATAGATACTCATATTTTACGTTTAATGTATCGTTGGAATTTATCTAACGGTAAAAGCGTTGTTCAAACAGAAAAAGATGCAAAAAGATTGTTTCCTAAAGAATTATGGAATGACTTACACTTGCAAATAATTTGGTATGGCAGGGAGTATTCACCGGCAAGAGGTTGGGATTTAGAAAACGATATTATTACAAAAACTGTTGGTAGAAAGTCTGTTATAAATGCGTATTATAAAAATAAAAAATAGATACAAGGAAAATTCCTACTTTAAACTAAATATAATTGATAATTTTTTAAAGTATTGATTAATTAAAAACCTGAACCTTTAGAAATTGCTTGAAATCAAAAAACCCTTATCTCTCGATAAGGATTTTTCTTTTTTAATTCAAATTCAATTCAATGAAACCTTTTGATTTTGTTTCTACAACTCTTAACGATTTGGAAAAATTAATCAAAAATTGAACTGTTTCTTTTTTAGGTTGCTTCTGTATACTAGAAGTCTCTTTTGGGTAAAGTTGCATCATATAGTTAATTTAATTATCTGATTATAAACTATAAACGATACTTTCTTAACTTTATTGCTAATTCACCAAAATAATATTATGTTTTTCTATTAATTTACGCATATTTATTAGTGCATAACGCATTCTACCTAGAGCTGTATTTATACTAACTCCTGTATTCTCACTAATTTCTTTAAAACTCATATCCTTATACAAACGCATCACTAAAACATCTTTTTGTTCCTCAGGAAGCTCATTTATAAGCTCTCTAACATCATTATAAATCTGTTCTTGTATAATTTTATTTTCTGCATTTAAGCTACCATCGTGTAAAACAGAAAAAATATCAAACTCATCAGTATTTTTAAAAGATGGCATTCTATTATTTTTTCTAAAATAATCAATTACTAAATTATGGGCAATTCGCATTACCCAGGGTAAAAACTTTCCTTCCTCGTTATACTTTCCTTTTTTTAAAGTTCTAATTACTTTAATGAAAGTGTCTTGAAAAACGTCTTCGGTTAAATCTTTATCTTGAATTTTACTATAAATAAAGCTATACAAACGCTGTTTGTGCCTATTAATTAATATAGATAAAGAAGCCTCTTTACCTCCAATGTATTCGCTAACTAATATACTGTCTGATATTTTATTATTACGTACCATAATTACTTTTAGAAAAGCGATAGGGCTTTTCTTATTATTAATTGTTAATAATTTTAAAAGTAATTTTTTGCTATATACGTCTAATTTATTGAAGTTTATGAGTAACAAATATCAATAATATTTATTAATGCAACAAACTTTTTATAAAAAAAGATTTTACTAGCTATAAAATGAGGTTATTTTTTGGTAAATTTATAGCCTATATTATTGACACATGAAGAGAGATATTTCCGCAGTAAATCCTAAAGAAAATATTATTATAAAAGGAGCAAAACTGCACAATTTAAAGAACATAGATGTTGTTATTCCTAGAAATAAATTAGTTGTAATTACAGGGCTTTCGGGCTCTGGTAAGTCTTCTTTGGCTTTTGACACCTTGTATGCAGAAGGACAGAGACGCTATGTAGAAAGTTTAAGTTCTTACGCACGTCAGTTTTTAGGTAAATTACACAAACCTAAAGTAGATTACATAAAAGGGATTGCGCCCGCAATTGCAATAGAACAAAAAGTAAATTCTACGAATCCCCGTTCAACGGTTGGTACTTCTACAGAAATTTATGATTATATAAAATTATTGTTTGCTAGAGTTGGCAAAACCTACTCCCCTATTTCTGGAGGTGAGGTGAAAAAGGATACTGTTTCTGATGTTGTAAAGTTTATAAAAAAATTTAATAATAAAACAAAGCTTTTATTACTAGCACCAATTGTTATTAATGAAGATAGAGATTTAAAAACTGTTTTAAAGGTTTTAGAGCAACAAGGTTATGCACGTTTAAAATGGAACGAAAAAATATATAAAATTTCAGATTTCCCACAAGTAGAATTTAAAAATGAATCTTTGTTTTTAGTGGTTGATAGAGTCATTACCAAAGAAGATGAAGATTTTTACAATAGATTAGCAGATGCAGTTCAAACTGCTTTTTTTGAAGGAAAAGGAATTTGCTTTATCGAAAATTTAACAGATAACAAAGTATCTGAGTTTAGTAATAAATTTACTTTAGACGGACTTACATTTTTAGAACCAAACACCCATTTATTTAGTTTTAATAATCCGTATGGCGCATGTCCAACTTGCGAAGGTTACGGAAATGTAATTGGTATTGATGAAGATTTAGTCATTCCAAATACAGGGTTATCTATCTTTGAAGATTGTATTTTTCCATTTAGAACACCTTCATACATTCATTATAAAGAAAATTTAATTGAAGTTGCATATCAATTTGATATTCCAATTCACAAACCTTGGTTTGAGTTATCACAAAAACAGAAAGAGTTGGTTTGGGAAGGGAATGCATCTTTTCGAGGTATTCATCATTTCTTTTCAATTTTAGAAGAAAAAAGTTACAAAATTCAAAATAGAGTAATGCTTTCTCGGTATCGAGGTAAGACCAAATGTACTACCTGTAATGGGAAACGTTTAAGAGATGAAACAAACTATATAAAAATAAATGATAAGAATATTTCTGATTTAGTTGCGCTTCCTTTAGATGAATTGGCAGTATTTTTTGTAGCGCTAAAGCTAGATGTTTACGAAGCAAAAATTGGGAAACGCTTATTAATGGAAATTAATAATAGATTACAGTTTTTAACAGATGTTGGATTAAATTACTTAACGATTAACAGAACTTCCAATACTCTCTCTGGTGGTGAGAGTCAGCGTATAAACTTAGCAACCTCTTTAGGCAGTTCTTTAGTAGGTTCTATGTATATATTAGATGAACCAAGTATTGGTTTACATCCTAAAGACACAGAACGGCTCATTGGAGTTTTAAAAGATTTACGTAATTTAGGTAATACTGTAATTGTTGTAGAGCACGACGAAGACATTATGAGAGAGGCAGATTACATTATAGATATCGGTCCCGAAGCGGGTACTTTTGGCGGTCACGTAGTTGCCGAAGGAAACTTTAAAGAAATTTTAAAGTCAGATTCTTTAACAGCCAAATACCTAAATGAAGATTTAAAAATTGAAGTCCCTAGAAAACGACGGACATCGATAAATAAAATTGAGATTATTGGAGCTAGAGAGCATAATTTACAAAATGTAAATGTTACCATTCCGCTAAACTGTCTGTCCGTAATTACAGGTGTTTCCGGTTCTGGTAAGAGTACATTGGTTAAAAAGATTCTATACCCTGTACTTCAGAAAAAATTAGTTGGTTATGGCGATAAGATTGGTCAACATACAGAAGTAAAAGGGAATTTTGAAACATTAAAACATGTCGAATTTATTGATCAAAATCCAATTGGACGTTCTTCTAGATCAAATCCGGTAACCTACATTAAGGCGTATGACGATATTAGGGCGTTGTACTCCAATCAAAAATTATCTAGTATACGGAACTACAAACCCAAGCATTTTTCTTTTAATGTCGAGGGCGGACGCTGTGAAGTTTGTAAAGGTGAAGGTGAAGTAACTATTGAAATGCAATTTATGGCAGATGTGCATTTAGAATGTGATGTTTGTAATGGTAAACGTTTCAAAAAAGAAGTTTTAGAAGTAAAGTTTGACGAAAAGTCTATTGATGATATACTCAATTTAACCATTGATGATGCTGTAGCTTTTTTCTCTGAAAATTTAGTTACTAAAATTGCACAAAAACTAAAACCTTTGCAGGATGTTGGTTTAGGCTATGTGAAATTAGGTCAATCCTCTTCTACACTTTCTGGTGGTGAAGCACAACGTATAAAATTGGCCTCATTTTTAGTAAAAGGAAATACAAAAGACAAAGCTTTGTTTATTTTTGATGAACCAACTACTGGTTTACATTTTCATGATATTAAAAAATTATTAGCAAGTTTTAACGCACTTATTGAACGTGGACACTCAATTCTTGTAATTGAACATAATATAGAACTTATAAAGTGTGCAGATTATATAATTGATTTAGGTCTAGAAGGCGGAAAAAATGGTGGGAACCTTATTTTTCAAGGGACTCCTGAAGAATTAGCTAAAAACAAAGATTCTTATACAGCTAAGTACTTGGCAGATAAATTAGACTCCTAGTTTATGAATAACATTACTTTAAATATATAAACGTTGTAAAATTTACTTAAAAAAGAGATTAATCCTAACTAAAAACATAAGAATTTCTAGTTACACATCTTATCACCTTAAATTAAACGAATTCTAATTTATTCTCTACGAATTCTAAAACAGCCAAAATTTAAGTTAACTTCCCTGCTACTTTTACAGTGTATAAACACTTAAAAAAGTAGAAACCATGAAAACATTCTTAAAAAAATTAGCATTCGCATCCGTAGTACTTTTAGCAACAAGCACCTTCATAAGCTGTGATTCTTTTGCAACCAAAGACGAAATCGAAATTGTTGCGGATAACAACCTACCTCATTTAGAGGAAATTCAAGAAATAATATATCAAGACCCGCTTGTATTTATAGCTGGTTTCGATCGAGGAAATCAAACTTATTACGCCAAGGCAAGAACCTATTTTGAAGAAAAGGGATTGACCATAATAGATGGTAAATATTCTTTAGAGGAAATAATTATTTGGTTAAATGAAAACGGCAAGCAGCATCCATTTAGCGAAATTCATATTGTAAATAAGAGCAATCCTTATAAAGGAATGAACCTAGAAACAGTTGTTAAAGGCACCAAAATTACTGCAGAATCCCTAAAGAGAGTGCTTACTACCGGAACTTTACCAAGTTTAAAAAACGTAGTAACTAAAGACTCAAAAGTTATATTTCATGCAACAGGATTGTTAAAAAACACCAAACTTTTACAAACCTTAAAAGAGGCGTTTTGTGCAGCGGAAAATCCAATAGTACTAGCTTCACCTTATCATACAATATTTGGTGGAAAATTCTCAAAGCAACATTTAGCAAAGCCGTATTATATTTTTTACCCAACGGCACATTCTCCAGGGAAAATGGATTTATCAAAAGAAATTGCGAAGAAATACCCGGAAGAGAAAGACATCAATTGGTACGATGCTTTAAATAATGAAGAAGAAAGGTACATTGGTGAACCGTACATCACTCAATTTGCAGTACCTCTTAGATGGGAATTTGATTACTATAATTCTGATGATGAAATGCCATATTTTAATACAGAAAAAGACGTTATAAATTGGATACAACAGCAAAACGAGTTAAGTGAAGCGTTCGAAAAATACACTATTTCCATAGAAAAATTTAGATGGAATTGGTATGTAAAAGGAACTACACTAATAATTAAAGGAAGAACAACAGGTTTATGTGTTTTAAAGCCATTAATTAAACCTTACGGAGATTTGAAACACGTAACTCCAGATATCAGCAACAAACGTTTGTATGTAATAAAATAGTTTGGAATGGAAATTGTAGTTTGATTAACGTTATTGCACTCTACTAAAAATGTGCAATGACGTTTTAATTAGTAAGTTTGTTAAAATGAATTTGAATATGATTTTTTTCGTTGTGAAGTCTTCCTCATTATTTAAAATAAAAAAAAACTTAATTTTATGTTTTTCTTTCTTTTTGATACATACGACCTATTCTCAAGAGTTCAATTTTCAAGAAGTTGCCACTTACAAAGAATTTAGCACCTTTAAAATTAAAGAAATTACCCAAGATAAATTCAACAATATCTATTTTTCAACAAGCAAAGGCTTGTTAAAATTTGATGGAATATCAATTACCCTTGTAAATTTTAATGGAAATAAACAATCACAAAAAGTAACTACCGTATTCTCTAACAACGATTCTCTTTTTATTGGAAAAAATAAGAGCTTACAGATACAGACACACAATAAAGTATTCACTTTTGAAGCAAATAGCATTAACAAAATATATCATTATAAGCAGGGATACTTCCTTGGCACAAATGAAGGTATCTTGTATTTCAACAACAAAAAATTACAACCTTTAGCAACCAATTATGATTTAGATTTTTCTATCATAAACGATATTATTAATTATGAAAATAAGTTTTTAGTTGCTTCTAATAGTGGGCTTTGGCTACTATCTGACCTACTTCAACCTGAAAAAACAGTCTTGATTAGCAAAGGGAATTATTCCTCTTTTTTACAAATTGACAAGAAACTATATGTTGTGAAAAACAATTCTAAAATTGAAGAATTGACTGCGACAAACCAACTGATAGAAAAATATGCTAAACCTAACATAAACAATATTTCAAACATACATAATAAAATATATGTAACTTCTAAGAGTGAAGGTATTGATGTATTAAATCTCATAAATTTTATTTTTGATAAAAGAATTAACAAGTATAACAGTTTCTTAAAATCAAATGAAATAACCGCAATATTTGAAGATGCTGAAGAGAATGTTTTTATTGCAACAGAAGAAGTATTATATATTAAAAAGAAGAACAATGGTAAAGCAAAAGCTTCCTTAAAAATTGCAGCTTTAGAAGTTAATTATAAACTTGTAGACTCTATTAACGTAAACTCTTACAATAGTTCTTTACAACTAAAACCAAGTCAAAATAACCTGTCGTTTTTATTGCAAAATGTTTCTATTCGCAATCCTAAAAACATAGAATTCCGTTATAAGTTAAATGAGAATTTTTCTTTATGGAATGCCAATAAACAAATAAATTTTGCCAGTTTAAAACCAGGCCAATATGAATTTATTGTTGAATCTCGCTTTAAAGAGGAAAAAGAAATAAGTTCCAAAAAATTCTCTTTTTACATAGAAACCCCTTTCTATAAGAAAGGTTGGTTTCTTTTAGTATGTGCTGTTCTTTTTTCTCTATGCATCACTATAATTATTACAAGATATATCAAACAGTTACAAACTAGAAATAGACAAAAAATAGCTGCTTTAGAACTAGAAAGTCATTTGCTTTCTTTAGAACAGAAAGCATTGCAATTACAAATGAATCCGCATTTTATTTTTAATGTTTTAAACGGTATAAAGGCCTTAGGTAATGCAGACGATAAAGAAGCACTAAACAAAGCAATTACCGAGTTTTCTGTACTTTTAAGAAGCATCTTAAAAAACTCTAGGTTAGAAGAAGTTAGCTTAAAGGAAGAACTTGAAACATTGGAAAACTATTTGAGTTTAGAGCAAAAAATGAGCTCAAAAAAATTTGAATTTTCTTTTGAGAAAGCCCTGAATAATATGGATGCTGAAGAACTATTAATTCCGCCTATGTTACTACAACCTTTTATCGAAAATAGTATAAAACACGGAATTTCAAAAATAGCTTCTAAAGGAAAAATAAGTATCCACTTTAAAGTAAAAAACCAATTTTTAGAATGTACGATTCTAGACAACGGCATTGGAGTTTTTCAGTCTCAAAAAGGGAATACAGCTACAAATCATGCCTCTGTTGCTTTAAAAATAACAAAAGAAAGAATTGAGAACCTCTCTAAACTCAATGCATTTTATATTGAAGAAATTCATAAAGAAAACGTCATTTCAGGTACTAAAGTGTGGTTTAAAATCCCTTTAAAAACCGATTATTAAAGAATATGAAAAGAAGGAAATTTATAAAAAATACAGTTCTAACTTCTACGGGTGTCGGTTTCCTTGCAGGTCTATATAGTTGGCAAATAGAGCCTTTTTGGCTAGAGTTTGTAAACGTACAAATGCCTGTTCAACATTTACCTGAAAATTTAATTGGTAAAACCGTGATGCAAATCAGCGACATGCATGTTGGCAATCGATTTGATTATCAATACATCATAGATTCTTTTAAAAAAGCCCAATTATTAAGTCCGGATTTTGTCTTATATACAGGCGATTACGTTTCTTATGAAAATGAAACACAAGTAGAACAGTTAAAAGAAGTTATGAAGTTTGCCGTAAAAGGAAACTTAGGAACTGCAGGTATATTGGGAAATCACGATTACGGAAAAGATTGGGCAGCGCAAGAAGTGGCGGACAAAATCACCACAATTTTACAAACTGCTGGAGTTCCTATTTTAAGCAATGAACAGAAAGAAATGAATGGTTTAAATATTATCGGCTTGGATGATTATTGGGGAATGAATTTTAATCCAAATAAAATAATGTCTACATATGATTCTAAAAAGGCCAATATTGTTTTATGTCACAATCCTGATGTCTGCGATTTAAATGTTTGGAATGACTATAAAGGTTGGATTTTAGCTGGACATACGCATGGCGGACAAGTAAAGCCTCCTTTTTTGAAGCCACCGATGTTACCCGTAAAAAACAAAAAATATAGTGCTGGGAAAATAGATTTAAACGATGGCAGAACTTTATACATTAACAGAGCTCTCGGAAATTTACATCAAATTAGATTTAATGTGAGGCCAGAAATAACCATTTTCACCTTAATAAAATTATAGGTTTATGAAAAAAATAACCACAATTTTAGTAGAAGACAACTCTTTGGCTTTAGAAATGTTAACCAAAGACATCTCTAAAAACCATAAAGAAATTGAAATAATAGGCACTGCAACGGCTGTTGTTGAAGCTGCCAAGTTATTGCGAAAAAACGTACCCGATATACTATTCTTAGATATTATGCTGGGAGATGGGACAGGTTTTGATATTCTAGAAATTTTTCCAAATTTAAATTCTAAAATAATTTTTATAACTGCTAGCGACGCCCATGCTATTAAAGCTTTTAAATTTGCTGCAATAGATTATATATTAAAACCTTATTCTAACGAAGACCTGGCAAATGCCATAGAAAAGGCTAACAAACAATTACAGCCTGCTATTGGCCAATTAAACGTCTTAAAAGAAGTAATTACAAGACCAAATAATGAACTTGAAAAGATCTCTTTACATACTTTAGATAAAATAATTATTACCAATATAAGTGATATTATTCGCTGTAAATCAGATAACAACTACACAACATTCTATTTTAAAAATAAGGAAAAATTATTGGTTTCTAAAACACTGAAATTTTATGCAGACTTGTTAAAAGAAGTGGGATTTTTAAGAGTGCATCAAAGCCATTTAATAAATACCAAATACATAAAAGAATTTATAAAGTCTGATGGTGGTTATTTAATTTTAACGGACAATTGTAATGTACCGGTTTCAGTTAGAAAAAGAAATGAAGTATTAGAGGTTTTAAATTCTTTTTAATTTTTAAATCATTTTTGATTATTCTCAAAAAAAACTTGTTTTTAAGCTCATCTTAAGGTTATTAGCGTAAAATATTAGCTAAAAATTAATTTATTTTGTAAAAAAATCGTACATTCAGAGAGACCTTATTAATCATACACCTGAAAAGCTTC
>CEWR01023302.1_pt1 | contig 11176 bp, 15 predicted proteins | sample 356321 | NCBI WGS metagenome assembly CEWR01 (sample SAMEA2621551, study PRJEB7988) | marine metagenome | biome: marine biome (ENVO:00000447); feature: mesopelagic zone (ENVO:00000213); material: "saline water (ENVO:00002010), including plankton (ENVO:xxxxxxxx)" | depth 790 m
CTTAGGAATATTATGGAAGTGCCGCGCATTACCAAGGTCACTCTGAACATGGGTGTGGGTGAAGCGATTGCTGATCGCAAGCAGCTTGATGCAGCGCTGGCTGATATGGAACAGATTGCGGGGCAAAAACCCGTTATGACCAAGGCACGCAAGTCTATCGCCGGGTTCAAGGTTCGTGAAGAGTATCCAATTGGATGCAAAGTGACGTTAAGAAAATCTCGGATGTATGAGTTTTTGGATCGCCTGATCAATATCGTGATTCCAAGGCAAAGAGATTTCCGAGGTCTAAATACCAAGTCCTTTGACGGTCGTGGTAATTTTTCGATGGGTATCACTGAACAGATCGACTTTCCGGAAATTGATTACGACAAGATCGACAAGATTCGCGGGATGGATATTGCAATAACGACCACCGCGAAAACAGATGACCAAAGTAGAGCGTTACTTCGAGCTTTCAACTTCCCTCTGCGGGAAGAAGTAAGCACAGAAAGTACTAACGCATAAAGGACAGATAAGTTTATGGCTAAGACATCCATGATCAACCGCGAACTGAAACGGCAGAAGACCGCCAAGAAGTACGCGGCCAAGAGAGCGTCCCTGAAGGCAACAATTTCTAGCGTCGAAGCAACTGACGATGAGAAGTGGGAAGCCCAGTTGAAATTGCAGAAGTTGCCTCGTGATGCCAGTCCAAGTAGACAGGTTAGGCGTTGTGTATTGACGGGTCGTCCACACGGAGTCTATAGAAGGTTTGGTTTATCACGAACACAACTACGAGAAGCCACAATGCGTGGCGACGTACCTGGTTTGGTTAAGTCGAGCTGGTAAGGAGAACACGTAATGACAATGCAAGATCCAATGGCCGACATGTTAACCCGAATTCGAAATGCACAGCGTGCAAAGATTCAGGACGTATCTATGCCTTCATCCAATTTGAAGGTAGCAGTTGCAGCGGTATTGAAAGAAGAAGGTTTTATCGAGGAATGTAACGTAACTGCTGTTGATGGTGGCAAGTCGAACCTGAACATAGTGCTTCGATATTACGAAGGTAAACCCGTTATTGAACAAATCAAAACGATTAGCCGCCCAGGGCTCCGCCAGTACAAGGGAAAGGACGAAATCCCAGTGGTCAATGGCGGTCTTGGCGTTGTCATCTTGTCTACTAACAAAGGTGTGATGACAGACCGGACGGCACGTTTGCAGGGTCTTGGTGGAGAACTTATTTGTTCTGTGTTCTAACGCGGAGCTGAAAAGAAGGTATTACGTATGTCACGAATTGCTAACAATCCGGTATCCATTCCGAAGGGTGTTGAAATTACACTGAGCGGGCAGGAAGTCACCGTCAAGGGTTCAAAGGGAAACCTTACCGTGACCCTGCATGACTTGGTTGGGATTAGCCAGGAAGAAGACCGATTACAACTGAAAGCAGTTGCGGTTTCCAAGAAGTCAGTAGCGCTGGCGGGTACCTTTCGTTCGCTCGTTAACAATATGGTGGTGGGCGTGAGCGGCGGTTTTCACAAGGAACTTCAACTCCAGGGGGTTGGTTATCGTGCCCAGGCGCGAGGCAAGAAGCTGACCCTGTCACTAGGTTTTTCACACCCGATTGTCTATGAGGTGCCTGAAGGGATCGATATTGAGACGCCAACGCAGACCCAGGTAATTGTAAAGGGTGTCGATAAGCAGTTGGTTGGACAGGTGTCGGCAGATATTAGAGCATTCAGGCCGCCAGAGCCTTACAAAGGCAAAGGTGTTCGGTACGTGGATGAGTATGTGAAGCGTAAGGAAGCCAAGAAGAAGTAAACGGCAGAGCCGTTTATCCCAAGGGTAGCTGAGGGATATTAAAACTTCAGACGAAAGATTAAGAGATTAAGTGAGATGAGCAAGAAAAAAGTATCTAGATTGAGGCGAGCAAAGAGAGCCCGTATGCATATCAGGGAATTGGAAGTACCTCGGTTGAGTGTATTCCGAACACCTCGACACATCTATGCACAGATCATTTCTGCTGCAGGAGATATGGTTCAGGCTTCCGCGTCGTCTCTTGACGCGTCTGTTCGTGTAGAAAACAAGGGTAACTCAGAAGATGCTGCGAAAGTCGGCAAGCTGATAGCAGAAAAAGCGAAAGAGCTAGGTGTAGCGAAAGTCGCTTTTGACCGATCCGGATACCAGTATCACGGCAGAATTAAGGCTTTGGCTGATGCGGCGCGCGAAGGTGGTTTGCAGTTCTAGTCACGCTTAGCAGAACTCAATAAAGGATAGGAAATGGCTTACAACGATCAGGATAACGAAGAAGGCATCCAGGAAAAGCTGGTTCAGGTGAACCGGGTTGCCAAGGTGGTTAAAGGCGGAAGGATTTTTGGTTTTACCGCGTTGACTGTCGTGGGTGATGGTAATGGCCGTGTTGGTTATGGCCGTGGCAAGGCTCGCGAAGTGCCTCTTGCGATCCAGAAGGCTATGGAAGCAGCTCGTCGTAATATGATTCAAGTTGAACTTAAGGGCTCAACTGTCCAGTACCCGATTACTGCCAGGCACGGTGCGTCTAAGATATTCATGCAGCCAGCTTCTGACGGCACCGGTATTATTGCAGGTAAGACAATGCGAGCTGTATTGGAAGTGGCGGGCGTTCATAACGTTCTGGCCAAGTCCTATGGTTCCACTAACCCTGTGAATGTTCTGCGGGCGACCTTCAAAGGTCTGCAGGAAATGCGTTCGCCGGAAAGCATTGCCGAGAAACGCGGCAAGTCCGTTGAAGACATTACAAGCTAAAAGAAGACGAGTTAAGAACAATGACTGATAAGACAATTAAGGTCACCTTGACCAAAAGCACGATTAGCAGACTGAAATCTCATAAAGCCTGTGTGGCTGGGTTGGGATTGCGAAGAGTCAGACATACCGTCGAAGTTGAAGACACACCGGCAGTAAGGGGCATGATCAATAAAGTGTCCTACATGCTGCGTGTAGAAGAGTAGCAGGAGCTTAAGACATGCAACTAAACACTTTAAAGCCCGGAGCCGGCAGTCGTTCGCCAAGTAAGCGAGTTGGTCGTGGGATGGGTAGTGGGATGGGTAAGACCTGTGGTCGTGGGCACAAGGGTCAGAAGTCCCGGTCCGGTGGTCGAGTCAGGCCTGGGTTCGAAGGCGGACAGCAGCCACTGCAGATGCGGTTGCCGAAGTTTGGTTTCAATTCAGCAAAGGCGCGGATTACTGCTGAAGTGACGCTGTCGGAAGTCGCATCGGTTGAAGCAGATGTTATCGACGTGCAGGCGTTGATTGATGCCGATCTGCTTAAGGGTACGATGAAGCGCGCGAAGGTGATCTTGTCAGGAAAGATCGAAAAAGCAGTCAACCTGAAAGGTATCAGGGCGACAAAGGGAGCCAGGGCAGCAATCGAAGCTGCTGGCGGTTCCATAGAAGAGTAATTGTAAATAACCGATGAATAGTTCAGTAGCACAAGATAAAGCAAGGGCCATGGTGTCAGGTGGAGGTTTGTCCGAATTATGGGCCCGTCTGCGCTTTGTGCTGCTCGCGATTATTGTTTATCGAGTCGGCAGCCATATTCCGCTGCCCGGCATTAACCCGGACAGGTTGTCATCACTATTCAACGCAAACCAGGGCGGTATCCTGGATCTGGTGAACATGTTTTCCGGTGGTGCCATTGAGCGTATGAGCATCCTAGCATTGGGGATCATGCCCTACATCTCATCATCTATTATTTCAAACCTGATTGTTGCAACCACGCCATCGTTGCAGCAACTCCGCAAGGAAGGTGAAGCAGGTCGACGCAAGATTGCCCAGTACACACGGTACGGCACACTGCTTTTGGCGACGATTCAGGGTTTTGCGATGAGCAACGGCCTGGCGTCACAAGGTTTGGCTTATGCGCCTGGTTTTGCATTCCACTTTGTGGCCATTACCACGCTGGTAACAGGTGCCATGTTCATGATGTGGTTAGGCGAACAGGTGACAGAACGTGGGATCGGGAATGGAATTTCCATACTCATCTTCACAGGTATCGTGTCAGGATTTCCAAGTGCAATTGGCCAGTCTTTTGAGCAGGCTCGCCAAGGCGAAATTTCAATCATCGCCTTACTGGGTATTGCTGCCCTGGCCATGATGATTGTAGCTGGTGTGGTTTTTGTGGAGCGTGGCCAGCGACGTATCACGGTCAACTATGCAAGACGTCAACAGGGCCGGCAGCAATTTGCTGCCCAGAGCAGCCACCTGCCGCTGAAAGTAAATATGGCGGGGGTTATTCCAGCGATTTTTGCCAGTAGTCTACTGCTCTTTCCTGCCTCGATTGGTCAATGGTTTGGTCAGTCACCTGGTATGGAATGGTTGCAGGATATGAGTTTGCTGATCGCTCCGGGTCAGCCTCTGAATATTATTTTGTTCTCGTTAGGAATCATTTTCTTCTGCTTCTGGTACACGGCAATTATGTTTAATCCGAAGGAAGTGGCGGACAATTTGAAAAAATCTGGTGCCTTCATCCCGGGATTTAGACCTGGTGACCAGACGGCAATGCACATAGATACAATATTGACGCGTCTCACTCTTGTTGGGGCGTTTTATATGACTGCAGTTTGTCTGTTACCACAGGCATTGATCTTGCAGTTCAACATCACTTTCCAACTGGGTGGAACAGCCTTGTTGATCGTGGTGGTAGTGGCAATGGATTTCATGTCACAGGTGCAGACGCACTTGATGTCACATCAGTATGAATCTCTGATGAAGAAATCAAATTTGCAAAATTTTGGCAGACGCTAGCTTTTAGCAGGGGCCTAGGAAACGAACATGAAAGTCAGAGCTTCAGTAAAAAAGATGTGCAGGAACTGTCGCGTTATCCGGCGTAAGGGTGTAGTGCGAGTAATTTGTGCGGAACCACGTCATAAGCAGCGACAAGGATAAAGGAGAGCAAGTCAAATGGCTCGATTAGCCGGGATCAACATCCCCGACAACAAACATGCAGTAATTTCCCTGACCTATATTTTTGGGATTGGGCGCACCACAGCTAAGCAGCTTTGCGATGCGACAGGTGTAAGCCCGACGGTAAAAGTTCAGGATTTGACAGAGGACGAGTTGGACAAACTTCGCTCTGAAATAACCAAGCTTCCAGTAGAAGGTGACCTGCGTCGATCAGTTCAGCTGAATATTAAGCGCTTGCTTGACCTTGGGTGCTATCGAGGAATTCGTCATCGTCGAGGCTTGCCGCTGAGAGGTCAGCGAACCAAGACAAACGCACGAACCAGAAAAGGGCCTAAGCGGCCTATTCGCAAATAAGCGATAAATCGGGAAATAGAATATGTCTGAAGTAGAAACAACTACGCCAGAGGAAACTCAAGCTCCAGAGGCATCTGCTGCGCCGGCGGCACCAACGCGTCGGAAAGGCAAGCGTCAGGTAGTTGATGGGTTAGCGCACATTCATGCGTCCTTTAACAACACCATCATCATGATCACTGATCGACAAGGCGGCGCTCTGTCATGGGCAACTGCTGGTGGTTCAGGATTCCGTGGTGCTCGAAAGAGCACGCCCTTTGCTGCGCAGGTTGCGGCAGAACGAGCTGGTACTGCAGCGCTGGAATATGGACTGCAGAACCTGGAAGTATTTGTCAAAGGCCCCGGCCCTGGTCGAGAAGCAGCCGTCAGAGCGCTGAGTGGTGCGGGTTTCAGAATCACTAACATCACTGATGTTACCCCGATTCCACATAATGGGTGCAGACCCCCCAAGAAGCGAAGGGTTTAACCGAGGAGAGTAACAATGGCCCGATATCTCGGACCCAAATTAAAATTATCAAGGCGAGAAGGAACCGACCTTTTTCTTAAAAGTGGTGTTCGTCCTCTTGAATCTAAATGCCGTGCGGACAGTGTTCCTGGCCAGCATGGTCAGCGTAGAACAAGACTTTCTGACTACGCTGTACAGTTGCGTGAAAAGCAAAAGGTTCGTCGTATCTACGGCGTGCTGGAAAAGCAGTTCCGTAACTATTACAAGAAGGCGGATCGTCAGAAGGGTGCTACGGGTATGAACCTGCTAAGAATCCTTGAGCGTCGGCTTGATAATGTCGTATATCGAATGGGATTCGGTTCTACCCGAGCAGAGTCACGTCAGCTTGTATCGCACAAATCCATCGTGGTTAACGGGACCGTTGTTAATATTCCTTCATACCAGGTAGAAGCCGGTGACGTTGTTGCGATTCGTGAAAAATCACGTAACCAACTTCGAATTCAGGGGGCGTTGACACTTTCTGCGAACCGTTCCCCTGTTCCCTGGGTAGATGTTAATCCAGAGAAAATGGAAGGCGTGTTTAAAGCTGCTCCAGAGCGCGATGAGTTGCCGCAGGAAATTAACGAAAACCTTATTGTTGAGCTTTACTCTAAGTAAACCCGACACGTTTTGAACAGTTATTCATCTTATAGGTGAGAATATGCCACATTCTTCATTAGAGTTTTTGACACCGAAGCACATACAGATCGAGCAGCAATCAATTACGCGCGCCAGTGTTGTACTTGAGCCACTTGAGCGTGGTTTTGGCCATACATTAGGTAATGCACTACGTCGCATTCTGCTTTCTTCCATGCCGGGCTGTGCGATTGTCGAAACAGAAATAGACGGCGTGCTACATGAATACAGCACTCTGGAAGGTGTCCAGGAAGATGTTATTGAGATCCTGCTGAACCTTAAAGGTGTTGCAGTTAAATTGAACTCCAACGACGAAGCTGAAATCACCCTGGATCGAAAAGGCCCGGGCGTTGTTACCGCCGGTGATTTTGAAATCGGTCACGACATTGAGATCGCAAACCCTGAGCACGTCATCGCTAACCTGAACGAAAACGGTCACTTGAAGCTTCGCGCGCAGGTAGGTCGAGGACGGGGTTACGAGCCAGCAGATATACGAATTGCTGACGAAGAAGAAAGCCGTATTATTGGTTCATTGTTGTTGGATGCATCTTACAGCCCGGTTCAGCGAGTCTCTTACAAAGTCGATAGCGCTCGTGTTGAGCAGCGAACTGACTTGGATAAGCTGATCATTGATCTGGAAACCAACGGTACGATTGATCCGGAAGAAGCTATTCGAAGAGCAGCGACAATTCTGCAGCAGCAGGTTTCGGTGTTTGTTGACCTGGAGAGTGAAAACGAGCCAGAAGCGGTTGTAGAGGAAGACGAGATTGACCCAATTTTACTCCGGCCGGTCGATGACCTGGAGTTGACAGTTCGTTCAGCTAACTGCCTGAAAGCGGAAAATATTTATTACATTGGTGACCTTATCCGCAGAACAGAAGTTGAGCTGCTGAAAACACCTAACCTCGGAAAGAAATCCCTGACAGAGATCAAGGATGTTCTGGCTTCACGTGGTTTGTCTCTGGGTATGCGCTTAGAGAACTGGCCGCCATTAAGCCTTCGGGGTGACGATCGACTTTTAGGCTAAAGGACCGGGGTCGGAGAAAGAACCGGGGTCGGAGAAAGAACCGGGGTCGGAGTAAAAAATCGTTCACCTCACTAGTTGTCAATGAGGTTGATATTGTATCTCCGATACAAACACAGTTATAAATGAGTTTAGTGGTCGAGTTTTTACTCCGACCCCAGTCGTAAGGGAACAAAAAAATGCGCCATAGAAAAAGTGGTAGACAGTTAAATAGGAACAGCTCTCATCGAAAAGCGATGTTTCGCAATATGGCTTGCTCTTTGATTGAGCATGAGGTCATTAGGACCACAGTGCCCAAGGCGAAAGAACTCAGGCGTGTAGCAGAGCCGCTGATTACATTGGCGAAAAGTGATTCAGTTGCCAACAGGCGCCTGGCTTTCTCGCGAATGAGAAGCAAAGCTGCTGTAGGCAAGCTGTTTTCTGAAATCGGACCCAGGTACCAGGAGCGACCGGGCGGTTATACCAGGATTCTCAAGTGCGGTTTTAGGGCAGGTGATGCGGCGCCAATGGCATTTGTGGAACTCGTTGATCGACCGCTTCCAGATAATGACGACGATTTTGACGATTTCGATGATGATGTTGAAGCGAGTAACGAAGACTAAATCGCCTTTGCCTATAGCCAGTACCTCGTCGTGTCATTTCGACCGAAGTGCAGAAATCTCAAAGCCGGGCTATGCCCGGCTTTGTCGTTTGTAGACCCCAAGACTTTATAAGGAATTGTTACAGTGGTTAGTTCATTCAATCCAACACCCCGTACCCTGATGGGACCTGGTCCCTCGGATGTAAATCCAAGAATCCTAAGTGCGTTAGCAAGACCTACCGTCGGCCACCTGGATCCTGAGTTCATCCGTCTGATGGATGAGATCAAGTCGTTGTTGCAGTTTGCCTTTCAGACAAAAAATGAGTTGACCATTCCAGTCTCAGCACCTGGCTCGGCCGGGATGGAAACCTGTTTTGTAAACCTGATGTCACCGGGTGACAAGGTTGTTGTTTGCGTTAACGGGGTGTTCGGTACCCGAATGGCAGATAACGTTAGACGTCTCGGTGGTCAAGTGATTCTGGTTGAGGATGAATGGGGAACGCCGGTCTCACCGGAGAAACTGAGGGCAACGCTCGAGGAGAATACAGACGCCGGGCTCGTCGCATTTGTGCATGCGGAAACGTCCACTGGAGTCAGGTCTGATGCCAAAGCACTTTGTGCGATCGCCCGGGAGTTTGATTGCCTGTCTATTGTCGACTGTGTAACTTCACTGGGCGGCATTGAAGTGAAACTTGATGATTGGGGAGTTGACGCTGCGTATAGCGGAACACAGAAGTGTCTTTCCTGTGTACCCGGCCTGTCTCCGATCAGTCTGAGCGAAGCAGCAGTCGCCAGGGTTCAGTCCCGCAAGTCGCCAGTCAGTTCCTGGTTCCTGGATCTCAATCTCGTGATGGGGTACTGGGGTGAAGGCCAGACCCGCGCCTATCATCATACTGCGCCGGTCAATGCACTTTACGGGCTGCACGAGTCCCTGGTGATTCTGGAAGAAGAAGGTCTTGAGAAATCCTGGAAACGACATCAGGATAATCACCTGGCGCTAAGGGCAGGGCTTGAAGCGCTGGGTCTTGAGTTTATTGTGGCGGAGGATTACAGGCTGCCGCAATTGAATACAGTCACTATTCCAGATGGGGTGGATGAAGCTTCAGTTCGTAAACAGCTGTTGAACCATTATAACCTTGAGATAGGTCCTGGTCTGGGCGTGCTTGCTGGAAAAGTATGGCGTATTGGTCTGATGGGTTACGCGAGTAATCCCAGGAATGTCCTTTTCTGTGTTAACGCGCTTGAAAGTGTATTGTCTGGCTGTAACGCCCACATCAACAAGGGTGTGGCGACAGAAGCCGTACAAAAGGCTTATAGTCAGGGAAGCTCTTAATCAAAGATTGCCTGACTATTTCAGGGAACGCTTCAGGAACTGCCCGGTAAAGGAATGTTCCATCCGGGCGATTTCTTCCGGCGTACCGGTCGCAATAATCTCACCACCACCCGAGCCGCCTTCGGGTCCAAGGTCAACAATCCAGTCTGCAGTTTTGATAACGTCCAGGTTGTGTTCGATCACAACGATTGTATTTCCATGATCCCTAAGTCGGTGAATGACTTCGAGCAATTGCTCGATATCATGGAAGTGTAATCCTGTTGTTGGCTCATCCAGAATATACAGGGTTTTGCCGGTATCTCTTTTGGAGAGTTCACGGGCAAGCTTCACTCTCTGTGCTTCACCTCCGGAAAGTGTCGTCGCACTTTGTCCAAGCTTGATGTAACCAAGACCTACGTCGAGTAGGGTCTGCAGGCGTCGTTCGATCATTGGGACTGCACCCAGGAACGTGTGCGCGTCTTCAACCGTTAACTCAAGAACCTGGTGAATATTCTTGCCCTTGTAGAGGATCTCCAGAGTCTCGCGGTTATATCGTTTAGCCTTGCATTCATCGCAGGTAACATAGACATCGGGCAGAAAATGCATTTCAACTTTAATCAGCCCGTCGCCCTGGCATGCCTCGCATCTGCCACCTTTCACGTTGAAGCTGAATCTGCCGGGTTTATATCCCCTTGACCTAGCCTCTTGTGTCGCGGCAAAGAGTTCCCTGATGGGCGTAAAAATCTGTGTGTAAGTCGCGGGATTGGATCGAGGAGTACGGCCGATTGGGCTCTGGTCGATATCCACGACCTTGTCTAGCTGATCCATGCCGATTATTTCGTCATAAGGTGCAACCTGTGGGTTGGTGGCGCCATTGAGTTCTTTTGCTGCAATCGGGTACAAAGTCTGGTTAATCAGGGTGGACTTACCTGAACCTGACACTCCTGTGACACAGGTCATCAGGCCGATGGGAATATTTAGGTCAACATCCTTCAGGTTGTTACCCGATGCCGAACGAAGCGTCAGCACAGCATCCGGGTTATAAATGTGACGTTCTTTTGGCACCTCGATCTTTCGCTTGCCACTAAGAAACTGCCCTGTAATCGATCTTTCTTCTTTCAGGATATCGTCCAGGGTGCCGCTTGCGACAACCTCGCCGCCATGGACCCCTGCGCCAGGGCCAATGTCGATCAAAAAATCTGCGTGACGGATGGCTTCTTCGTCGTGCTCAACAATAATGACAGTATTGCCCAGGTCTCGCAGGCGAGTCAGCGTACCGAGAAGTCTTTGGTTGTCTCTCTGGTGCAACCCGATTGAAGGTTCATCCAGAATGTACATGACCCCAACGAGTCCCGCACCGATCTGGCTTGCAAGCCTGATTCTTTGCGCTTCACCGCCGGACAGGGTATCCGCGCTACGTGACAGCGTCAGGTAGTCGAGACCAACATCGATCAGAAAGCCGAGCCTTGCCTGAACCTCTTTCAGGATCTTTTCTGCGATCTGGGCACGCTGGCCTTTGAGTTCCAGGTCAGAGAGGTAATCAAAAGCGTCATTAACTGATTGTGAAGTAATATCAGTGAGTGACTTCTTGTTGATCGTTACCGAGCGGGCGTCTGCATTTAAACGTGCGCCGTGACATTCAGGACAGTTTTGCGTGCTAAGAAACCTGGAAAGACTTTCCCTGACCATCTGGGAATCGGTTTCACGATAGCGGCGCTCCATATTGGGGATGATCCCTTCGAAGGCATGGCCCCGGGTGTATTCGTCTCCGCGATCGTTGACGTAATGAAACTGAATCTCTTCGGTACCGCTTCCGCGAAGAACGATATCCTGGTGCTTGTTCGAAAGTTCCTTGAATGGTGTCGCAAGGTTG
>CEWR01033642.1_pt1 | contig 11160 bp, 10 predicted proteins | sample 356321 | NCBI WGS metagenome assembly CEWR01 (sample SAMEA2621551, study PRJEB7988) | marine metagenome | biome: marine biome (ENVO:00000447); feature: mesopelagic zone (ENVO:00000213); material: "saline water (ENVO:00002010), including plankton (ENVO:xxxxxxxx)" | depth 790 m
CCCCAAAAAACGCTCCGGAACATGGATCACCCGGATCAACAAGGGGGTCGAAACCAGCAGAAAGGCGAGGATGAGCAGGTTGGTGATGAAGAGGCAGAGGTAGAGGCTGACGACCAAATCTTGCTGAGTTTGGAAAAGCTTGGGTCCGGGAACAAGGTTGTGAACCCGGAACACCGAGAGCATCATCGCGGTCAGCGCCTCTCCCGGAATGCCGAGCGCGAGCAGCGGAATCATCGCGGCGGCAGGCACGGCGTTGTTCGCGGCTTCCGAGGCGATCAAGCCCTCCGGAGAGCCTTTTCCGAATTGCTCCGGAGTTTTCGAGAGTTTTTGCGCAAGGTTGTACGAGAAGAATTGCGCGAGGAATTCTCCGACTCCGGGGATGATTCCCATGATGATTCCAAACACTGAGGAGGACACGGCCACGCGCTTCATGCGGAAGACCTCCAGCAAACCCTCAAAGGGGCTGCCCGTGAGCTTGGGCATCTTGTGCTTGGCGGGGCTTCCAATCAACAAAATGAAAGCTTGCGAGATGGCGAAGAGTCCGAGAACCACCGGAATCAAATGGAAGCCCCCGCGCAACCATGAGATTCCGAAGGTGAAGCGCGTTGAAAGCCGCACGGGTTCCATGCCGACCGTGGCGAAGAATACTCCTAACCCCACCAAAAAGGCAGCAGCAAGCGTATGGTCGCGGTGGGCCACAATCACCAGCACAAGGCCGAGCAGTGCGGCGAGGAAGATTTCTCGACTGCCAAAGTATGGGCGATAGCCGCAAGGTTGGGAGCCAAGGTGAGCAGTGCGAGAATGCTGATCATGCCCCCCACAAAACTTGCGCTGTACGCCAGCGAAAGCGCCCGCCTTGGCTGCCCCTGCTTGGTCATGCTGTAACCATCGTAGGTCGTCAGCGCGTTGATCGGAGTTCCGGGGGTGTTGATGAGGATCGCCAGAATCGCCCCGCCGTACATCGAAGCACCGTAGATGCCAAGCAGCAGCGTCAACCCCACCAGCGGATCGAGCTTGTAGGTCGCGGGCAGCAGAATCGCAATCGCCACTGCCGGGCCGACTCCCGGAATTGCCCCGATGATGACGCCACCCACGGCACCAATCACCAGCGCCAGCGCGACATCCATGCGGGCGATGTTCAGCAAACCCTCCAACAAAAGTTCCAACACAGGAGGCCGCTAGAAATAAGTGATCATGAAATTGCGGAACCCCGGGAGCAGGAACTCGTAAAGCTGACCACTCGGCAACCGCACCTGAAGTGCCGTCCGGAACGACAGCACCACCGTCAAGCCGACGACCACGGCCCAGCCAAACCAGCGTTTTTCCCGGAAACCTGCGCGGTAGGTCAGCACGAGCATGAAGCCCAGTGTTGCCAACAGATAACCTGCGAGACCAACAACATAAACATATGCGAGGAACCAAAGGCTGTATTCGAACGGTAGCCACCACTCCAGCAACAGGGAGCGTTCAGGGAGTGCGGATTGCACTTGATTGCTGCGCAGTTTGCGGAACCCAACAACGCACATCGCCAGTGCGGACACGACCATCAACACCAATGCGAGGATCGGCCAAAGACGCGGTTGCATCGTCAAATCCACGCGCTTGATCCACTTTGTCTGCGCATCAATCTGCGTGAGCAAGGAGACCGACGCCACCAGTGCGAACACCCGCAGGCCGAGTTCGAGTCGGGAAGACACGATGGGTTATAGGGAAACCGATTTCAGTCCAACCTCCAAGGCATCACAAATCTGATCCGCCTCGGATGCGCTCAGGATTAGCGGCGGGGAGAGGATGATGATGTTCCCGGAAATCCGCACGAAGACTCCTGCCTCAAAGGTGGCGTTGCCGATGGCTCCGGCGATTTGTGGGGAAAGCGGAGTTTTGGCGTCCCGGTCCGAGACGAGTTCGATCCCGACCATCAAGCCACGACCCCGGACTTCTCCGATGATTTCCACCTCGTCCTGCAAGGCTTGCAGGCGGTTCATGATCTGTTCGCCCCGTGCCAGTGAATTTCCGGGCAGGTCGAGCTTGAAGGTTTCGTCCAACGCAGTGAGCGCAGCGGCGCAACCAACAGGGTGTCCGGAGTAGGTGTAGCCGTGGTAAATCGCCGCCAGTTGTTCTTGATCCTGCATGAAGGCGGTTTCGAGCTTTTCGTTGAGCATCACCGCACCCAGCGGGAAGTAACCGGAAGTGATCGCCTTGGCGAGGCAGATGATGTCTGGAGCCACGCCCCAGACGCGGCTGCCGAACCAGTCGCCTGCCCGCCCGAAGCCCGTGATGACCTCGTCGGCAATCAGCAGGATGTCGTATTTGTCGCAGAGGGCACGCAGCCCCGGCCAGAGGTTGGGCGGCGGCGGATACACTCCTCCGGCTCCCAAAACCGGCTCGGCGATGAAGGCGGCAATCGTGTCTGCATTCTGGAACTTGATCTCGTCCTCGATCAGGGCGAGGCACTGCTCGGCCAGTGCTTCCGGATCAGTTGCGCCCAGTGGGTTTCGGTAAAGCGCGGGAAAGAGTACATGGATGCAACCCGGCAGCATCGGCTCGTATCCGCGCCGGAAGCGGTCGCTTCCGTTGATGGACGCCCCGCCAAAATGGGTGCCGTGGTAGCCCTTCTTGAAGGACATGAACTTGTAGCGGTCCCCCTGCCCCTGCACCTTCCAGTATTGCCGTGCCAAGCGCAGGGCGGTTTCGATGCTGTCCGAACCTCCGGAGGTGAAGAAAGCCCGCCGCATTTTTTCAGGTGCAAGCAGTTGCGTGAGCCGTTCCGAAAGCTCGATCACGCCCGGAGTGGTCGTGCCCCGGAACGACGAGTAGTAGGGCAGTTCTGCTAATTGCTCGGCAATCGCCTGTTTGATCGGCTCGCAAGAATAGCCGAGGTTGACATTCCACAAACCTCCCACTGCGTCCACCACACGGTTGCCCTGCTCGTCCTCGATGAACACGCCCTCACCCTTGCAGATGATACGGGGAGGGTTGGACTGGATTTCTGCCGGATGCCCCATTGGGTGAAACACGTGGCGGGCGTTATGATCGGTGAAGAATTGCGTGTCGGGCATGTGGAGTTGCTGGTGATGGGGTTGTCAAAATGTGTTCGTCAATGCGAAACGGCACCAGCGTAGCGTACTCGCTTGAAGCCTCAAGTCTGATGATGGCTCGGACTTACAGCAAATCCACGGGATCCACGTCCACGATCACCTGTTCGTTACGGCGCAAGGAAAGTTCCGGTTCCAGCAAACGCTTCAGGACTTGGCGCAAGAGGCTTACTTGTACGGCTCGCAGCAAAAGCTGGACGCGGTAGCGGGACCGCAGCTTGCGGAACGGGGCTTCCGTTGGGCCGCTCCAGCGCACGCTGGGGTTGCATGCGGAAAGTCGGGAGGCCAATTGTTCGGCCAAGTGCGTGGCCCGTCGTTCGTCCGGACTCGCACAAACCACGAGTGCAAGGTGTTGGAAGGGGGGGAGTCTTAGTTCGTCACGGCGTGCGAGTTCGAGTTTGCGGAAACCACTGGGGTCGTGAGCTTGGGCGCAGAGGACACTGTGATGCCGAGGATTGTAAGACTGGATGATCACCTCACCCGGTTTGGTCCCTCGTCCGGCGCGTCCGGAAACCTGTGTGAGCAGTTGGAAGGTGCGCTCGCTCGCCCGGAAATCCGGGAGGTTGAGTCCAAGGTCCGCAAGCAACACCCCAACGAGCGTGACTTCCGGAAAGTCGTGTCCCTTGGTGACCAACTGGGTGCCAATCACGAGGTCCACCTCGTGTTGCCGGATGCGCTCGTACATCCGGGAAAGCGCGTGCTTGCCGTGCAGGGTGTCGCGGTCCATGCGCAAAATGCGGGCATCCGGCAAGCGTAGGTTCAACTCGGATTCGACCTGTTCGGTGCCCACGCCGATGATTTTTGGAGGGCGTTCTGTGCGGCATCCGGGACAGCGAGAGGGTAGCGGCTGAGCGAACTCGCACTGGTGGCAGCGCAACCGTCCGATTCCTTGGTGCAACACCAGCGAGAGGCTGCAATGCGGGCAGGTGTGGGTGTGTTGGCAATCCGGACACAGCACGAGCGGCGCGTAACCCCGGCGGTTGAGAAAGAGGATGGTTTGCTCACGGCGTTGCAAGCGTTCCTGCATCGCCGCCAAAAGGGGTTCCGAGAGAAATGGACTGCCCGGAAGCCGAGGAGTGTTGCGCAAATCCAGCACTCGAATCTCAGGGAGTTCGGCTTGTTCAACACGCTCCGGAAGCGTGAGCGGCGTGTATTTTCCGGAAGCCACGTTGTGAACCGATTCCAGCGAGGGGGTTGCGGAACCCAGCACCACCGTCGCCCCGCAGCGATACCCGCGCATGATTGCGACATCACGCCCGTGATAGCGCGGCGACTCCCCTTGCTTGTAGGAGGAATCATGTTCCTCATCAAGGATGATCAGCCCCAAATTCTCCAGCGGCGCGAACACCGCGCTCCGTGCCCCGATGACGATGAACGCCAACCCCTGCCGTACCCGCGACCACTCGTCCAGCCGTTCTCCGTCGTCCATGCCGCTGTGCAGCACCGCGATCTCATCGCCAAAGCGTGTGTGGAAACGGTTGACCAACTGCGGTGTGAGCGCGATTTCCGGGACCAGTACGAGACACGACTTGCCCAGCTTGCGAGCCGTGCGGACGGCGTGAAGATAAACCTCGGTCTTGCCGCTGCCCGTGACCCCTTCGAGCAGAAAAGTCTGGTAGGTTCTGGATTTGAGGTTGCGGTCAATCTCGGAAAATGCCTCGGCCTGTGCGAGATTGAGGGTGAGATAAGCTTCGCGCTCCGGAAGAGCTTGTGGCAGAAACCGCCGGAAGATTCTGCGTTCAAAAACCTCAATTTTGCCCTCCTCCGCGAGTTTCCGGAGTGCCGCACCCGCGTTCGAGACCTCGGTTTGCAACGCTTTCCACGACCACTCTGGAGTTTGCTCCAGTAGTTTCAGCACCTCGATGCGTTTGGTCTTCCGTTTGGTTGGAGGTGGCTCTGGTGCAGCGTTCGGTCGCAGACGCACCCAACGTTCCATGCGGGGCTTGAGCTTGATTCCGGTCGGCTGATGCGCCTTGCGCACGGCTCCGTCCCGTAGCCACTGCTCGAGCCGCGTTTCGTCCCAAACCGTGGGTTGTGCCTGCTGCCAGTCTTTTTGCGTCCACGATTCGCGGGGCACCAATTTCTGAAGGGGTGTGCTCAAATCCTCATATCCGGGCAGGGTTTTTTGCAACGGCCAGAAGCGCGTTTCCATCCGCATTCCCAGCCCCCCCGGCATTGCGGCATGCAACACCTCCCCCCAACTGCCGAGGTAGTATTCCGCCACCCAGCGACTGAGTTCGAGCAGTTCCAAAGCCAAGGCGGGTTGCTCGTCCAGCGCCTCGGAGACGGACTTGAGACGCGGATGCTCCGAGGTCGGCTTGCTCCGGACCACCATGCCCCCACGCTTGCTGTTTCCAAAGGGAACCAGCACCCGAATTCCGGGTTGGGGAGCTTGCGGAAAATCGTCCGGCCAACGGTAATCGAAGGTCTTGCGCAGGGGTAGGTTGAGTGCGACCTCCACCACCGGAGACCCGTGGGAGGGTTGGGAGCATGGTTTTTGCATTTTTTTCTTCAATGCTTGGACAAGCTACCACTGGTGACACCGATGCCCAAACAGTATTTTCTGATTCTTTGCTTAGGGTTGAGTTTGCTTGGAATTTCGAGCGGATTCGCTTGGATTCAAGAAGAGGCCGATTTGTTCCGCGTTTCCGTAGCGCCTCACGACTTTCCGGAAACGGTAGCCGCCACCCTTACGGATGGACTTTCGCTCCTGAAAGTCCTTGTACAAGATCACAACGCCCAACCTGTGGGCGGCGCGATCCTCACCTCCGGCAACAGCACTTGGGTCACCGATTTCTCCGGGCACTCCCTGCTTGCGCTTTCCGAAGCTCACAGCGCCGTGCGGATTTCCGCGCAGGGGCACCTCATCCAGACCTTCTCGCTCCCGGACTCCACGGAATCCGGAGCCTCCTTCACCCTCACGCTGCGTCGCAACCCGATGCTGTAGCAAACGGCGGTTCCGTCAAGGTTGCCACTCCTTCCGGATGAAAATGAAATTGCCACCTTCGTCTCCGGCTTGCTGAATAATGATCTTTCTCACATTCCGTAAACGGTGATTGTTTTTCCTGAAAATTCTGAGACTTGACAAAATAGTTTTTTTCTTCAATCAAACAAAGAAAATCCTCAAAATCAAAGCGTTCCAGAGGGTTCAAATGGTAATGATATTCAGGACGAATCGGCCTAGCTCGATTAAAAAATTTCATGCTGCATTCTCTGTTTTTATGTTGAAATTGTCCTCCAAGTTCACAAAGAAACGCAACTGGTAGTTGGCACATCAGCTAAATGATAGCTACCCACGTTCTTGCTCATTCCCGCGCAAGCAGGAATCCAGCAGCACTTGTCCAGCAAATGGATTCCGGGTCTGCGCAATGCTTCGCCCGGAATGACAACATCAGGATGTCATGTACAACTGAGCCACTACCCTTTGATTATCGGTGGTTCATCAAAAGCAGAAGTAGACTTCTCATCCGTTCGCAGTTGAGTGTGGTTGCGCCAGCAGCAAAATCAGCGGTTCCGAACCGGGGTTGCTCACCTCGTAAGTTCCTCGCGCCACCGGCATCATCAACGACTCCTCGGCAGACAACTCCGTCGCACCTTCCGTCCAGCCAAACGACACCGTGCCGTTCACGGCAATCCAGAGGTGATATTCGGCTCCGGTCTCCCAAGCACAGGACTGCCCTGCTGCAAGCGTGACACGGAACGCACGGAAATCCGGAAAATCCACAAACTGCTCCACCCGCACCCCGGCCTCCACCCGCACCAGTTGGAGGGCAGGTGGTTGATAGGGCACAAGGTCCATCACCTCTAGGGCGCGGTCGGTGTCCCAATGCGCTTGGGTCAGCACCTTCTGCCCGAAAAACGCGATGCGCCGCTCGTAGTGCGGGGTTTGGAATTCCACCACGCGGATGCCGTGTCGGAGCGAGTGCAGGTTGAAGGTGGGAAAGACCACGATGTCGCCGACGCGCACCCGGCAGTCGCCGATGAAACCCTCCACCTCCAGACGTAGATTGCGCTCCACCTGCGCCTGTGTTTCCGGGACCGTTTCCAGCAGTTGCTGAAGCTGCTCCGGTTGGAGCGGAGCGTTGGGGTCAAGCCCCCATTGTTGCTTGGTTTCGTCCAGCTGCTTGTCAATTTCGCGCCGCACTTTTTCGTAGCGTCGGATCGTCTCCCGGAACTCTTGCCGAAATGCGGCTTTCCATTCGGCGCCATGCGTTTCTTGAAACTGCCGAAGCTTTTCCGGATGCCCCCCCGCTTTGACGATGCCCTCGCCGTCCGGCCACGCCACGCGGTCGATTTCGGTAACGACGTACACCTCCCACTTTTCCTCGTGCAGTTCAAGATAGAGGTCGCCCAGCACTTCCTGCGGCACGGGATTGAGCGTCTTGAGCAGCACCAATTGCTCCGGATGCGATCCATGCAATTCGCTGGGGAACAGTGAAAGCGCGTGGGGCAGTTCGGTGCTTCCGGTTGCAGCGCCGACCCTGACGACCCCACGTTTTTCCACACCCGTGTACCAGCCCTCAAATCCCCACGGCTTGGGGATGTCCAGCCGCTGGAATTTGAGCGGTTGATCCGGATGAATGACCGCCGCACCGACCTGCTGCGCGACATTGCACAGCGGATCCTCCGGAGTCTGCAAGAGCCAGTTTTTGATCTCCTCCAGTGAATGTGGTTCCTTCCAAACGCACCCACGAAGCGCGCGGCAGGAAGCTGCGGAAAACTGCCATTCCGTTAAACTCTGGCAAACCTGCCCATCTTCCAATTCACGCCAAGGCTCTGGATGCGTGTAGGCGCCAAGCTGAAAGACGGGTTGGTTGGGGAGTTCAATGAGTTCGCGAGCTTGGTGGTTTGTCTGCCTGCTAAATTCTGACTTCTGACTCCTGACTCCTGACTCCTTGAACAACAGATCGGACGCCTCCGGAGCCGGAAGCTTATGAGGCAACACGCCTTCATAGGCAATGAGAAATCCGCGATCCTCCAGCGGAACAATGATTTTTCCTGACATTTCAATTATTTGAGAATCTAAACGGACCAGTCCTCACGAATCTCTCCGTTGCGGAAAGCGTTTGCGACCGTTGCGGAAATGGGCTGGAGAAAACCGCTCACGGTCTGCATTTCAAACTCCGGGATTGGGTACGGACTGATGAAACGGAACCGCTCCGGAGTCCCAATCATTGCGGTTAATTCTAAGGCTGCCGCTTCGTTTGGGTCAAGAACGTGACTCGCATTGGGCCAGTGCTTCGCGAGTGCGGCTTGGAAAAAATCGGCGCGATACCCGTAGTGGGTGCAGCCTAAAATTCCGCAGACCGGTTTTTCTGGAGCAATCCGGGCAAGCGCCTCCCGGACAAAGTGCTCGACCCGTGCATGCGCGGCATCGCCGTGGGCATCCGCAGAAAGCGCCGAGGCCAGTTCTGGACAGGCTTGCTCGTGAATGCGTCCCGCCCATTCCGGATGCTCGACGGTTAAGGCATTTTTGTAAACGCTTTCAGCAACCGTTGCAGGAGTGGCGAAAATCACCAGTTCCTCCTCGGTGTCTGCGAGAGTTTTCCGGGCAAGGCTCCGTGTTGACTCGACCACGCCTCGCAGGTCCAGCGCACTGCTGAATTCATCCTTGAGTTCCGGGAGGAAGAGCGAGAGCGAATGGCAGGCGATCAAGATGCCCTCTGGCTGCAAAGCGCGGTTCACGCGCTGGAGTAAAGCTCGGAAGGTTTTGAGGCGTCCTGCGCGGGAGGTCATCGTGTTGTAACCACGATCTTCATGTGGAACCGCGTTGACGTAAACCAACTCGCCTCCGGAAATTGCTGCTGCCGACTTGGGCGCAACCTCAAGCATTTGCATACAACGGGCTGCGATGGAGAGTCCTCCCAACCCCGAATCGGTGATCACCCAAAAACTCATTTCAAGACTGAGATGACGAAAAGCTTGTGCGGGAGGTCCGGTTTGCGTAAGTTGAATCAACTTAGCGAGCAATCGCCAAAAGACAACCCATTTGCACACTCAACATGGACGCGATCACCAACCTCAAGGATTGGGCAAGGTTTCGGCAACTCAACCCGGAGGCCGAATCCACCCAACGCCTGCTGACGAACTCCCTCCAGCAAGCGGACGCCAAGCGCAATTTTCTCAACCGTATCGGCTTTGAACAGGAACCCTCTGGATTCCAGCGCCGGATGGAGCAACACGGAGGCAGCAATGAGTGACACCGCACTTGCCAAACTCAGCCTCAGCGCGGTTTCCGAGGCGATCGAGAAGGGCGAGGTTTCCAGCGAAGAGCTCACGCGCAACTGCTTGGAGCGGCTGGAATCCGCACACCCACGACTGAATTGCGTGGCGGGAATGGCTGCCGAAGCCGCCTTGGACGACGCACGCAAAGCCGATCAGGTTCGGAGTTCGGGGCAGTCACTGGGACCGCTGCACGGGGTTCCGCTGGCGCACAAGGACATGTATTACCGCAAAGGGCGCGTCAGTGCCTGCGGTTCGAAAATCCGGGCCGATTTTGTTCCGGAGTTTACAGCAACTGTGCTGGGGAAACTCGATGCCGCCGGAGCACTCGACATTGCACGGCTCAACATGGTTGAGTTTGCCTATGGTCTCACGGGGCACAACGAGATCACCGGAAATGTCCACAACCCCTGGAATCTGGATTACATCACAGGGGGGTCCTCCAGTGGCCCGGCTGTTTCGGTTTCTGCAGGCTTGGTTTATGGCACCCTCGGTTCGGATACGGGCGGTTCGATCCGCTTTCCTGCGTCCTGCTGTGGACTCGTTGGGATGAAGCCGACCTATGGGCGGGTGAGCCGCTACGGGGCCATGCCGCTTTCGCACACACTGGATCACGTTGGTCCCCTGACTCGCACGGTCCGTGACTGTGCGCTCCTCACTCAAACCATTGCAGGAGCCGATCCGAACGACCGCACCTGCTCCACTCGCACAGTGGGCGACTACCTCAGCGGGTTGGAAAATCTCCCCAAGGGACTGAAAGTGGGGGTGCCTTCCAATTATTTTTACGATCCGATTCATCCTGAAGTTCGGGTGCGCATGACCGAAAGCCTGAAAGTTTTCAAGGATTTGGGCATTGAGGTTCGGGAGTTGGCGATGCCGGAAACCATCCACGCCAGCAATGCGATGGTCAACCTGATTGCTGGGGTCGAGGGCGCCTCGCATCACGCCCTCTGGCTGCGGGAACGTTCACAGGACTACGGCACCCAAACCCTAGGGCGGCTCCGGGCCGGATTGCTCTACCTCGCCGTCGATTATATGGAGGCACTCAATCTCCGGGAGGTGGTTTTGCAGGATTTTCTGGAACGGGTGTTCACACAGGTGGACGTGCTGCACGTTCCGATCGTGCCGATCCCGGTGCCCACCCTTGAGGAGTCGGATGTTGGAGCCAATCCGGGCTTCATTGACTACATCAGCCAGCTTGGGCACTGCACCCGTCCCTTTGATTACCTCGGACTGCCCGCCCTCGCCGTGCCCGCCGGAACCACAAGCAACGGGCTGCCTACAGGATTCCAATTGGTGGGACGCCCCTTTGCAGAAGCCACCCTCTTTCAAACCGCTGCTGCCTTTGAAGCCGCCTCACCTTGGACACATCCTATTGAGGATTGAACATGGAACTGCCCCAACTGGACACTCTCAGTTCTCCGCATGAGCGCGATCAGTTTGAGCAGTACGCCCGTGAACTCAGTCGTGACCAAATCCACAAATCCCTCAATCAAACAACCAAGCTTCTCCAAATCTACGGCCAGACGGGCGAAGCCCCGCCCGTTTTGCAGATGATGAAAACGGTGTTGCAGGCTGAATTGGACTCACGCCAACCCTCGTAAGGAGGCTCCTCTGCCCGGTGTCTCGTCAAAGGGCATGATCGCGTCTGGAATTTACAGATTGTACTGATACTGAAGGAACGCCTTGGCGGACTTGATCTGCTTACCGGTCATCAGCAATTTTTCCGAAGCCGTGTGGAAGAGCTTGAGTTGAAACTCGTGATCCTCTCCTCCGGGTTTGAAGGTCCAAATGTTGGTGGCGGTGGTCTGTTTGAACGGGGCGCTTTGCAGGAGGGACACGG
>CEWR01145675.1_pt1 | contig 11134 bp, 10 predicted proteins | sample 356321 | NCBI WGS metagenome assembly CEWR01 (sample SAMEA2621551, study PRJEB7988) | marine metagenome | biome: marine biome (ENVO:00000447); feature: mesopelagic zone (ENVO:00000213); material: "saline water (ENVO:00002010), including plankton (ENVO:xxxxxxxx)" | depth 790 m
ATAAGACTCACAGAGATTCTTAGCCTCTTTTTTGTCTATTAAGCCAAGAATAATGAAAAATTATTTTTGGATAAGATTGTTTCGCAATAAAAATTTAGATAAACTAACTAACACTTTCTATAACATAGTTTTTACCATTAAAAGAGAAGGATTCCGTCTCTTTTTTTATGAGTAATAATTTGCCAATAGGAGAAAGTGAAGAAATTACAAAGTAAATTGAGTTATCAAGTTCTACTTTCCCTAAACTAACTGAAATATAAAAGAGACCATTGTTCGTGTTGACTAAGCTTCCTAAGCCAACATGTTGGTGTTAAGTGTCTGTTTTTATTAGAGATAGAGTTTGTTCTAGTTTTAAAGCCTCAGATAATTGCTGGGATATTTTTCAGTTTCTAGCTGAGCGATAGCTCTAACTGCCTCATGCTTATCAACAGCACTACTTTTAGTTTCATTATTTGCTGCATCTTGTGCTTCCTGAATAATAGAGAAATGGTTTGGGAAAAAAAAGGAGTATATATTGATTAATAGATTAGTCATCTAGAGGAATAATGAGAACAGGAATTTTAGATTCTTTTATAATTCCGGTTGAAATACTTCCTACAAATGCGTTGTATAGGAAACCATGTTCATGGTGGCCAGCTATAATTAAATCAATTTTTAGTTTTTTAGATTCACTGATTATCAATTCAATAGTCGCGCCTTGAATCAATAATCCTTCCGCCTCGATTCCTTTTAATCTAATTTCTTTGACTTGTTCATGAAGAAACATATGTTCCTCTTTTAACTCTTTCGCTCTAAAATCACGGATGTATTGCGGACCAACTCCATAGCCAACAAATTCAGGATCTGGTGAGGCTATATGCACCAACCAAAGTTTAGAATCAAAAGCTTTAGAAAGTTTAATAGCTTGATTAACCAGCAGTTTGGTATTTATATCAAAATCTATGGTTACTAAAATATTTCTCATATCAAAAACATGTGAATAAATAAAACAACTAGTTATTGTACGTTTTTGATGAAATAAAGTTAGGTTGTAGTAAAATAATGTTCAACAAATATCATTTATTAAATAAGCTTTCCCATTAAAAGAAAATGAGTCATTCTTTTTTAGTCCAATTAGTAATTGTCCAATAGGAGAAACTCCAGAAATAACAAAGTATAATTTATTTTCAAGTTCTAATTTTCCTAAACTGGCTGCGATATAAAAAATCCCGTTATCGGTATTTACTAGACTTCCCAAACCAACCTGTTGATGTTTAAGTTCAGGATTAATTTGAGATAGAGTTTGTTCTAATTTGAAAGCCTCAGATAGTTGCTTCGTTAGCTTTTCAGTTTCTAACTGAGCCATTGCTCTCCCTGTTTCATGCTTATCTCCAGCACTACTTTTAGTTTCATTATTTGCTGCATCTTGTGCTTCCTGAATAATAGAGCTTAATTCATTCACTTTTTTCGAAGCTATTTCGTAGCATTTAGAATGAAGATTTTTTTTTATGTCAGACATTAAACTTAGAATCAATTTTGTGGTCTAAAAGTAATTAGAAAGACACGATTTTATTGTGTGATGATTACATTTGTTTTCTCTTATGAAATATAGCTTAACAGTACTACTAATTTGCATGCTTTTAACGAGTGGTTTATCTCAAAGAGGGCCAAAAGGTAAAGGTGGTATGCATAAAAAGAAAAATTTGACGTATAGTTTATATGGTCAGATTTTAGATGGTAAAGGGCACGGTTTACCTTATGTTTCAGTTGCTGTGTTTAGAATTAGAGATTCATCTTATGTAAAAGGAGCTGCTACAGAGCCAAACGGTAAATTCACGTTGCAAATTCCTCCCGGAAAATTTTATGCGAAAATATCTTTTTTAAGTTTTAAGGATAAAACTGTTTCAAGTATTCTTATTAAGGATAAAGATGTTGATTTAAAAAAGATTAAGATGGAAGCTTCGGTTAATAATTTAGCGGAGTTTGAGGTGATAGAGGAGAAACGATTGATGGAGTTAGATTTGGACAAAAGAGTATTTAATGTATCTAAAGATGTAACTAATATTGGAGCTGATGCAACTGAAATTTTAGACAATGTTCCTTCAGTAGAAGTTGATATTGATGGGAATGTGAGCTTAAGAGGAAGCGGAAATGTTAGGGTCTTAATTAATGGGAAACCATCTGATATGATTGGAATGTCAACCGCAGATGTTTTAAAGCAGATGGATGCAACACAAATAGAAAAAGTTGAGGTAATTACTAATCCATCTGCACGATATGATGCAGAAGGAGAAGTTGGAATTATTAATATTGTTCTGAAAAGAGACAGAAGGCAAGGTGTTAATGGTTCAGTTAACACTAATTTTGGTTACCCTGATAATTATGGTGGAGGGTTTAATGTTACCTTTAAGAAAAAGCATTTTAATGTATTTACGGGTTATGGAGTAAGTTATAGAAATTCACCTGGTTCTAGTTCTAACAAACAAACCTTTACATATCCCGATACAACTTTTAGTTACAGTTCAGACTCTAAAACTGATAGGCTTAGTGTTAATCATAATGTAAATCTTGGTACAGAAGTGTTTTTAAATCAGTATAACTCCTTTACTATTTCTGGTAGATATAGCTTTGGGGATGGTGATAATACAACAAGTTTGGTTTATAATGATGTTGACGAATTTGAAGAAAATGTGCAAAAAATTAATAGGGATGAAGAGGAGGTTAAAGATCGAAATTCTTACAATGCTTCTTTTAATTATCGAAAAACGTTTAAAAAGAAGGATAGGCTTTTCACTTTTAGAGCTTCAAGATCAGATAGAATTGATAATGAAAACTCAACAATTATACAAACGAGTAATAATACAACTTTGCCCAATATTGAACAACGCATTTTTAATAATGAGGGAGGTGAAAACTGGTTATTTCAATCGGATTATATTCATCCAATTAAAAAAGGGAAAGTAGAATTTGGTTTAAAGCATACCATTCAGAAAATTGATGATGATTACGCGGTAGAACAGTTTAATACAAGTATTAACAATTGGGAATATGTTCCAGGCTTTAAAAATTTAGTGTTGTATGATGAATATATTTCTGCTGGTTATTTAATGGTGGGTAAGAAGTTTAAAAAATTCTCTGCTCAGTTAGGAGTTAGAACTGAATTTACTGAGATTAAAACAGCGTTAGTTACTACAAATGAAGTTAACAATAGAGATTATTTGAATTTCTTTCCAAGTGCACATTTTTCATATCAACTTAAAAAAGATAATTCAGTTCAATTAGGTTATAGTAAAAGGATTAGAAGACCAAGACATTTTTTCTTATTACCGTTTTTCAGCTTTACAGATTCTAGAAGTAACGCCTCAGGTAATCCTAATATTAATCCTGAATTAACAGACTCTTATGAATTAGGTCATTTAAAAAATTGGAAAAAGTCATCTCTTCTTTCTAGTATTTACTATAGGTACTCAACAAGTACAATGGATTGGGTAACTGTTTCAGATGCTCAGGGAGTTACTCGAAGAAGGCCTGAGAATTTGGGGGATAAAAATTCATTTGGGTTAGAATTTTCAGTATCACACGAAGTTATAAAATGGTGGAACGTAACAGGAAGTTTTAACTTTTTTAGAGAAATTAGAAATGGTTCATTTCAAGGTAGAGATTATGATGTTGATACTTATGCATGGAGTACTCGTTTAAATTCTAAATGGACTATAAAAAAGAAAGTTAATTTGCAACTTTCAGGTAATTACCGTGCACCACAGCAATCTCCACAGGGAGAAAGATTAGCACGTTATTCTATTGATGGAGGTTTTTCTTTTGATGTATTAAAAGGAAATGGGACAGTCGCCTTTAATATAAAAGATATGTTAAATTCTAGAAGGCGACAAAGCACATCTGAAGGTATAAATTTTGTTTCTGAAAGTTCTCACCAATGGCGCTCTCGTTACGTTAGATTGAGCTTTACGTATCGCATCAATCAAAAGAAAAAACGAGGTGGCATAGAAAATTTGAAGATGAAGGTGGAGAAGGAGGGTGATCTCGTTTAACGTATCGGTTGTTTGCATTTTAATGCGAACTGCATTGTGTTAAAAAAGTTAGCGTATTTTAAAAAGAAAGTCAAGTTGTTAAAACTTCCTATTTAAAGCCTCAATTACTTTCCTTTTATCAGCTGGTTTTCTCCTCGATTTTCTATACTCTTTGAGCATTAGTGGGAATTGCTTAGTTATTTTATAAAGAAAAATGTCTGATACAAATTGGACTTTACTGTTTTCTGTGTCGATAACAACGCTAATAACTGTGTAGTTTTGGAATCTAATTTCTCCATATGAATCTGGATCACTAATAATAGCAGTGAAAAATACGTTTTCAACAGTCCCCATGGTTAAATCTTTTTGAATAACTAAAGTATTTTCTATTGATTTAATATAGCTTGGATTACCAAAAACTGTTTGAATTTTACCTTGGAAATAAATGTATTTACCAAAGCTACCAGACTTTATGAAATGAGTTTTATCAGTTCGAACATAAAGCTCTTTCCCGTCACTAACAAATTTGACTAATGTGGGATTAATTAAACCCATAAAATTTATCTTATATGTTGTTAGATTTTTAGAGTTAGTTGCTATTGTTATTGTATAATCTTCACTATTAAACGCTGATTTACCTTTCAATCTATTGTAATTAAAATAAGCTCCTTTTGGAGGGATGCTTTTGTAATCAAAGAGAGTATCCTTTTTAGAAGAATCAATCAAGTCGCCTTCTTTGTTTTTCCAATCTGAATTATTAAATTTCATTAAACAATCTTCAAGTGCAAGTAGCACTCTATTTCCATGGCTATATTTAATTCTATTACTTTTTTCAGAGATGCTTGAATAGAAAGTTCCAAGAGAATATAAAGAGGTGTCTTTTCGCCTTGCAAATTCAATTTCAGCATTACAAAATCCATATTGATTCTGAGTCCCAATATTTTCTGAAGCTAGAATATTTTTTAGGATTAATATCAGTTCAGGTTTGTTATTCCTTTTTGGTAATAAGTCTTTAATGGTTTGTATTAAAATTTTTGTAGATTCTCCCTTTAAAATTAGTTTTGAATTGTTCTTACCTATTCCTCTAGAAACATATCCAATATTATCTTTTGAGGCTCTTTCGTCAATCACTTTTAAACAAGAAAAGTCATAATTAGTAAAAGAACTATCTGTATTTAATTCTACAATAATATCAGGCATTTGGCAGAAACCAAATGAAGAAAGAGAAATAAAGAGAAAAAGAAGTATTTGTTTCATGATTTTTTTAATCCAAGTCTAGGTTTTTAATTCTATTTTCAACAGTGTTAGAAATCATATTTTTTTCAATAATATCAAATTTATCTTTTCCAACGGAATTGATTATTTCTCCATCTCTTAAATGATGTAAATAATCACAAGTTTCATTTAATGTAGAAAAGATATGAGAAGATAATATCACAATTTTATTAAGTTCTTTTAGTTTGAATAGCAACTCTTTAATAATAATATTGCTTTGAATATCTACACCATTAAAGGGCTCATCTAAAATGAATATTTCATTACCCTGTAATAAAGTAGCAGTTAGTGCTAATTTCTTTTTCATTCCTGTAGAATAGTTTTCTGCATATCTATTTAAAGGTAAATCAAAGATATTTTTTTCTTCAGGATTAATGAATTCAATATCTCTTGCATTGCACATTAATTGCAAGTATTCGAGTCCAGTAATTTTCCCTAAAAAATAAGGGTCTGTCGTTAAAAAACCGGTAACATTTTTAATGTTACCATTGCTGTAGCTAATTGTTCCTTCATAGTCCTCAAAACCACCAATACAATTAAATAAAGTTGTTTTTCCAGCTCCATTTTCTCCAACTATTCCATTTACTTCTCCAGCTTTAAATTGTAAGTTAATGTTTTTCAGAACTGAATTTTTTCCGAAAGACTTGTGTAGTGATTTTACAGTTATCATTTTAAGATGGAGTTTAATTGTTGTTTTGATCTTGAGTAAAATGAAGGAATAGTCAATAACATTAAAGGAGGGAATACAATTGATAATCCAACAATAAATACATGATTTATATTGATTTCAGAAGGGTAATAGGCGTATTTACCTAATATATTATTAGTCACATAAAGTATTCCAACAAGTTCGAATAAAAGTATGTAAACGGCTTTATCTGGATTAAAATAAGCAAGTAAAATAACAATCGGTAAACTGATAAGAAAACTAAAAATAGAAGCAGTTTTAATTTTCGATTTTAAAAAATCAGTTGGTGTTTTAGCATGTATCCAAACATAAAAAGGAGGTTCTGGTTTACTGTAAAATCCCATACAAATTAAAAAGTTAAGTAGCATTGCGAAAACTCCAAGATTAAAATTATCAACTTTTACGGAAATAACCGTTAACACATAGGAGACAATAAATACGATAAAAGCTTTTCTAAAACCTACAATAAACTCGAAGGGCTTTTTATGAAATGGTGTTGGAATAACAAGTGAATAAGATTTTATCGAATTAAATTGAGAAAGTACAGCCACTAAAAATATAAAAATTGGTGCAATTAGATATGCCCCTTTAAATAGTAAGAATATAAAAAAGGGAATACCAATTAATCCATTTTCAATAAGTCTAACAGCTTTATAATTATTAAGATTAAAACAGTTTTTTAGAAAGTTGTTTCTTTGTTTAGCACTTAATTTGTTCAGGATAATTAAAGCAATAAAAGGATAAGCATATTCGGCAAATTTTATTTTTACAAAAATAACGTTTGAAAGAATTATAAATAAGACAATAATTGAGAAAAAAGCGATATAAGGATTAAATCCAGCTTCTTTTAAATAGCGAAAATATCGTTTGAGTTGTAATATAAAATAGAATTTCATTTTTAAACTTTACATTGGATCCACATCAATAGTAATCTTAACACTTTTAAATTCACTAGTAGCTTCAAAATTGTTTTTAACTTCCATGATAAGTTCACGAGTTTTCTTTACAGAAATTTCACGCTCTACTTTTAACATGGCATTTTTAATGTATTGATTTTTTATTCTTGAAATAACCGGAAAATCTGGGCCTAAAACACGTTCTCCGAATTTAGCCTTCAGTGCTTGTACAAATTCTCTAGCTCCTTCGTTTAACTTATCTCTATCACGATGTTTCATGGTAAAATGAATCAATCGTTGAAAAGGTGGGTATTTAAACTTTTTACGTTGTTCTAATTCATCTTTGTACATCCCAATATATTCGTTATCAATTACTTGTCGTATTATTGGGTGATAAGGTTCGTAAGTTTGTATTAAAACTTTACCTCTTTTCTTTTTTCTTCCCGCTCTACCACTTACTTGACTCATTAATTGATAGGAACGTTCAAAAGCTCTAAAATCAGGGAAGTTGAGCATATTGTCTGCATTTAAAACTCCAACAATAGAAACATTATCAAAATCTAAACCCTTGGTAACCATTTGTGTGCCAACTAAAACATCAATATTTCCTTCTTCAAAGTCGGTAATTAATCGGTGGTAAGCATTTTTTTTACGAGTGGTATCAGCATCCATTCTTGCTACTTTTATTTTAGGAAATAAAAGGGATAATTCTTCCTCAATTTGTTCTGTTCCAAAACCTTTTAAGGTAACTCTAGGGCTTCCACAAGCACCACAAGTGGTTGGCATTTGTTTATTAGTACCGCAATAATGACACTTTAGTAAATTCGGAAATTTATGGTAGGTCAATGATACATCACAGTTTTTGCATTCTGGAACATGGCCACATTCTTCGCACAATAAAAAAGGTGCATAACCTCTTCTATTTTGGAACAAAATAACTTGTTCTTTATTTTTAAAAGCTTCTTCCATTAACTCCATTAACATGGGCGAAAAATGAGCTTTCATTTTCTTTTTACGTGTAGCTTCTTTTACATCTGCACACAAAATTTCGGGCATTTGCACACCACCGTGTCGAGTAGTAATTTCTACCAAACCGTATTTTCCTTCTTGGGCATTATAATAAGTTTCTACAGCTGGTGTAGCAGAACCCATTAAAACTTTAGCTTTATGAATTTTTGCCAATACAATAGAGGCGTCTCTAGCATTGTAGCGAGGAGCAGGTTGATATTGTTTAAAGCTGTTTTCGTGTTCTTCATCAATAATTATTAACCCTAAATTACTGAAAGGCAAAAACATAGACGATCTAGCACCCATTACAATTTGAAATCGGGAGGATTTTGTTTGCTCAAATTCTATCACTTTATTCCAAACTTCTACTCGTTCGTTTTCATTAAATTTTGAATGGTAAACACCAATTACATCACCAAAAACTTTTTGTAAACGCACAATTAATTGGGTTGTTAAAGCAATTTCTGGCAAAAGATAAAGGACTTGTTGTCCTTTAGAAATAGCTTCTTGTATCAGTTTTATGTAAATTTCAGTTTTACCCGAAGAGGTAACACCATGAAGCAATATCACATCATTTTTTTTAAATTGTTCTTTTATTTCTATGTAAGCTTTTTCTTGATATTCATTAAGTGTTTTATCACCTATTAGTTGTTTATCGTATTTTCCAAGTCGATCAACAGCAACTTCGTAAATCTCAAAAATATTTTTCTTCACCAATTCTGTTATTATAGATGAAGAAACATTGGCAGTTTTTTGTAGTTCAGCTTTTTTTACTTCTTTAGGTCTTTCACTATAGCGATCAGAAAGCTTAATGAAAGTCATTAGTGTTTCGAGCTGTTTTTTTGCTCTTGAAATGTCATTAAAAATTGGTTCTAAATTATTTTCGTTATTAGCAAATTCAGATAGTTGAATATAAGGAATTAGTTTTGGTTTGTATTTTCGTTTTAAATCTTCCTCAACAATAATTGCGGTCTTTTCTATAAGAGACTTTACAATTTTATGTATGTTTTTTAGGTGTAGTATTTCAGAAATTTCTTGCAGACTTAAAATCTCTCTTATCTCTAGAGCTTCAAATATTAAAAATTCGTTATCAGTTAATTTTTCAAGTGTTGTTTTATCAAAATCTGAATTTAATAAAATTTTTGTTTCACTTGCTAATTTAAGAGCACCTGGCAAGGCTGCATTAAAAACATCACCTGGGTTGGCAATGTAATAGTCTGCTATCCAATCCCAGTGTTTTAATTGTTTTTCGTTAACAATAGGTTGCTCATCTAATAATGATTCAACATATTTGGCTTGGTATTCTGATGGGGGAGTATTGTGAATATTTTTTACTAAAGCAGAATATAATTTACCTCCTCGGCCGAAAGGTACAACTGCTCTCTGACCAATTTGAACAGCATCATTTAACTCTACAGGTAAACGGTATGTAAACAAATTCTGTAAAGAAAGTGGTAAAATTACATCTATAAAAATAGTTTCTTTGCTCATGTTAAGTTAAAAGTACAAAGTACCAAAGTTAGAAAGTTTGAAGGAATTAGTTGATTCTTTTTAAGAACAAAAAAAGGGACGAGTTCGTTATTACCAGGAATGAAGCAATCTAAACTTTTAGGATTAATTCGTTCTCTTTAAATTTGATAAGAGGATATTCGAGATAATTGGTTCCTTATTTCTAGATTACTAATCTCCATAGTATTCTGTTGGTAAAGGCTTAACTTTTTTTTAGAGTATGCACCCTTTCTTTACTTCTTCAAGCTCAGTATAAAATTTATCGGGGATTCAGTCTTAATTATTTTTGATAATATTCTCTGCCAGTTTTATCGATATAAAACCAAAACGTATCATTAATCCAGACCCTACCTTCATCATTTAAAATCGGTAAAAAAGAGTGATAGAATTACATCTATAAAAATAGTATTTTGAGAGATGCAGTAACGTTAAACAATAGCCTAAGGAAAAACTTAGGTTTTAAAATCCCAATCAAGTATTTTATCAATACTTATTTAAATAGAAAAAATTTGCATTTAGCACTTGAATCTAACCTCTTAGAATAGATTCCTTAATATTTTTTTAAAATTGATTAGGGTTTATTCTGTCTACGAATTTTTACTCTTTTTACTAAGTGTTTACTTAGGGGGATACAGGTAAATATTAGTAGTTAAAAATGCAACAATATCATCGAAATTTGCTGTAGACTTAATCTATTGAATGATCATATCTATTGTAAATCAAAAAGGAGGTACTGCAAAAACGACTACTGCTATTAATATAAGTAGTGGTCTTGTAAAGCAGGACAAAAAAGTGCTTCTGCTTGGGATGGATTTGCAAGGCGATATTTCATATGCACTAAACATCACAAATCAAGAGAAATCTATAAGTGAAGTTTTAATGGGAGAAGTGTTAATTCAAGATATTATTTTACAAAGAGAAGGCATTGATGTGATTCCCACCAATATTAGTTTAGCTGATGTAGAGTTATCTATAGGGAAAGTAGAGAATAACTCTTATCTCTTAAAGACGTACTTATCAGTGATAAATAAAAATTATGATTATGTGATTATTGACTGCTCACCATCCCTATCCTTATTAACCTTAAACGCTTTGTGTGCGAGTGATCAAATTATTATTCCATTACAATTAACTGTAATGGGTGTTAATGGGTTAGAGCTAATGCTGAGTACTGTTGAAAAAGTAAAAAAGATATTAAATCCGTCCTTAAAAATAATGGGAATATTGCCTGTGATTGTAGATAAAAGAAAGAATCTTTCGAAGGAAATTATGAATTATTTAATTGAGATGTTCAGTATTCGAATATTCAAAAACTCTATACGGGCTAACGTTAAAGCCGCAGAAGCACCATCATTTGGTATAAGTGTACTAGAATATGCACCCAATTCAACAAGTGCAATCGATTATAAAAATTTGGTGAAAGAAATAATTAATAGCTAATAGAAATATGGAGGTATTAGATAATCTTAAATGAAAGCATTTTCTAAATATATATTGGATTTAAAATTTGAAGACAATTTTAAAGTAGATATAACAATTATTAAAGATGATTTAGTTTAAGCTTTTATGAGTCAGAAGTTTGATCTAATTTTCATCAAAAAGATATAATTCATTACTGGATTATGGGTTTTTATAATTGGATATTATCCTACTAAATTAAAGGATTTTTTGAGATCTGAGATTCTTAAACTAGAGTATATTAAAAAATAAAAAAATGACTAAAGTATTAATTATCGAAGATGAACATATTA
>CEWR01097544.1_pt1 | contig 11127 bp, 10 predicted proteins | sample 356321 | NCBI WGS metagenome assembly CEWR01 (sample SAMEA2621551, study PRJEB7988) | marine metagenome | biome: marine biome (ENVO:00000447); feature: mesopelagic zone (ENVO:00000213); material: "saline water (ENVO:00002010), including plankton (ENVO:xxxxxxxx)" | depth 790 m
TATCTTTTGGTCATTTTTATTTTCCCATCCATTTCTTGGGCTTGCGTTAATGGCAATTATCGGTGGTCTTGTCATTCTTATCCTTGATATTTATAAGGAAAAATAAAAGGATAAATAAAACGAACCATTCAGGGGAATTGAAAAATGATAATCAGCACATTAGAACAAATAGCAGGGTATAAAATGACCAAATCTCTAGGAGTTGTATCCGGTAACACAATACATGCTCGACACTTGGGAAAATATATAGTCACTGGATTACAAACAGTTGTAGATGGAAAAATTAAGGAGTAAACAGGAATGCTGGCAGAATCACGAGAACAAGCCCTACAGAGAATGATCGAAAAATGGGAAGATCTGAATACTGACAGAATAATTTGCGTTCGATTCCAAACATCAATAATTATGAGTATAACTGCCTAATTGCTTGCTTACGGAACAGCAGTAAAACTTCAAAAAATATAAGTAGTACTATACATTTTTAAAATTAGAAATCCTGTAAAAAGAATTCTGTATTTTTCACTTCCACTGTGATTATTTCATAAGTTTATCGGTTTTCTTATGATACCTGCCGAAATCATAAAACAAAAACGGGACGGAGCCCACCTTTCGAAAGACCATCTCTGTGAATTTATCCAGAGCTATATGGAGGGATCAATTGCGGATTATCAAATGACAGCACTTCTCATGGCTATATTTTTCAATGGCATGGATGATGACGAACTTTACTCACTGGTTGATATTATGGTCAACTCTGGAGAAAAAATGGATTTTTCCAATCTTGAGTGTTTCGTGGCAGACAAACATAGTACTGGAGGAGTAGGAGATAAGGTATCCATAATTCTTGCTCCTATTTTAGCAGAAGCCGGGTTGGCAATACCTATGATCAGCGGAAGAGGATTGGGCCATACTGGCGGGACCCTAGATAAATTGGAAACTATACCGGGTTTTCGGGTAGATCTTTCCTTGACGGAATTTCGGAAAGCAGTGGAGCAAACAGGGATTGCAATGATTGGACAAACAAATGAAATTTGCCCTGCTGACCGCAAAATGTATTCTCTTCGAGATGTTACTGGAACAATAGAATCAATTCCACTCATTTGCAGTTCCATTATGAGCAAAAAGATTGCAGAAGGAATACAAGGCCTGGTTCTGGATGTGAAAATTGGAAATGGCGCATTCATAAAAAAAATGGAAGATGCTAAAACGTTAGGGAATATGCTCAAACGAATTGGAAGACATTTTGGGATTACTACTGATATCGTCTATTCCAGTATGAATCAACCTCTGGGTACAACTGCCGGTCTTTGGTGTGAGGTCAAAGAATCGATTAATTCATTAAAAGGAAATGGTACTGATGACACAATGAAAATCACCTATGAACTTGGTTCCCGCCTGCTTCTACAGGCAGAAATTTCAAAAACACGGAACGAGGCTATTTCATTACAAAAATCAATCATTCAATCCGGTAAAGGATATGAAAAATTTCTTGATTTGGTAAAAAATCAGGGTGGATCTCAAAAAGATATTGAACAGTATACCAAACTCCATTCACCCCAACACACAAGGGAAATATCAGCAAACCGATCCGGTTTCATTCAGTACATGGATACATACACAATTGGACTGGCAACAGTTGCCCTCGGGTGTGGAAGGGCAAAAATAACTGACTCTGTTGATCCAACCGCAGGTATGGAATTTCTAAAAAAAACGGGTGAAAAAGTTCAAAAAGGTGAACCGTTAATCCGGTGTTTTAATTCTGACAAACCAAAACTTCAAAATACCGTGAATAGGCTGGAATCTGTTTTTCAAATAGGAGAAAAACAAATATTTCATCCCCTGATTTATTAATTTATCATTTAGGATCTGCGGTGTATATTACAATAACGTGTTGGTTCTGTACCTTTTTTAAATACTTCTATCTCCACCGGACATACAGCAACTGGTCTATTTTTACTCATACTACATATTTCGAATTTGATAATACCTTCCGGGATTTTAAAATCATTCCAGCTAATCCCCAATTTCTTATGTGCCTCCCGCATAAAAATGGCCCATGCTGGTAAAGCCGCTGTAGTTCCGGATTGTTTCTCTCCCAGGCTTACAGAATAATCGTCAACTCCAAACCAAACACCAGCAACAATATTCTTTGTAAAACCGACAAACCAGGCATCACTGTAACCCTGTGTAGTACCAGTTTTACCAGCAGCAGGGTGATAAAAATGATATTTCCACCTGGCACTGCCGCCTGTGCCCTGGTCTAGGACTGTTTGCATCAAGTTAGTCATAAGATAAGCAGTTTCCTCACTGAGTACCTCTTCCTGGTCTGGTTCATATTCTTCAATGATATTACCAAAACGATCCTCGATCCTAAGAATTCCTAATGGTCTGGAATAAACACCTTTATTAGCGAAAGTTCCATAGGCACTGACAATCTCGATTGGGTATACCTCCGATGTTCCAAGAGAAATAGCATCCACAGCACGAATATTGGTTGTAATTCCCATACGCTGGGCAGTTTTTTTAACTTCCACAGCTGGGACCAGCTCCTGAACTAACCGCACAGAAATGAGATTCAAAGATCTTTGTAATCCCTCCCTGAGAGTAGTCAATCCACCTGTACTACCATCGTAATTTTTTGGCATCCACTTTTCCCACTCGCCAGTTACATTCCGTACATTCAGAACTACCGGCTGGTTTAAAAGTTGTTTGGTCACAGGATACCCGTTATCAATGGCAGTAGTATACACGAAGGGTTTAAAAACAGAACCAGGCTGGCGTCGGGCCTGAACTGCACGATTAAATTGGTCATGATAATGGGGTTCAGGACGTCCTCCAACCATAGCAAGAATATGTCCGTTTTGTGGATCAAGAGCAATAAGAGCAGCCTGGACCAATAATTTATGGCGTAGTGCTTTGTAAAGAGGTATCGAATCTTCCATCATCATTTTTACCGTGTCTTCGGGATGAATTCCAAAATAGGCTAGCCGGGAGAATTCTTCTTCGTTCTCAAACAATCGGTTATTTAGAACCTTCTGGTTCTGCTGTACAGTTTTCAGAATCGTTTTCTCTGCAATAGACTGTAAGCGGGAATCCAATGTCGTATAAATTTTTAATCCATCCCGGTAAATGTTGATGCCAAGCCTGTCATCTTCTCTTTCTAAAAATCGTCGGACAAATTCAGTAAAATAGGGTGCTACGCCTTTAGGAGGTTCATCATTAATTTTATCTAAAGATTGTGCACGTGCTTCGGCATATTTGGACAATGTGACATAACCCTCTTCCCGCATCAATCGTAGGACTGTATTCCTTCTTCTATTCGCCCGGTCTGGATGCCGTATTGGTGAGTAAATCGCCGGGGAAGGTAAGAGTCCCACAAGCAAAGCAGCTTCATCTAAAGTTAACTCATTTGCCCGTTTTCCATAAAACTGTTTGGCTGCAGCTTGTACACCAAATGTTCCATGACCAAAATGAACCGTATTAAGGTACATTTCCAATATTTCATCTTTTGTATAAGTCCTTTCAATCTGGATCGCAGTGATAACTTCTTTAATTTTTCGGATAATACTATCTTCAAAACCGATTGATTTGTATAAGTTGCGAGCTAATTGCTGTGTAAGAGTACTGAAGCCCTGCCTGTAGCTTAATGACAAAACATTGACAAAAATCGCCCTGGCTACGCTTCTCAATGAAAGACCCCAATGTTCCCAGAAACGTCGATCTTCAGAGGCGATGACCGCATTCCGCATATGGATTGGAATCTGGTTTAATTCTACAAAAACCCGCTTCTCAAGAAATAATTCATCGAGGATTTTTCCATCCTTAGAATAAATACTGGTTACAAGATCCGGATCATAATTTTCCAGTTGCTCCAGTGATGGAAGATCCCATGATAAGTAAAACAAATAACTGAGTACGAATAGTGTAAGACACAGAACAATCCCAAGTGAACGCAGAAAAATATTAATCCAATATCCTATTTTTTTTTCGTCTTTCATAATGAAGGAAAAAAATATTTTTGGCCCGATAAATAGATAATAGTGTTAAAACAGAATAAAAAAGAAATGTTCCGGTGGGAATCTCTAATTTTTTTCCCGGGGAGCAATCATCTTTTCCGGTTGCACAACCCGATCAAATTCCTTACCAGTCATATAACCGAGATCAATAGTAGTCTCACGGAGAGTTTTGTTTTCCTTGAATGCTTTCTTCGCCACTTCTGCAGCCCGGTCGTATCCGATATGAGGATTGAGAGCCGTGACCAGCATGAGAGAATTGTGCAGGTTTTTATCAATTCGTTCCAGATTTGGTTTCAGTCCTTCCACTGCATGTTCACGGAAAGAATTACAGACATCTGTCAATAACCGAATTGACTGCAGAATATTGAAAGCTAAAACAGGCCGAAAAACATTCAATTCAAAATTCCCGCTGGCACCGGCTATTGCAATTGTCAAGTCATTCCCCATGACCTGGGTACACACCATTGTCACCGCTTCACACTGAGTAGGATTTATCTTGCCCGGCATGATTGAACTTCCCGGTTCATTTTTTGGAAGTTCGAGCTCCCCAATCCCGGATCTAGGACCGCTAGCTAACCAGCGAATGTCATTAGCAATTTTAAACAGTGAACCTGCTACCACCTTTAAAGCTCCAGATAATTCCACGATACAGTCCTGAGCACTCAAAGCTTCAAATTTATTTGGAGCAGATACAAAAGGTAAGCCGGTGATTCTGGAAATTTCTTCCGCAACTTGCTCCCCGTAGCCCTCTATTGTATTCATGCCGGTTCCAACTGCCGTCCCTCCAATAGCCAATTCGTAACTACTGGTCAGGGCTCGGTTAATTCGGTCAATCCCATGTTCCAGCATGGAGGAGTATCCAGACAATTCCTGGCCTAAACTCAGGGGTGTGGCATCCTGAAGATGAGTCCGCCCCAGTTTAATGATATCCTGGTAGGCGTTGGATTTTTTCTTAAATGCTTCCCGTAGATTATCCAAAGCTGGGAGTAAGGAATCTATGACTGAAGTACATACCGCAATATTAATCGCCGTTGGAAATGTATCGTTGGTGGATTGAGACATATTCACATGGTCGTTAGGATGTACCGGAGTTTTTTTACCCCTCTCTCCGCCCATTATCTCAATGGCCCGGTTTGCGATAACTTCGTTAAAATTCATGTTTGTCTGGGTGCCACTCCCCGTTTGCCAAACCACAAGCGGAAACTGATCATCCAGTTTCCCCTCAATAACCTCCTCGGCAGCTTTACAAATGGATTCGGAAAGATCCGACTCCAAGGAACCCAAATTTTGATTCACCAAAGCGGCTGCCTTTTTAAGAATTCCATAGGCGCGGATGAATTCCCGTGGAAATATTTCTCCACCAATCTTGAAATTCTCTAATGAGCGCTGTGTTTGTGCACCCCAGTATACATCATCAGGAACCGAAATTTCTCCCATGGAGTCAAATTCTTTTCGCAAATGAAACCTTATAGAATACTAAAACAGCATAATTCGAATGGAAAACCTGCAATCAGGAAATTCTAAAAAAATATTAATCAACCTCCTTCACGGCGATTTTGCTTTCTCAATGGTTCAGGCGGCAAGTTTAATATTTCTTCATGAAAAAATTGTCCTAAATGGTTGATCACATCTAAAATACTTACTTGACCAATCGGTTTCCTTTTTTCATCCACGATAGGGATGTTTCTGAATCCCCCGTCTACCATCTTGTTTAACGCAAAGGAAACGGGATCAGCCGGAAGCAATGCTTGAGGGTTTTTTGTCATAAAATCTTTTACAATTTCCTTCTCAAAGTCCAGTTTTTTTCCCAACACCTTGAGTAAAATGTCACGCTCAGTAAATATTCCTGAGATTTTTTCATCCTTTGTTAAGATTGCACATCCAATGTTCTCTTTCTGAAATTGGTTCACTACCTCTCTCAGGGAAGAATCCTCAGGAATTGCCAAACACCCTTTTGATAAACTTTTGATCGGATCAGTGAGAGAGATAGCTTCAGTAATAAGCTCTTCTCCAGCAGCTTCTCTTTCTTCCATTTGCTTTAATTCATCATCAAAAAAATCATCCATAACAATTCCTTTCTATTCTACTTCCCAGGTCTATTCTACTTCCCAGGTATGGCTGTCATTAAAAAGTTTGTCCAAATCTCCTTTGCCCCGGGTTTTCAACGCTGTCGCCAATTGATTATGAAGCATGGTTTCGTAGGTAGGTTTTTCCTCCCTGTATAAGACCCCCATTGGAGTTGGATAATTTTTATCGTATGTTAGCTCACTCAATAGCAATCCCTGAATTTTATTCTGCTCATCATGTATCATTACCTTATTGATACTGTTTTTCTTCGTTAATGAAATCACTTCGAGTTTTGAACCCTTTAACATTAAGCCCTTGTCCTGATTCCTGCCAAAAATCATCGGTTTGCCATTTTCAAGAATTAACTGTGTTTCCATTTTAATTTCCCTATCGGTTAATGAAGCAAAAGCGCCATCATTGAACACCCAGCAATTCTGATAAATTTCCACAAGAGATGTTCCCTTATGTTTATAAGCCTCATAAAGTAAGCCCTGCAAATGTTTTTGTTCCCTGTCAATACCTCGGGCTATAAAAGTCCCGCCGGCTCCCAAGGCAAGTAGAGGAGGATTAAATGGATAATCAACTGAACCAAACGGTGTTGAGTTAGAAATTCTTCCAATCTCCGATGTTGGAGAATATTGTCCCTTTGTTAATCCGTAGACCTGGTTATTAAACAGGAGGATATTGAGGTCAAAATTTCTACGAAGCACATGAATGAAATGATTACCACCGATACTCATGCTGTCTCCATCACCGGTTACGATCCAAACCGAAAGATCAGGATTTGCTATTTTCGCCCCTGTAGCAAGTGCCGGAGCCCGCCCGTGGATGGAGTGAAATCCAAAAGTGTCTAAATAATACGGAAACCTGCTTGAACATCCGATTCCCGAAACAACCAGGAAATTTTCCTTTGGTATTCCTAAATTCGGAAATACTTTCTGAACCTGGGAAAGTATTGCATAGTCTCCGCATCCTGGACACCAACGCACATCCTGATCAGAAATAAAATCCTTTTTCGATAATGTAATTGTACTTACTTCACTCATGGTTTAAGCTCCTGCTAATTCAATAATTTTATCATAAACTTCATCTACCCCAAGCGGTTTTCCCTGAACTTTGTTTAAGCCGCTGGCATCAATTAAAAATTTTCCACGAAGCAGCAGCAATAATTGTCCGCTGTTCATTTCCGGAACCAGAATATTTTGGTATTTTAATAGAGTCTCACCCAAATTCAAGGGAAAGGGATTGAGATGCCGCAAGTGGACATGCCCAACAGAATGGTTTTCCTTTCTGGAACGATTCACAGCTTCTCTGATTGCTCCAAAAGAACTTCCCCATCCTACAACCAAAACCTTTCCGTTTTTATCTCCAAATGGATCCACAGGTGGAATATCATTCGCTATAATATCAACTTTCTGTTGGCGCAAATACATCATCTTTTCGTGATTTATGGGATCGTAGCTTACGTCACCGGTTTCAATATCTTTTTCCAGCCCGCCAACGCGGTGCTCCAGTCCTTTTGTACCTGGAATTCCCCACTGCCTTGCTAGAGTATGTTCTTCCCGTTTAAAAGGTTTGAACCCATTTGGCTTTTCTACTAAATGGGTACGAATTTTGGGAAGGCTTTTTGTTTGAGGAATAAGCCAAGGTTCAGACCCATGGGCAAGGAAAGCATCGGAAAGAACTACAACAGGAATCATATGTTCCAGTGCAATCCGACAAGCTTCAAAAGCTGTAGAAAAACAATCTGCAGGTGAATTTGCTGCCAAAACAACTACGGGAGATTCTCCATTTCTTCCGAAAAGAGTTTGAAGCAAATCTGCTTGTTCGGTTTTTGTTGGCATCCCGGTCGATGGACCTGCGCGTTGGATATTTAATACAACAAGTGGAAGTTCAGTTGCCACAGCAAGGCCAAGGCTTTCTCCCTTCAATGCCATCCCCGGCCCACTGGTTGCTGTAATCCCGAGATCCCCACAAAACACCGCACCAACTACGCTCATGATTGCTGCGATTTCATCTTCTGCTTGGAATGTTTTAACCCTGAAATTTTTATACCCGGATAATATTTGAAGTATGTCGCTTGCAGGAGTAATTGGATATCCTGCAAAATAAATATCTAATCCTGCTTTTTCCGCTGCCGTAATTAATCCAAAACACAGAGCCTGGTTTCCCACAATATTCCGGTATACACCCGGTTCAAATTCTGCCTTTGAAACGGTTATAATATGCTGAAATTCTTCGATTGTGTCACCATAATTATAACCGGCTTTTAAAGCTCTGATATTTACTTCCACTAATTCCGGACGTTTTGCAAATTTATTTTTTATGAAATTAATCGTGGGATCTAAAGTCCGGTCATACATCCAACTCACAAGACCTAGAGCAAACATATTTGTACTGCGGGAAATCAATTTTACACTCAGATCCATATCTTCGACAGCATTGGATACTAGTCGTGTCATATCCAGCGCTATTACTCTGTAATCTCTAAGGGAATCGTCCTCTAATGGATTCAATTCCCATCGGGACAATTTTAAATTTTTATCAGTATAGTTTGCTTTATTGGCAATGATAATTCCGCTTGTTTTCAAATCCGCCAAATTGGTTTTTAATGCTGCCGGATTCATTGCAACCAGCACATCCAATTTATCTCCCGGAGTTCCAATATTGTCACTGCTAAACTGAATTTGAAATGAGCTCACTCCTGCAAGCGAACCGGCTGGAGCTCTTATTTCAGCAGGATAATCTGGAAATGTAGCCAAGTCATTTCCCATGATTGCAGTTGCTTCAGTAAACCTGTTTCCCGTCAATTGCATACCGTCACCTGAATCTCCTGTGAACCGAATAACAACTCTATCAATGTTCTTCTTGTTCTTTGATTTATTTGCCATAATCCATATCGAAATTCTTATTCATCTAATTTCTTTTAAACTCCCACTTTGGTTAATAAGAAAGGTTTTAATTTAGGCAGGGTTGAAAAACAGGTGCAAAGGATATAGATTTTTTTATTCCTTTAGATTCTTGATTTCCTGGAAAATAATTCTCTTTTATTAACATTTTAACCCTATTTTCATAATATCCTTGGAGAGGGTATCATGTCAGAATTAACAAACCCACAACAATTGTCTTTTTTTTCGGAATTGTCTCTTAAGGCTGACATCAAATCCATAACAAATCTTTCCCAGTTTGACAATGCTCTTAATAACCTGATCAAGATCAGTGAATTTGGTGCGTTTGTTCAGTTGAAAATCCAGGGGCTTCATACAATGTATACCCTTGATCTACAGGAATTGGATGTCCCTGAAAATTTTCTGAAATCAAACCATTCTCCAACTTCAATGAATATCTCTCTTTTCTCAGAAGAGATCAGAGACAACCTTCAAAGATTTTCTGACGAAGTAAAATCTTTTTTTACAGATAAAAATTCTTTCCCCACTCCTTCTGGGTTTTTTCTCTATCGTTCTCATTTCACACTTTGGAAATATTTCACAGAACAAATAAAAAAATCAATAGATGAATTCCTTTACAGGAGATTAAGCCATGGAGGCTATCAACAGTTTTACATCAAATGTTTTCATGAAGGATTGGAATACATTCGTTCAATTGCAGGTGTTTCATCGTCCTGGAATTTTCCAACAAAAATTGAAATTCAAAGCATTGAATCAGTTCGCAGAAAACAGAATGAGGAAAATTGTACAATTGAGCATTTAAAATTTTCCGACCAGAATTTCCCTCTGAATTACCTTGTTTTGAAAACAGGACAATTTCCATTGAATCTCTCTGGCTTTATTTCCCATGTCCAGGTATACTCCATATTCAAATCAATCCACCTGGAGTTCCTGGCAGATAGGTCCATCGAATCCATCAGCGATATCAAAGAACTTGTACAAGATATTTAAGTGTTACCATTTATCTCAGAATTACTCTTCAATTCTGTTTAAATTCAAAATCCAACCATGCCAAAAACAGATAATATTCGCTTAACTACTCTTAGCCACGGTTCAGGGTGAGCCTCTAAAATCGGTCCGGAGGACCTGGCCCAGGTTCTGGGTAAGCTTCAACTGGTTTCGGATGACCGGGTAATCGTCGGTTTTAAAGAACACGACGATGCCGCCGTTGTACGTCTGGACGATGGGAAATTACTGGTGCAAACCGTGGATTTCTTTACCCCGATTGTGGATGATCCCTATCAATTTGGACAAATCGCAGCGGCAAATAGTTTATCGGATATCTACGCCATGGGCGCCAAACCAATATTTGCACTGAATATTGTAGGATTTCCCATCAATGATCTTCCAAAAAAAATGCTCACTACTATTCTCCAGGGCGGCGCTGACAAAGCAAAAGAAGCGGGGATACCAACTGTAGGCGGACACAGCGTAGATGACAAAGAACCGAAATATGGTTTGGTTGTTACGGGAGAGGTTGAGGAAAAAAATATAGTGACAAATAAATATGCAACCCCAGGGGATGTGCTGGTGCTGACGAAACCGTTAGGAACAGGAATTATTGCTACTGCAATTAAAAAAGGAGTGGTAAAAAATGATGTAATCCGCGCTGCTGTTGAATCCATGTCAGCTTTGAACGACCTGGCCTCAAAAATAATGGTTGAACTAGGTGTGAAAACAGCAACAGATGTAAGCGGCTTCGGATTGCTGGGACATCTTAACGAAATATGTGAAGCCAGCAAAGTATCAGCTGAAATTAAGTACGACGATCTTCCTCTCCTCCCTGGAGTTAATAAACTGGCTTCTGATGGCATCATCCCCGGGGGCACAAAACGTAATCTTTCCTTTGCTGAATCCTTTACGCAATTTCTTGAAGATCAAACAAAAATTGAAAAGCTGATCACAAGTGATGCCCAGACCTCCGGTGGACTTCTCATTTCTCTTCCCCCTGATTCAGCAAAGATGTTTATCAAAAAATTTAATGAGCGTTCTCCTATTAAAGCACAGAAGATAGGAAACATTATTAAACAGAAAACAAATACAATTTACGTTACGTAATTTCTATCTGTAACTATCACATAAAATTGTATTTTTTT
>CEWR01000635.1_pt1 | contig 11126 bp, 12 predicted proteins | sample 356321 | NCBI WGS metagenome assembly CEWR01 (sample SAMEA2621551, study PRJEB7988) | marine metagenome | biome: marine biome (ENVO:00000447); feature: mesopelagic zone (ENVO:00000213); material: "saline water (ENVO:00002010), including plankton (ENVO:xxxxxxxx)" | depth 790 m
CACTTGTCCATCTTTGATCTGGATAGAAATCTTCCATATTATTTATTATTGTATTTTATATTATTAACAAACCTAAAAGAATGTTTCTAAAAAAAATGCAAGGTCTTCAATTTTTATTTTAAAACGTTAAAGAATATGAGGAAATAAAGACAACATTAAAGAGATAAAATAGTTGTGTATGACGCCTAAAAATTCACCCATTAAAAAAGCCCCTTACTTTGTAAGGGGCTCATCCGGTTTTGGCGGAGATGGAGGGATTCGAACCCCCGGTACCTTGCAGTACAGTAGTTTTCAAGACTACCGCAATCGACCACTCTGCCACATCTCCGCTGCAAAAGTAGCAATTGCTTTTTGATATAAAATTATTTTAGTGCTTTTTTATTTTTTATTTTTTTTAGACAAAAATAAGATTGAAATATAAGGAGTTACAGAACCGTTTATCAATTATATAGCACATTATAAAAGATAAATACTAACTTTACAAATAATATTTTAAAGATGAAAAAGCACTTACTTTCTATAATTATATTGGTTTTGTTTTGCCTAAATGCATTTGCGGGAAGCTTAAAAGCCAACTTTACATACTGTACATTTAATACTCCTGATAATGGCCCTTTTATAGAAACCTATTTATCTGTTGTTGGAAACTCAGCTATTTATAAAAAAACTATATCAAATACTTTTCAAAGCAAGATAGAAGTTACTTTAATATTTAAGCAAGGTGAAGAGATTAAAAAATTTAAAAAGTATAACTTGTCAAGTCCAGAAATTTCAGATTCTTTAGCTGAAAAAGTAAACTTTTTGGATCAACAAAGGATTTCTTTGCCAAATGGGAAGTATGAATTTGAAATTTCAATAAGAGATTTAGGTTCTGAAGAAAGGCCCTTCAAATCTACTCAGATTATAGATATTGATTATCCAGATAGTTTAATTAAAGTATCTGATATTGAATTAATACAATCTTTAAAAAAATCTACAGAGAAGAGCGTTCTTACAAAAAATGGTTACGATATTATACCATATACATCAGATTTCTACCCTGAAGATTTTGACAAAATGGCATTCTATTCAGAAATATACAATGCTGATAAAGTTATTGGAATGGATGAGCCTTTTTTAATAACTTATTATATAGAAACATCTGAAAACGAAAAAAAGGTTGGGAATTATAGCAGTTTTATACGTGAAACTGCCAAACCAGTAAATGTTTTATTAAAATACTTTTCTATAGACAAATTACCTTCAGGCAACTACAATTTAGTTATTGAAGCAAGAGATAAAAAAAATGAACTCTTAATAAACAAGAAAATATTCTTTCAACGAAGTAATCCTTCTGCAACGCCTCTTTTAATATTTGATGATTATTATAACACATTTGCGGATAATATGGATAAAAAACAATTAGTAGAAAATATTAAATCAATAGAACCTATTTCTACAACCGTAGAAATAAACTTCGCAGAAAATCAATTGAAAGGAGAAGAAGAAGATTTGATGAAACAATATTTATATAATTTTTGGATTAATAGAAGTGATACTGATCCAGAAAAAGAGTGGATTGAATATAGTAAACAAGTTAATCTAGTAAATAAGCTATTCTCTACAGGAATTAAACAAGGTTACACTTCAGATAGAGGTAGAGTATTCTTAAAATATGGAAAGCCAAATACTAGAACTGAAATTAAAAGTGAACCAAGTTCATATCCTTATGAAATATGGCACTATCACAAAATTAAAGGGTTTAGTAATAAGAGATTTGTATTTTATAGTAGAGATTTAGTAACGAATGAATACCCTTTAATACACTCAGATATGCCAGGACATATTTTTAATGCGCAATGGAAGGTTCAATTACACAAAAGAACTAACCAGCCTTTAGATATGGATACTGAAGATAACGATGGGCATTATGGAGGAAGAGCAAATGATTACTACAATAACCCAAGATAATTTAGCTTTGAGCAAAAACGTAGCTGTTGTTATTCTTAATTGGAATGGAAAATCATTTTTACAAAAATTTCTTCCATCAGTTTTAAAAAATTCTAACAAAGCAAAAATAATAGTTGCTGACAATGCTTCTACAGATGATTCTATTCTATTTTTAGAGAAAACCTACCCCTCTATAGATATTATTAAATTTAAGCAGAACTTAGGGTTTGCTGGTGGTTATAATAAAGCCTTACAACAAGTAGATTTTGAGTATTATATTCTTTTAAACTCAGATGTAGAAGTTACAGAAAATTGGTTAATGCCAATGTTAAAAATGCTTAACAACGATAAAAGCATAGTGGCCTGCCAACCGAAAATTAAAGATTACAATAATAAAAACAAATTTGAATATGCTGGTGCTAGCGGTGGTTTTATAGATAAATATGGTTACCCTTTTTGCAGAGGTCGATTTTTTGATCATTTAGAAAAGGATGTAAATCAATATGATGATCCAATAGAAATATTTTGGGCATCTGGAGCTGCATTATTTATTAGAGCCAAAGAATATCACCAAATTGGAGGATTAGATGAATTTTATTTCGCTCACATGGAAGAAATTGATTTGTGTTGGCGCTTAAAAAATCAAGGTCATAAAGTTATGGTTTGCCCCTCTTCTACTGTTTATCATGTTGGTGGTGGAACGTTAAATAAAATTAATCCTCGAAAGACATTTTTAAATTTCAGAAACAGTTTACTTACACTTTATAAAAATCTGCCAAAAAATCAAAGATTTGTAAAAATATTTTTTCGATTGAATTTAGATGCAATTGCTAGCATTAAGTTTATTTTAGATGGAAAACCTAATCATGCTTTAGCAATAATTCGATCGCATTTTGCATTCTATTCAGCAATTTTTCAAAACAAAATTAAAAGAAATGAGGTTGTTAATCCTAATTTAAATGGAATGATCAATTTAAGTATTGTTGAGAAACACTTTATTAATAAATGTAAAACTTTTAACGAATTGTTAAAATAATTGATTTTAGGCTTGTTAAACTTGCAATAAAGTGTAAATTAGCGGCAATATAAAATATTTGATATAGATGGGAAGACCAGCAACAAAACCAACAAAGCTTAAAGATGGATATTATTTAGAAATTAGAAATAAAGGAAGTAAGTCTGGGATAAAGATTATGAGAGAGACTGAAAAAGCAATGAACATTGCGATCAAAGAATATGACAAAGTAAAAGATGTTGTGATTTTGGGAGAATTTAAAAATGGAAAACCTGTTTCTAAGCCTAAAAAAGCGAAGTAATGCTATCGCTCAATTTCAGCGATTTTAATCATTATTTTCTCGATCTTCTTTTTCATTTCAAAAGAAGTACAATTAAAATTGTTTACAATTAAGGCAAAAGCTATATTGCTTTTGTTCTTGGTTGTAATGTAACCTGCGTAACTTTTTATTCGGGTCATTGTTCCACTTTTCGCTCTAACTTTTCCTGAAGCAGCAGTCCCTTTCCCTATATTCCTCATAGTACCAGATTTACCAGCAACGGGTAAAGACTTTATAAATAATTTCTTATTCTTGCTTTGATTCATATGCTTCAAAACACCAACAAGATGTTTTGCTGTAATTGAATTAAACCTAGACAAACCGCTACCGTCATAAACATACATTCCATTTACATCAAGATCATTTCCTTTCCAAAAAAGTGTTGTAGCCTGGCTACCAGAACCTGTATCCCCACTTTTATATTTAAACCTACCTATTTGATTAGTTAAATGTTCTGCGTATAAATTTATACTATAAAAATTGGTTAACTTAATAATATCAATGAGCTTAGGAGAGTATTTTGTTGTAACTGTATGTTTTTTAATTTTCTGACTACCTTTGTTATCTATTTTTAACTTACGAATTGTTGTTGATGGTTTTGATAATATAATTCCTAAGCCTCTTAATTCCATTTCTAATTGAAACGCTGCTAAATATGAAGGATCAGGAATTGAACCTTTAACCATAAATTTTTCTGAATTAACAGGAATTCCTCCTTCAATTGAACGATTCTCCTGATAAGGCCCACCAAAAATATAAGATTGGTCTTTATGCGTAATCATTCCTTTTACATGGTTATTAAAATCAAGATTTGGAATGTAAGGGTAAACGCATGTAATTTCTGTTGAATCCCCTCTTTTTCCAGATTTTAGTTCAAGCTTGCATTTGTTTTCATAAATAGAAAGACCACAAGGACCAGCACCATAGTAATTGCCTAAATCTGACCAGATCCATGTTGATGGAATCATCTGCTCGCTAAAAACAGAAGCATCTCCTATTACTCTTCCATTTATAGAATCAATGCCCAATTTAATAATCTCAATTGCCCATTTATTAATGAAATTTCCATAATGTTCAGAAAATCTTTCAGATCCTAAACATGGATCTCCACCTCCAACAATATAAATATCTCCATTTAGAACACAATTAGAATCTATTTCACCAGAATACTTTATGGAAGTGGAGAATCGCTTTTCTGGGCCAAGCAACTCCAATGCAGTAGCTGTTGTAATTAATTTCATTGTAGAAGCCGGAACTAAACTTTTATTTGCTCCTAAACCAGCAACAACACTATTTGAATCTAAATCATAGGCATAAAAACTGATTGAAGCATTTTTTAGATCTTTTTCAGCTGCCATTTTTTGAATAGCCAAACGAACTTCTTTTGACGTTTGAGCATTTAAAACTACCCCAAATAAAATACTAATTATGAAGAGAGTTAATCGCACTAGTTTTTCATTGGTTTAGAAGAATAATTATATGCCATTTCTAATTTATTAAAACGTTCCTCATTAATAATTGAACATCCTGAGTTTAACAATTCAAACACTTCCAACTCTCTATCTTTATAGAAGGGTTTAGTCATTCTGAAAATATCCAAATCATCAGCAAAATCAGATAAAATATCTTTAGTGAAATCAATATTTTTATTTTTTGATGCTATTCCAATTAAAATCATTTGTTCATCTTCACACTTAAAAGACTTAATATCTAAAGGAGTAATGTGTTCTAAGTATTTAATGTTTTTCAAAGCTTTTTCTATCACGATATCACTAAACATTTCAACTAGCTCTAAAACTTTTTTATCCTTCTTCTTATTTAGCTCCTCCCACTCTTCAGTGTAAACATTATTAGTAATTAAAAAATGTTTGAATTCACCTTCCAACTCCTTTAATTCATTATCCGACAAGATTCTGTATTTCATTTATTTCTAGTTTTTTTATTAAAAATATGGAATATGAAGCAAAGTTACATCAATTGAATAAATAATCTGTTATAGCCCCCAATAAGATAGAAGTGATATTTTAAATTTCAAATAATACCTTTGAGATCTAAAATATAAACGATGGAGTTTATAAGAAAACTTGTTAAAGTAATATAAACTAGATTTTTATGCAGCAAAGAAAGAAAAACTCTTAGATGAAGATGTTGTTAAATACCTTCCTAATGAATTATCTCTTAAAAATAATAGATCTAATGATGTATATATAATTATTGAGAAGCATGTTCCTCTTCCTCAACTTGAAGAAATAAAACTAATTTTACTTTTGTCAAGGACAATTTATGCAAAAAAAGATTGAATTTAAATATTAAGTTGAACATAAAAAGATAAACCTTTAGCACTAAAGTAAAATATTATTAAATATTCTAAACCAGATTTAACGTGATTTAACAATTCTTATCAATTCGGCTTTTTTATTCTGAAAAATCCAATGTACTTTTAACAAAAAAATTCGTTAAGGTTGTTTATGGTTTTAAGAGTGAAATTTTATTCATTATTGATATTAGGTTTATTTGCATTCAATCTAAATGCTCAGGAAAATTCAATCATAAAAGGGTTACTATTGGATGAGAAAATGAAATCTCCTCTCCCCTATGCTAACGTAGCAATTCTTAACAGAAGTGGAGGTACAATAACGAATGAAATTGGCAATTTTTCTATCGATTTTTCTAATCTTGATAAAGAGGATTCTCTTACTTTTTTATTTATTGGATACAAAACTAAAAACATTTCAATTTCTGATTTTAAAGCTAATCCGACTATCTATTTAGAAGAAGAAATTTTTAATCTAGCAGAAACTTTCGTTTTTGCAGAGGAAAAAAATCCGGAACAAATTATAAAGAAAGTACTCCAAAATGAAGATAAGAACTATCAAAAAATAAATAAGAAAAATCAGGTTTTTATTAGGAGTAAATACGTTTCAGATATCCAATATTTTAAAATAAAATTTAAAAAAAGTTCATTTGCAAAATTGGATGAAAAAGTCACTAAACTTATTGAAAGTAAGATTCCTAATCATTCTGTTTCTTACTCAGATTTTCTGGGTGACCTCTATTTTTCTAACAAAAGCTCGGACACCTTAAAAGTATTGCCCATAAAAATGGTTTCTTTAAAAGAAAAAGATCTTGCCGATTTCAAACAATTAGAATCGATGTTTGAAAAAATGTTTAAAAATACCAGAGAAAAGGAATATTGGAAAGTGAAAAGTGGAATTATAGGTAGTAAAATTGATATTGAAGAAGAAACTTCAGACTCTCTAAGAAAGGATAAAACTCCAAAATTTCATTCAAAATATTACAGAAACGGAATTCAAAAAAGGCTAAATAAATTAATAACTGACAAGAAAGATTGGGAGTTTTTACATGCTACAAATAAATATAAATACTCTCTTATTGGTGGAACTAGATTTAATGGTGAAAATGTATATATAATAGATTTTGAGCCTGATAAAAATGGCAAATATATTGGAAGAGCTTATATATCTATGGAAACTTATGCATTAGTTAAAGCTGATTACGAATATGCTCCAGGAAAAACTGGAACTAACATAAATATGTTAGGTATTGGTTACACCAAAAATATGTTTTCAAATTCAGTAAGTTATGAGAAGGAAAATGGTAAGTATAAACTGAAATATTATTCTCAAAAAAATGGAGAGAAATCAAGTATAGACAGAAATGTATCTTTATTAAAAAAGAAGACAAGGTTTTTCTTCGATAAAAAATTGAACGAAATTAAAATTAGACTGAATGTATCTGTAAACTCAACCTCCTCAAAAGAATATTTAGTCCTTTCAGAAAAAGAGATTTCATCTAAGACCTATCAAAACAAAAAACAACCTAAATATATTAAGGTTATTTATGTTGATCAATTTGATGATAAACTATGGAAAGGTTATTCAACAATAGAACCAACCAAACAAATGAGAGAATACAAGAAACAAGATTTATAATGGTATTACCCTTTTATCTTTGAAATTAAGTCTTTTACTTCAGCTTCAATAATATCTCTAATCTTATTAAATTCTGCAGCCTCCATATGTTTTGGATCTGGTAATGCCCAATCCTCTCTATTTTCTGCATTAATCATGGGGCATTCATCTCCACAGCCCATTGTTATAGCATATTCATAAGTCTCTTGAGGAACTTCATCTAAACCAACAGAAATATGTTGGTTTAAATTATAACCAACATCGCTCATCGATGAAATAGCTTTAGGATTAATAATACCTGAAGGTTTTGATCCAGAACTGTAAACATCAATAATTCCTTTTCCATGCATTTTACCAAAAGCCTCAGCCATTTGACTTCTACAAGAATTTTCTACACAAACAAATAATACTTTTTTCATAGTTCTTCTATTAACTTTTTAATTTTAATTACTTTTTTAAAACGGTCTAATTTATTCGTCTTAACACACTATTCAGTCATTACCATTAATAATTCAGGATTGTTATTTTTATTTACAAAAAAAGCATGAAAATAAGCCAAAATTTATTCATTTCTTATTTCAATTTTCTCATTACAAACCATTCTGGCTTTATCTATTAATTTTTTATTCCTAATTAAGCTGACTCCTTCCTTGTTAATTTAAATACAAAAACCGCTAAAATTGCTCCTAATAAAGTAGAAACTACATATGCCCATAAATATTCTGTGTGCCCAGAAACTAATGCTGGAGCAATTGATCGAATTGGATTCATTGATGCTCCACAAACAGGCCCAGCAAACATAGCTTCTAAACCTACTGTTGCTCCAATTGCTGTTCCTGCCATTATGCCTTTTTCTTTTGCTCCGCTAGAAACATTTAGGATTACATACATTAATAAGAATGTTAGAATTAACTCCATAACAAAGGATTGTTCCCAAGTACTTGAAGGTAAAGATGCACCTAAAGTTTCATCTAAAGGAAACATTAATTTTAGTGTAAAACTTGCTAAAAATGCTCCAATTGATTGCGCTATTATATAAGGTAAAACTTCCTTTCCCTTAAAACGTTTAGCTACCCAAAAACCTAAAGTAACTGCAGGGTTTAAATGTGCTCCAGAAATATCACCAATAGTATAAATAAGAACCATTACAATTAATCCCCAACTCATAGCTACTCCTACGTGACCTAATGCTCCTCCGCTGTAAGTATTTACTACCATAGCACCACATCCTGCAAATATTAAAAAGAAAGTTCCTATAACTTCCGAAATATAATTTCTCATATACTTATTTATTTAAATCGAAATCCGAAAAAAAACTTTAGGTTAAATAACGAATAATTCATATTTCCTCTATCTTGTATGTCCGAAATTGTTTGATTATATTTTCCTACAACTCCATAATATATTTTATCACCGTTATAACCAAATGGTAAATTTAAATTTAAAGTAGTTGCTTTTCTAAATCCTTTAAAATTTCCTTTGCTTTTAGAAATATAACTTTGATACTGAACCCCATAACCAACTGATGCAAAAGGAGATAAATGAATTTTATCTTTAATGAAATTATATTGGTAGCCAACTACTGGAATTATTGTAAAAAAACTTCCTTGATTTTCTGCATCTACGATATCTACTATCCTAGAATCTGTTAATATTTCTTCAGGAAAAATAGTACTACTATAACTTAATTCTGCGAAATTTTGTTTTAAACCAACAATAATAGATCCTGAACTTTTTAATTGACGCTCATTATACTTATAAATAGACTGGATTGACATTTTTTTATTTAATCCATAGTAAAAGTCAATTCCATAATTTACCAAATCTAAATTAGGTTGAATAAATTCTTTTAAAGAGTCAGATATATTGTTAGATAAGTCAGATACAGAAAAACCAATAAACCACTGAAAATCTATATCTACAGCAACTCTTCTTCCAGAAAAATTGAGCCTTAAGTCAAAATACTCTGATTTTTCTTTAAGCTCTCCCACCTTCTCATTAAAAACACTTTTACCAAAGCTAACACCTAAAAATTTGTAAGAAACACTGAGACCAACAGACCCTGTAAGTCCTGGCTCATAAGTCGCAAGACTATTATTCCCTTGTAGTTTTAAACTTAATTTTTGTGTTACATAATATGGCTTTAACTCAATTTTACTTTTATGTTTTATAAAAGAAGTAGAATCAGTGTTTCCAAAAATTAGCACTGGAAAAAAAAGAATTATTATAATTATGTATTTTAAAAAAGTCAATCGATTAACAACAGCCAGAATTTGGAGCACAACTTCCTCCATTTTCAATTTCAGAAATACTTACTTTTTGCTTAACAACTGGTATCCCACAATTATCTTCAGCCAAGCAAGCTGTTAATTTATTGGTTAAAACAAATTCAAATCCATTAAATTCAACACCATATTTCCCTATTGTTTCTGTTTGATATTCAACCTCAATTTCTTCATCTAAAATAGATAACTTTTTTTCAGAAATATCAATAATATTATTAAGCTTATCAGGAAACAATCTATGATCCAAATCACTATCATCTTTCCATAATTGAAATCCAACTTTTGTTTCATTTCTAACTACTCCTCCACAATCAATAAATTGTTTATTTACCATACCAACTTCTGTAATATGAGTATGAGACTCAACAAATTCTCCATTGGGCATTCTAAAACTTACTTTCTCTAACGTTTTTAAAACATTTTTAAATTCAGATAATTTCATAGCTTAATATTTTAACAGCATCCATTTTTATTGGAATAGCTTTCAGTTAATTTTATATTTATTTCTTCTAATTCTATCCAAACTTTATTATCAATACAATAACAGGTTTTAGATCCTTCTATTTCTCCTTTAATAATCCCTACACTTTTTAATTCCTTTAAATGCTGAGAAATGGTTGATTGTGATAATGGTAGGTTTTCTACAATATCTCCACAAACACAAGAATCTTTTTCAATTAAAAATTCGATTATTGCAATACGAGCTGGGTGACCTAAAGCTTTGTATAATTCTGCTTTACGATTTTGTTTTTCTGTAAATTGAGTTGATTTAGAAATTCCCATGACAAATATTATATCGCAATATTACGATAACATATTTAAATCATAAAAATTAATTAAAATGTTTTTCAATTTCAGCAATAAACTCTTTGGGAGCTTGGCATGGTTTCATAGTATTCTTATCAATAAATACCAATGAAGTTTTAGCTTCATTTAACTGAATACCTTCTGCATTAAAAGTTTTGTAAGTAAAATGAATTCTAACTTTAGGTATTTCAATAACAGTTGTTTCAATAGTTAGCTCATCATCATAAAACGCAGGCTTAAAGTATTTAATAGAAAACTCTAAAACAGGTAGAGCAATTCCATCATCTTCCATTTGCTTATAACTAAATCCTAATTGCCTTATAGCTTCTACTCTTGCAACTTCAAAATAAGTAGCGTAATTGCCATAATAGCAATAACCCATCATATCCGTTTCAGAATATCTAACTCTAACTTTTGTTTTGGAAACGTACATATCTATTTCTTATTTAGTCTTAATTTAGTCAGCAAAATAACATTATTATTTTGAGAATCAGCATCAAATACATTTTCGTTTTCAGCATAGTTTTCAACTTAATAAGTTGTAAACCTTCTAGTTATTTTAAAACTAAAAACAGTTCAACACCTATTAGTTCAGCTATAGCAAACCAAGAACAAGTTGATTCATTAATTAAGCCCTATAAAGATAAATTAGACGCTATAATGAATGATGTTTTAGTTGTTTCTGCTGAAGAATTTCCGAAAGAAAGAGGAAGATCAGAAACAAAGCTCGGAAACTTAGTTGCAGATTTAAGCCTAAAAGTTGCTAATAAATTGTATAGGCCATCTGATAATGATAGTATTGATTTTTGCTTATTAAACTTTGGCGGATTAAGAACTTC
>CEWR01041970.1_pt1 | contig 11109 bp, 7 predicted proteins | sample 356321 | NCBI WGS metagenome assembly CEWR01 (sample SAMEA2621551, study PRJEB7988) | marine metagenome | biome: marine biome (ENVO:00000447); feature: mesopelagic zone (ENVO:00000213); material: "saline water (ENVO:00002010), including plankton (ENVO:xxxxxxxx)" | depth 790 m
GGATCTTATTCTGGAGCCGGCCAGACAACTCCTCAGGACAACCTGGTATCCAGGCCATAGATACGCCTCGCTATCGCCCCTGCCCCCCGGCCGGAAGTGAAAAAATGGTGGGCGTGCCCAGACTCGAACTGGGAACTTCCACCTTGTAAGGGTGGCACTCTAGCCAATTGAGTTACACGCCCGTCCCATGTGAGCCGTGCATTTTCCACGAAGGAGCGGAAGATCGCAAGCGAAGCAGCAAAACCGCAGGGAAAAAGGGTGGGATTTTTTTTGCTGAAAAAACGCCTTGAGTAGTTGATACCGAACCAGAGTTCGGCTATACAAACTATTAGTTGGTTCGTCTAGCTGTTCTCTGTCTTATCACCAACGAGGGCTGAAAGGCTCATTCATGGGCTGCGAAAAAGCAAACAAGCACAACCGCCTCCACCCGGAAGCAAGCGATGACCAGCGTCGTGTCGAGGTCCGTGTCGAAACGGATAACGATGGGCGCCGCCAGGTGATCCTCGAGGATTTCAGCTACGGACCGGGCATCGGCTGGTACGTCCAGAAAACCATTCGCCTCGACCCCCAGCAGGTAGATGCCCTGATGGGCGCTCTCTGCTGCGCAAAGCAGGAATCGCAACGCCCTCCTCAGAACCCTGCCAGGAAGATCCTGCGCGGCGATGCCGCCGAGCAAATCGTCCAGTTGGCGGATTTTCTCAACGCACCCGTCAAGTAGGGTAACCCGCAAGGCTCCTGCCGGGCCCTGACCGGGCACAGACCTCAGTCGTTGACGGCGAGGTTGATATTCCTCGTCTTGACCTCGATCTGGCGCATTTCGAGGAACTTCTCGATTTCCCAGACGTCCTTCTGTTCCTGCACGATCTGCTCTTCGAGCATGAACTTGATGGGTTCATCTCCCTCGATAGCGGCATGAGCGCTGCGGTAGGTAGCCAGGGCTTCCTGCTCCGTTTCGAGATCCTGCTTGAGCATATCGACAACCGAGGTGGCCTGCCTGATATGGGCGGCCTCTATCGTCGGAACACCACCGAGCGAAACAATCCAGTCTGAGACCAACTTGGCGTGGCCGCGTGCCTCTTCACTGGATTCATTGAAGAAACCCTCGTAGACGACCCTGTCAGTACCCTGGACGAGGGCACTGTGCTGACAGTACTGGATCACTGCGGAATATTCGATGCTGAGCGCTTTGTTCAGAAATTCAATTACCTTATCCACTTCATCTTCTCCTTGAGTCGCTAAACGTAAATCTCTGGTATTTACCGATCCCGATAACCCTACCACTGCGAAAAGAAATTATTCATGCTGCAGGACTCAATTTCAACACAAATTTTCATAAGCCCTTGCCATATAATAGTTTGCGTCGTCAAACCCGGGGTTTGCAAGCCAAACCAAGGATCTGCAAGGCAAACTTCCCCTAAAAATCCCCAGAAGCCCCTCTAACGGCTCTTAAAGGATTTCAGGAACCGCCACAGAGATTGTCTGAAAACTCCCTCTAAGCGCCAATTTCAGGCCCCCAGGGGTGAGTTACAGCTCTTCGAGACAGGTCTCTTCGCAAACTTCACAGTTCTCATGATCCGGGCAGGTGGCTGTGAAATTATTGAATTTCTTGAGGAAGCCGGTAACGACGGGATCGTCCTGCGAAAGGAGCTGCAACAGGCTGAGGATACGCTGGCTGGCTTCGTGACTGAGAAGGTGCTCTATTTTGCAGGCATCGATTTCAGCACTGGTGTAGCTGATACCCAGAACCTTGTGGAAAAAGTTCGTGACCACCTCCCTGTTGTAAACCACCTGCATGGCAACCTTCTCGCCATCCTCGGTGAGACAGAGATGATGGCGGTCAACCTCTGATACCAGGCCCCTTTCCTTGAGATTCTTGATCTGCACGGATGCTGAACCCTTGGTCACCTGGAGATCATCAGCTACGTCTTTGAGAATCGCGTAGCCTTTTTTCTGCCTGAGATCCTGGATCGTGGTGAGGTAATGCGCCACGCTGTGAGTCACCTCCTGCGCGGCAAATTCTTTCCAGACCTCATTATTCATCGACATCGATTCTTCTCTCCCTGTGAGTGAGGAGACCTCTTAGCGGCAAACGCCCAACGGCTACCGTCTGATCCCCGGATAGGGATCGCGACTTAGTATAGTTGATTCTAATAAAGAAACAACGGAACACTCCCCCGCAGGCCTTTTCCCCGCAAGAAGAAGCCACCAGGGCCGTTTACTGATCGCGGACCGACCAGCTCCGCAGAAGCTTGACCGCTTCAGCTCTTCGATCGGCGCCAGCAGCAGGATCATATTTCACCTTCGGGAGGCCAGGGCGCTTCCTGATTCCCTCCCATGCCATCTCCCTGATCGCCTGGTCTGAATCCATCAGGACCTCGACAAAAAACTCATCCCTGCGCAAGTGCTTACTCTGCAGGAGCGCCTTCACCAGGAGCCCTCGCACCTCCTTATCGCTCTCCCCTGAATAGAAATCGAGAAAACGATCCAGCAGTTCAGCACTCCTGGTCTCCGAAAGCACCCCCACTGCTGCAGCTCTCTGGGTGTCTGTCGGGCTCTTCAGCATCTCCAGCAGGGCAATGTTGACCTCTCGATTTCCCTCGAAGGCCGCCAGTCCCTGGGCGGCAATCTCAACCGCCCCCTGGTCCGGGTGCCGCAGGTATTTCAGCAGGTAGTTGATCCCTCTCGGGTCCCTCCAGTCAGCAAGAAGGCGCGCGAGGAGTACCTCGCTCCTGTAGCCAACCTGGGAGTCCCTCAGCAAGGCGACAACAACAGCGGCTCCCCGGTCAGGCCCCAGCTTCTTCAGACGCACCACCGCCTGCTGCTGGCGGATCTTCTCGAAGCTCTCGAGATCCCGCAGCACGCTTGAGTTCTCGCGCAACCAGTCTGTCGACGTAAGTTTTTCTTCAGCCGTCGAACAGCCCCCAAGAAGCAGGCAGGCCAGGATCGCCAGCGAAGACATCTGCAACAGGGACAACACTATTCCTCCTCCTCTGTATTGGCCTGCAGCCAGCGAAGCTCGAGATCCTGCAGTTTCCGTGCGCGGCTCTTCAGGCTGACTGATGTTTTGAGGAAGGCGTCGAGGTCCGCCGGCAGGGCGCCCACATCCGGCGCCCCCTCGACATCGTAGCGTTCCTTCATATTGGTTTCGAGGAAGGTCGCGATGCTGTCGAAAGAGAGATTCCCTTTTTCCAGCGCCCCATAGAGCTCGGTATAGGGTATCTCCTTCAGCTCCCCGGCATCCTTACCGAGCCCGATGTAGAGCCGGATCAGTTCTTCCCTGAAGATTCCGTGGTCTTCAGCCTCACGGCCCCTGCTGCCATCTTTTCTTTCCTGGCGCTCGAGGAACTCTCCAAAGGCACGCAGGCTGTGTCCTGCAGCCCGCCGTACAAGCTCGATGTGGGAAGTCTCGAGCTCGACCCTCTCGCCCCGGAAGACCTGCTGCAGCCCGAGACTCTGGACCCGCTTCACCTTGTCATAGGAGAGGCTGATGTTATACGGAGAATTCGGCAGAACAATCTCCCGGCGCGGCAGGCTGAGCTCGGCAAAACTGATCGTCGGGTTCAGCTCCTTGAGGTTCTCGATGCAGATCGCCGCGACCTTGAAAAAGAGAGGCTTGTCTTCATCCGGCCAGTCCTGGACCGTTCCCTCTGGCCACTTGCGCTGCATCCAGCTCAGCTCCGAAAGCTCCCCCTCACCCAGGTAGTCCTGGAGCATCTCGAGCTTCGTTACCAGCTGCCTGCGCTTGACAATATTGAGGAGGGTGAGGTCGACCACGTCTTCCTCGGTGAACTTTTTGCCGTCGGGCCCGGCCGCCGGCACACCGTTGATGGGATCGAGTCCGAGGACATCGCCTCCCTTCAGTATGTGGCGGTCGTTGAAGAGGACACTGTCAAAGGTGTCAAAGTGCATGCTCTCCTTGGGCGTTGCGGAAGCATCGATGCCCTCCTCGCTGAGAATATGCGGAGTGACGACGATGATGACCTCGCGGCGCTCTTTCTGCGTCACCTTGCGGCGAAACAAAGCGCCAAGGTAGGGGATCTCCGAGATGAAGGGGATCTTGTTGACCGTGTCGATCTCCTGTTCCTGGATCAATCCTCCGAGGATAATCGGCCGATGGTTGTGAGCGACGCACTCGCCGATGTACTGGCGCTTGATAACCTCCGGGATACCCGCCAGGTCGGTCTCAAAGACCCTCTGGCGCCCGACAATCTGGTTATCCATGACCTCCATCTGCAGGGCGATCCTGTCCTCTCCTCCGCCGGTGATCCTGGGGCGAATGTGGAGGGTGATTCCCGAGTAGACGGTACCCACGCTCTGCACCTCGTTGATCAGGTTGCCGTTGACGGTATCACGGATAACCCCGGTGGAGTTGAAGGTGGGAACATTGCGGCCGAGATGAAGAGCGCTGACGCGGTCATCCAGGGTCAGGATTTTCGGCCGGGCCCTGACCTTGGCTTCTCCCTCGCGAACCAGCATGTGCACGGCGGCCATGAAGCGGCCCTGGATATCCAGGCTGGTGTCATCAAAGAGCAGCTTCAGGCCCTCGTTCATGACATCCGGAACAAATTCGCCTTCTGCCCTGCCTCCTGGAATTCCCGGCTGAACGATTGCATCGCCAGGCAGGGGCAGGCCGGCTGACGCCAGGGTATGCCCACCGCCGAACTGGGCCGAATCAATACCGAAATCAGACAGCTTGTTGGCATTCAGCTCGATCAGTTGCACCTCGATCATGATGCGCCGGGCAGGAACATCGATGGTCTCGAGGAAGGCCCGGATCTTCGTGATATCCTCGTCCGTGCCAACTGCCATCATCCCCCCGCGCGCCTCGGTGGAGGAGGTCTTGTCAAAGCTCATCACCAGTGAACCGCTGTTGGTGCCGCCGCCGTAGCCCTCGGGCATGGTGATCGAATCCTTGCGGGGCATGTCGTAGACAAACGGGATCTTTGGAGCGGAAGAAATCGGTGAGTTCATCTTGCCGCTGCCCTTCTCGATGTACATCTCGGTCTTGCGGGTCAAAGTGCGCTGCTTATCTCCCTGTTTCCAGGTAAGGGCATCGTCGGCGGCGGTCAGTTGCCATACGTTGCAGAGCCCTGCCATCAACAACGCGTCCATCGCCAGGCGGGCATCCACGTACTTCGGTCTCAGGATCTCGCGCTTGAGGTCAAGGTCAAGTTGGTCGTAGCGCTCAAGCATATCGACGATCTTGAGCGTCAGGGGATCGGTCGCCACGTCGGTTTCCCCGAAGATCACCACGGAGTGTGTCTTGCCAGCCACCTTGGAGATGTGTCCCTTCTGGATCCAATCCGGCCGGACGCTCTCCACAAAGCTGACCGCCTCGGTCGCTCCCTTGTGAAAGAGCGTCTTAAAGGTGATGTAGCCCTGTGGCATTGGAGGCGGTGCAGGTTCGGGAGCAGGCTCGGCCTTGGCTACAGCAGGCACTACAACTGCGGCAGGTGCCGGTTCAGGTGCCGGTTCAGCCTTGGCTGCAGCCGGGGCCGGCTCAGGAGCAGGCTCTCCGCCGCGCAAAACAGGCTCTTCCTTTTTTTCTTCCGCAGCCGGCGGCGGCGCTTCAGCCACAACCGGGGCCTCGGCGGCTGCAGGAGAATCGGCAACCGGCGGCGGTGCATCTGCCGGAGCACTGGCCGGAAGATCCTTCCTGGCCTCTTTCAGACGCTCCAGCGCATCGAGGACTTCCTTGCTGACCTGCTCGGGATCATCCACTGGCGCAGGGGCAGCTACCGGTTCCGGAGGTTCTTCTGCTGCGGCAAGTTCCACCACCACCTCCTCCTCAATGGAAGCTGGAGCTTCAACAACGACTTCTGTCACCGGGCGAGCCAGGTCGATCTTCAACTGCTCAAGAAGCTCGTTGGCTCTTCCATCTTTTAACGCAGGAGGTTCCTGCACCTGCTTGTCAGCCACGAGAAGTGGCTCCTCTTTGACAACAGCCTGTACCTCCGCAATCTCTACTACCTTGTTTTCTTCCACTTCCGGCACTTCTGCCAATCCCGAATCCCCAGAAGCAACCTCCTGCCTTGCAGGAACCCTTGTCGCCTCATCTTCGACAGGCTGCTCTTTCTCAAGGAGAGCTGCCGGCTCAACGGCGGGCAGCTCTGTGGCGGATTCTCCATCCGCTTCATTCCTGGTTGTCTCTGTCGGCAACTCGGTGGTTTTACAGCTCACGATGATTCCGCCAGCAATCATGCTGAGCAGAAGCACTGCATTCAACCAACCCGGAAAAATAGTTCCCCTGGTTTTCATTCTCAGCTCCTTGGTTCTCTTCATTTCCTGTTACTTTCACCCGCGGTGCGGATCAATCTGTCTACCTGTTTACAATCAACGGTCTCCAACGAAAACGAAGGCCGCCCACTGGCGCGGATGCCTGTATTTTCCCTTCAACATGGCAAGCTTCGCCTGCCGCAGTGCATCGACCCGATCTCTTCCGTTGCGAATCCACTGCTCATAAAAAAGCTTCATTAATTCTGCCGTTGCCTCGTCCTCCACCTTCCAGAGACTGACCAGCAGAGCCCCGGCTCCACAGTGGAGAAAGGCGGTGGCGATCCCGACAGGATCATCACCGCCCTGGATTTCGTTGCGGCCGGTCTCGCAGCCCGAAAGGGTCACGAGCCGGTTACCCTTAAGGTCGAGAGAATAGATCTCCCATGCCCTCAGCATCCCATCTGATGAGGCAGCTCCCCCGGCAGTCGCCTTTCCTCCCGGTGCGAGGAACAAGGTCGATTCCCACGGCCGGGTTGGGTAGAACTCGCCGTGGCAGGCAAAATGAATGACATCCTGCCCCCTCGAGCGGACTGCGATTTCACTCTCCCTGGCCTGGCTGCCTCCAAGGACGACACATTCCCGGAAATCCGGTGCGAAGGCTGTGACCTCCTTCAGGGCTGCCGGCAGCGGCGCCTTGTTGGGTTTTCCATCCCGGTCGTAATCGGTGTCAGGATCGGCCAGGGCCAGCAGCTTGAGAGGACGACTACTGTTGGCAGGCCCACCGCCGCGTGCCGAATTCAGACGGAGGTACCGCAACAGGCTGGCGCTCTGCAGGTAGGAGATCGTCCATCTCTCGACCTGGAAACCGTCCGGCCCCAGAAGCGTTTCAAAAGGCAGGCGATGCAGCGCCCCGTGCGGAACAATCAGCACCCGCTGCCTGCCGACCTGCCCGGCAATGGGTTCCAGCAACTCCTTGTAAAGTCTCCTTGAGAGCTCCGGGTCGGAAGCAGAGCCGACGACGTAGCGCTTAACCAGCTCCCCCAGGGCTGCAGGACTGATCTTCAACTCCTCTACCGTCACCTTTTCATCCTGGACAAGAAATACAACCATCCGATCGCCGAGCGAAAAGAACTCCAGCAGGGCAGTGTCGTCATCCAGCTCAGAGGTGATCTCCTGGATGGTTGCCGGGGCCCCATCCACCAGCAAGCCCAGCAGCGGGCGACTGACCGCCAGGGCCTTGATCCTCTTCTTGACCGCGGCCATCCTGAGACGCAGAGCATCGAAGTTTTCCCGCTTGCCATTGATGCCAAGAACCTTCAATGCCCGGCCTCTCCTGGCGGAATCCTTCCTGCCATTGAGCGACACGTACTGCTGGTAGAGCTCGCTGCTGCCTGGATCAGCAAGAGTAACGAATCTCCATCCCAGCGATTCGACCAGGGCACGGGCGCGTGAACGCTCGACAAACTCCAGGGCACGGGCAGGCCTGCCCCGGCTGATTTCACGGCGTACCAGGTAGCGATAGAGATCCAGCTTGTCGGTCATGAAGCCGGCCTTCGATTCCGCATCCAGGATCCTGGCGCGGTAAGAATCGACCAGCCTGGCTGCCTCAGAGAGGCTGGCATCCGCTTCGGCAGACTTGCCGCGCGCATCCGCAATCCGGGCCAGGTACCAGTGGCAGCGCCACTCTGTTTCGAACTGCCCGGTCTCCGACGCCCTCTTGAGCGCCCAGCTTGTAAACTTCACAGCGCTTTCGTACCTGCCGGATTCTGCATAGAGCTCACCGAGGTTGGAGGCGGCAATAGCCGAGAGGTGATGAGCCCCCGCCTTGGAGCCCTGGCGCATCGCAGTGTCCTGGATGCCGATGGCTTCGCGGTAAAGAGTCTCACGCCCTGTCCCGACAAGACCGGCCGCCTTCCTGCGCAGAACGTTCGCCCGGTGGATCGAATTTACCAGCGCCAGCTCGAGTGCCCCTGGCAAGCTGGAGTTCTCCGGAGCTTTCAATTCCCTTTCGACTGCTGCGAATACCCGGCTGGCCTGCTCGAGGCGCTGTGGATCGCTCCGTGCCCGCTCATACAGCGCCCCCCCCATCAGAATCCGTGCCTTGATCCTGACCGCAGCAGATGCCGAGGGACTGCGCACCAGCGCCCTGGCTTTCTCTCCTGCAGCCAGGGGCTGTCCGAGCGCCAGGAGCGTGGTCGCAAGGTTGAGATCCAGCCGTGCGACGAAGGCCTCTGTACCGTTCATGCCCGCCGCAAGCGCCCTGGACTGTTTCAACAAATACAGGGCCCCCTCGTAATCCCCAAGACGCTCGCAGGCTATGGCGGCCCTTGCTGAAACAGCAGCCGTGAGCCAGTCGTACTGGAGGCTCTCCTCCTGCCCGGTGACCAGGAGTTTTTTCACCAGCGCGTACTCCCCAAGCTCCATAGCCGGCAGGGATGCCATCACCGCCAGCAGGGTCCGTTCTCTTGCCGGCAGCTCGCAGGCCGAGAGCAGGCGCGCAAGCCCTCCCGCCAGGAGAACCAGGTCGGCACGGGAGCCGACCGGCAGGCGCGCGAGGGATGCCCGCGGCCTCGGCGGCTGCTCAGCCTTACCCCCGAGTGAAGTAATCTTCCTGTTGAGCCCCGCAACCTCCTGGCTGTAACCGAGGAATTCGCCCGCCCGGGCAATAAGGCCCAGATGGAGCAGCCGGGAATCGCGATCGAGGCTCTCGATGAGACCGGCATGGAGCAGGGAGTTATCCCAGGCTCCCTTGAAATCACGCAGCAGGAACAGGAGCCGGCTCACCCCGGCGGCGGCCTCGGCGGCAGGCTCCGGCTTCGACTCGAGAATCTTGAGGGCACCACGGAAGCGGACGTCCGCCTTGTGCTGCAGGAGATCTCCTCGAATCCTGTGGAGAACCGCAAGGGCCTCGCAGATCAGCGGAACATCACGAGCCTCCGCATCCACCTGGAGGGGATAGCGGTGGCGGGCAAGGGAGAGGATCCTGATGATCTCCCCCAGTTCGCCACCATCGATTTTCCCTGGTGTCCCGGTAACCAGGACAGAGATCCTCGGAGGGCCGCCTCCGCCCGCAGCCAACACGCTGAATTCCTTGGAATCCAGCATGCTGACCGCCAAGTTGCGGCGACGAGCCCTCGAGGTCTGCTTCAAGCTCGGCTCGGCGAGTTTTTCAGCCAGACTCTGAATCTCTGACCAGCAGTCGGCAGATTTGCCATAGGCCTCGGTTGCTCCCCGCATTATGGAAACGCCTTCGAGCTCTAACCCCTGCCAGGGGGAGGCCTGCACGATGGCGCACCAACAGCAAACAGCACAACAAATGCACTGTAAGAAGCAACGAAGCTCTCTCCTCAGCGATGTTCCTGGCTCCATCAAAAAAAGGACTCCTCAAGCCAACTGAATTCATCGCAGCAAAAAAGACTGCTACACTCTTATTTTTTCGGAATATGTATGCCGATAACTTGAATAGAAACAGGTTGTTCCCGAAATCTGTCGGGTACTGGAGCTCACCCGGGCTAAAAACTGCCTAGAGCTCGAAGAAAGCATTAATGCAACCTCTGTTCCAACCCTGAATATTTAGCACAACCTGCTATACTGGGCAGAGATAGAGAAACGACTCGAAATGGGGAATCGCCTCTGCCGTGTCAGATATCCTGACATCTGGCGAATTCCACAATCCAGGCGCACCTCCGCCACTGACACGAAAAGCGCAGCGATAAGCTCATGAGCCGCAAAATCAACCCACTGGACAACGAAAACGAGCCCCAGGCAGCCCTCGGCGATGCTGAGAGGAAAGCCCTCGAGGATATCTACCGGAGGGTTGACGAAGAGGTTGAGCAAAGCGGCGTAAAATGCTGGCTGCGTGGTGACTGCTGTGACTTCGAGAAGGTGGACCACACTCTCTACGCCTCGAGCGTGGAGCTGGACTACCTGAAAGAGAAGCACCCCGAACCCTTCAGCGCCGACAGCGTTTTGTGTCCCTTCTGGGAAGAGGGCCTTTGCGTGGAGCGGGAGAGAAGACCACTGGGCTGCCGAACCTATTTCTGTGATGGCAACTACTCTGAACAGCTGCAGTCCATCTACGAAAAATACCATGCGGAAATCAGGGAACTGGCACAACACAGCAAGTCCCCCTACAGCTACGAACCTCTTGTTGCAGCTCTTCGTACCCGCCATGACAACACCTGAAAACACTCTCGGAAAACCTGCGCCCTGCTGCAGAAGCAACCCGGAGGTGGAATCGTGATCGGCAGGGGAAGAGATCTCTCCAAGGAGAGAAACCGGCTGTCCATGGTGGTCAAGAGCAATGAAGACCAGCGCCTCGACAACTTCCTGGTCAACAACCTCTCCTGGAAATCACGCAACCGGCTGCAGGGCCTGATCCGCGAGGGCCTGGTAACCGTAAACGGTGAGAAAACGAAGGTCAGCCGGCGTGTGCACCTCGACGACCTGGTCGAGATCCACCTCTCAAGCGGGCTTGGTATCCCGGACGACTACTCAGAGCGCAAGCTCGACATCATCTACGAAGATGAATGGCTCGTTGCAGTCAACAAGCCGCCGGGAATGCTCGTCCACCCGGTTGGGCGCCATGTTTACGACACCCTGATCAATTACCTCCATCACAGGTACCATTCCCCAGGCCCCAGCGCCGAAGAGATCGTGCCCAGGCTCTGCCATCGACTCGACCAGCACACCACGGGGGTGGTCGTCGTCGGCAAGAAAGCCTACGTCCACCGGGAAGTGCAGAAACAATTTGAGCAACGGCTGGTTTCAAAAACCTACCTGGCACTCGCCAATGGTCATTTCCCGCCAGGGCACCGGGAAATCGATATCCCCCTGGGCGAGGGGCGCTGCCTGCAGTCGGCGCTGGAAAACGAGCCTCTCAGGGAATCCCGC
>CEWR01028888.1_pt1 | contig 11082 bp, 11 predicted proteins | sample 356321 | NCBI WGS metagenome assembly CEWR01 (sample SAMEA2621551, study PRJEB7988) | marine metagenome | biome: marine biome (ENVO:00000447); feature: mesopelagic zone (ENVO:00000213); material: "saline water (ENVO:00002010), including plankton (ENVO:xxxxxxxx)" | depth 790 m
TTCAGTTGGTGATTCCACATTCCGCGCACCAAGATTCCAGATCTCATCCTTGTGAGCCAAAATACTCCTGTTGAATGCCTCTAATCCTTCAGGATCCACAGCATCTATTCCAGTAATGATCTCTGTCCAAGCTTGTTCAAAATTAGTCCCTTCCATACCTGCTAAATGCCAGCGGAGATTGTACTTACCACCCGTGTTATGCATCCATACGCCATAACCCGTAATCATTCCATCTTCCACCAGGGTTTCCATTATAGGCACTGCAGCACCCCTATAGAGGGCAGCAAACGCAGGAATATCACTAAAGCGAACGCTATGCGATGCTATGGATATCCGAGTTGCCCCGGGAGTAGCCTGACCATCCGTACTAGTCTGGGCATCTGCGCAACTGATACTTACACCACTCAATAACGAGATGACCATCAGTTTCTTCAGCATTCAATCCTCCTAATTTATTTATAAGATAAACACCCAACAGCTACTTTGGAATCAGATAGTATAGCTTGTAAACCATTATACTACTGCGACTTATACTATTTTATATAATGTTGATTATTAGACTTTTAGCTGGCGTTCATAGGTTTGACCCAGCTCACACTGACGACAAAATAACAATGAAGCACCTCGTACGGCCTGATGATCAACGACTAGAGTAGAAGTTCAACCACCAGAAATCCTCCAAGAAGCAAGATTCCGAAGATCCAGGCTAAAAGATTGAAGTAACGGTCAATGAATGAACCAATCGGCTTACCAAACTTGAAGATCAGCCCGGCCAGCACAAAGAATCGGATACTTCTACTAAGCACAGAAGCTACAACAAAAATTCCGAAATTGATCGAGAATACACCCGCTGAAAGCGTGAAGACTTTATATGGTATAGGTGTTAGCCCCGCAAAAAAGATTGCCCAAAAGTCCCAGCGATCGTATTGCACCTGTACTTGCTCAAATGCTTCCGGGCTTACCCCTGGCACGTATTGATAGAACCATGGTTCGGCCAAATCCCAGGCCCCTGCCCCGATCCCGTATCCGATCATTCCACCGAGAACGGATGCACTAGTCGCAATAAGAGCGAACCGCAGGGATCTACTTGCGGCCCCAAGGCAGAGTGCGATCAGCAGTGGGTCAGGAGGTATCGGGAAAAATGAGGACTCGGCAAGAGCGAGCACAAATAATGCTGGCGCCCCATAAGGCGTCTCTGCCCAATGTAATACCCAGTCATACAACCGCCTTACGGGCCCACTCCGCTTTCCTGTTTCCGTCACACACCCTCACTCTGCCAGGCGAATCGACCTAGAAGTGGAACAAAAGTAACGGCCCCCTTAACCACTTCTTCCGTCACCACAAAACCGGTTTTCTTGATCTGGACCAATTCCTGGGATTCTCTCGAACCCACGGGAATCAACATACGCCCACCCTCGTCCAGCTGATCCACAAGTGCAGACGGAATCGAAGGAGAGGCTGCGGATACAACGATCACATCGAATGGTGCGAATTTCTTCCATCCAATCGTCCCATCGCCCACAAGCAGAGCAACGTTATTCGCACTTAGTGAGTCGAGCACCTTGCGAGCACGTTGAGACAACTCACTCAGTCGCTCTATCGAATAAACACGATCGGCGGCGAGCGCGAGGAGCGCGGTTAGATACCCACTCCCAGTTCCAATTTCTAGAACCTTTTCATCCCTGCCAGGCGAAAGTAGTTGGAGATAATATGCCTGAAGGGAAGGTTGAGAGGCAGTCTGACCAAACCCAATCGGGAGAGGAGCATCCTCATAGGCCCGCGGCCATAGTACTTCCGGGATAAAGATATGGCGGGGCACCACATCAAAATACTGAAGTGTCTCAAGGTCATCGATGCCCTTGGCTTGAATCTCTTCAATAAGCTTCCGGCGATGACCGACGAAGCGAGTGTCGTCTAAAGGGCTAGTTCCCACGCCCGAATCTCCTCAAGGAGCTTGTAGTTCGTGAGGTCAAGATGCAACGGTGTGACAGAGACATACCCGTCTTCAACCGCCTGAAAATCAGAATCCTCTGCACCCCTCCAGTTAACTGTGCCGCCCCCGATCCAAAAGTATTCCCTACCAGAGGGGTCATTCGCTCGCGTAATCGCATCCGAATATCGTCGACGACCAAGTGTTGTAACCTTAATCCCTCGCACTTCATCGGGTGGCACTGCAGGTAAGTTCACATTGAAGAGGGTGTCCGCAGGAAAGTCCTCCCGTCCTAAGATTTTCCCCAAGATCACACGCACCACTGACTCCCAACCCTCTAGTTCTTCTGGCCGATCTTGAACGTATGAAATTGCAATCGCTGGAATTCCAATCACTGTCGCTTCCATCGCAGCTGCAACAGTTCCTGAATAGAGAACGTCTTCACCCATGTTTGGGCCATGATTCACCCCGGATAGGCAGATGTCTGGCTGACCTGGGAGAAGCCCATTGACCGCGAGGATCACGCAGTCCGTCGGAGTTCCGTCGACCACATAGGAGTTGTCCGAGGTCAGACGTGCACGTAATGGGTGATGGAGAGTGAGGGAATTGCTAGTGGCACTCTGTTCTCGGTCAGGCGCGACAACAGTCACGGAACCCAATGTGCTTGCTGCACTAGCGAGTACACGAATTCCGTTAGCGAGATAGCCGTCGTCGTTCGTGCAGAGAATATTCATCGCCAGGCTGTGTCGGTTAACTGTGACCGAGGGTTTCCTTTAGCTCTAGCAGATCAGCCTTCAGGCCTTGTAACACCTCGGATCCGAGTACACCACGCCGTTCTTCTTCAAGTTTACCGCCTGCGCGTATTTCGAGAAGCTTTTTGTTCGCACCCTCAATTGTGTATTTCTGCTCATAAAGAAGCCGTTTCACGAGCATAATGACTTCGATCTCTTTTGACCTAAAGACTCGATTCCCTGCCCGATTCTTGGTCGGTCTTAATACTTCAAACTGAGTTTCCCAATAACGGAGGACATGCGGCTTTAACCCTGTCAGGTCACAGACCTCACCGATGGAGTAGTACACCTTTTTGGTAACGGGCTCGTTCATCCTCACTCCTAGGGGTCTAGGAATCCGACTGCTTATACTACTGCCATTCCTCAGATGTGGGCTCTCTGAGCATCAACATTTCTAGGGCATCTGCGGGCTTAATTGTATTATTCAAGACCCCGTAGACTTGCTCCACAATTGGCATTTCTACACCACGATCTTTCGCCAATTCGTATACCGACTCAGTAGTTTTTACTCCCTCGGCTACCGCCTTCATGTCGGATAGAATTTCCTGCAGTGACTCTCCTTGTCCTAACCGGTATCCAACCGTGCGATTGCGACTCAGGTCCCCCGTGCAAGTCAACAAGAGGTCGCCCATCCCGGCCAACCCTGAAAAAGTAGCTCTGTCACTGCCCATCGCGACCCCAAGACGGGTTATCTCAGCCAAGCCACGAGTAATAACAGCAGCAATTGTATTGTGTCCGTATCCCAGTCCGGAGACAATTCCTGCTGCAAGCGCCACGACATTCTTAAGCGCGCCACCTAACTCCACGCCAACAATGTCTGTACTGGTGTAGATTCGAAAATAAGGGGTCTGAAAAATGTCCTGAGCCTCGTTAGCTGCCTCGGCTGTTCGCCCGGCTATTACCACAGCCGTGGGAGCATGACTCACAACCTCTTTCGCAAAGCCTGGGCCAGAGAGCACACAAAAACGCTCCATGCTTTGTTTCGGAAGAATCTGACCAAGCACTTCGTCCATTCTAAGAAGTGTTCCGTTCTCTATTCCCTTAGAGGCACTCACAACAAGAGCATTCACTGGCACACTCGGGGCTGCCTCCGTCATCACCTCGCGTACGACCTGGGCCGGACTAGCGGAAAGCACTACCGAAGCTCCCTCCAGAGTCCTCGAGAGGTCAGTCTCTGCTCGAAGTGCATCCGGCAAATCTATTCCCGGCAAATACCGATTCTGGTGAAGCTCGTTGATACTATCTGCTACATCTGCTTCAAAAGACCACATTGTTACCGTGAGTTCATCCTTCTCGGCCAAAAGCGTTCCCAGTGCGGTGCCCCAAGCACCTGCGCCAATCACAGCAATCCGGCGATTTTCGCTCACGCTACCTCGCTATGATCCTCAGCTTTAGCATCACCGCTCCACTTGAATCTACTCTCAGTACCAGCCAGAATCCGTTTGAGATTTGAGCGGTGAGCCCAGGTAACGAAAACTGCCAGTGCTAGTGAGAACCACATGAGCCCCTCACCACCTCGGTCAGGTGTAAGCAAGACAAAAATCGGAAGGCTAACTGCAGCACCGATCGATCCTAATGCCACATAGCCGGTTGGAAATGTGAGTGCGCACCATACCGCGAAGCATCCGAGAACAGCCCACGGAGCAAGTGCTAATAGTACTCCGGCACTGGTAGCAACTCCCTTACCTCCCTTAAATCCCACCCAGAAAGAGAAAATGTGCCCGACAATCGCTGCTCCACCGAATGCAAGCGTCCAGCCAAAAGTCGCATCAATCAATCGCGGGAAGAGCCATACCGGGACAAACCCTTTTACTACATCAACAACCATGACTGGGGCTGCCCAACCAGGGCCTACAATGCGGAAGACATTGGTCGCTCCAAGATTACCCGAGCCGTGCTGTCGCAGGTCGATACCGCGTACCAGCCGGGAGACCCAGTAACTACTGGGCGTGGCCCCGAGCACATATGATAGCGCGAGCAAGGCGTAAGTCACTTTTCTCGACCAGTTCTGAAACGAAGACGAATCGGTGTCCCCATAAACCCCCAAGCTTCACGGAAACCACTTTCAAGGTAGCGAATGTAGGGCGCGGGTAAGGCGTTCGGATAGTTCGAGAAAATAGCAAAAGTAGGTGGGGCAATGGTTACTTGAGTTCCGTACTTCACCTTTACCCGACGCCCCCTATAAAGCGGAGGCGGCTGGCGTCTGAGCACGGCCCCTAAAACCTCGTTGACCTCATGCGTTTCTATCCGCCTACGTCTCTCTTCATGTACCTCAACGATCAAGTCCAGGCACTTTCGAATTCTTTGCCCCGTTAACGCTGACGTAAAGAGCATGGGGATCCAGCGAAGGAATGGAATGCGCTCACGCATTTTCTTTTCGAATGCGGGCCCGGTCATCGTATCCTTCTCAACAAGATCCCACTTGTTCATGAGTAAAACGACTGCCTTCCCTGCCTCCCAGGCTGTTCTCAGGATCTTGATATCCTGGGCATGCAATTCCTGCTCACTCGCGTCAATCAAGACGAGACACACATCAGCTGCGTATACAACTCGATCGGTTCTGAGCGCACTGTAATACTCTAGGTTGTCCTTCACTTTCGTCTGACGCCTGAGTCCTGCTGTGTCGACAAAGACGAGTGTCCGGTTGTGGTACCGGAATAGTGTATCGACTGGATCGCGAGTGGTGCCCGGAATATCGGAAACGACAACCCTGTCTTCCCCGATTAGCCGGTTCACGAAACTTGATTTGCCCACATTGGGTTTCCCCACAACTGCTACCCGGATCAATGCCTCATCCTCTTGATCCACTGATGTAACTTCAGGAAGTGCCTCCACCACTAGATCTAAGAGGTCTCCGGACCCCTTACCCGACAGCGAACTAACCGGGATAGGCTCTCCCATACCCAGTGACCAGAACTCCTGATGTCGGTGGTCATTGGGGAGATTGTCAATCTTATTTGCTACCAAGAGCACCGGCTTTTGTGATTTACGCAGAACGTCAGCGAGTTTCTCGTCGAGAGGATGTACACCCTGATGCCCGTCAACGAGGAAGAGGATTACGTCAGATTCTGTGACAGCAGCAAATGCCTGCTCACGTACAGCTCTATCGAGCGGTTCGTCACTTCCCTCAATAACTCCCCCAGTATCAACAATGAAAAAATGCCGACCCGCCCAATCTGCAGGTGCAAAATTTCGATCTCTAGTTACGCCCGGCTGATCATCTACGATCGCGACCCGGGCCCCGATAACCCGATTAAAGAAGGTTGATTTACCAACGTTCGGGCGGCCGACAACTGCAAGAATGGGAAGCTGTCCACTCATACCGACCTCAACGCTTCCGTTACCTCATGTCCGGTACAGACCAATGCTGGTGCAAGTGCCCTTTCGAGTTCATTCATTGGAACGTCATCAATAAAGATATCGTCAGCATTAAGAGCTTCAGCTGGTAGGACGACCAGATCTCCGGACTGCGTATTCTGCAGTGCATCAATGATGTCTCTCCCTCCCAGCAACCCAGCTATCGTGACCGTATCACCAAAGTAGCGATTCTCAACGTGCACTATCTCAACGGACGCTGCCGTTGCTGCCGCCAGCGCCGAGGCTCTCTCACCCAGAAATGGAGCCATAGACCCACCGGTCACCAATCGGATTCTGCGTCCTTCGAATCGGGGGACCTCAGACAACCCACGCTCAAACCCATCTATAAAGCGTCGGATCGCACCAACTCCGTTCTCATAAAGTGCACCGTCGTCGTAGTAGGAAGCCTCCGGAAGTGGTAGGCCTGCAATCAAGTACATCTCATCAGCCGCATAACACCACCCGAATCCTCTCCCTTGGTCCCCAAGCCTGCGGGCTTCATCAACCTGCCCTATCGCCGAGACCGCTTCCGAAGCCCGAAGTAGTCGTGCAGGCCGGTTAAGGTTGTAGCGAGTCAAGCCAACCGGCACGACCGAGAGAGATCGAACTGCGGGTCCAAGACCCCAGAGATCGGCTATCGTGCGATCAAGGTGTTCTCCGTCGTTCCAGCCCGGACACAAGACCACCTGTGTATGTACTTCAAGGCCACCTTCTATGAGATCTCGCAACTGATCCATTATGAGACCAGCTCTTTCGTTAACTAAAAGACGTTCTCTTACTTCGGCCTCGGTCGCATGTACACTTACGTATAGCGGTGATATTCCTTGGTCTATCAGTCGTTGAAGGCCCTTCGGTCCAAGATTAGTTAGAGTGACATAACTCCCGTATGTGAATGAAAGTCGGAAGTCATCATCCCGTAGCCATAGCGTCTGTCTCGCACCTTCAGGGTTCCCATCGATAAAGCAGAAGACACACTTATTCGCGCACTCTCGGATCTGGTCTGGAGCGGGAACGATCCCCATCGCATTTCCCGGTTCCCGCTCGATTTCATAGAAGACAATATCCCCAGCAGGAGACACGGTCTCCAGCTCGATCTCAGTATCCGCAAGAAGGAAAGTGAGGTCGATACCATCGCGCACGTGCTCACCGTTGATGCGCACGACTCGCGTTCCGATCTCAAGATTGAGCTCTTCCGCGATGCTTCCAGCTTCAATTTCGGCGATCCGGATCACAGACGGCTCACTGAGTGACGAGGGGAAAGCGGGGTGATAAGCCGAGAAAAGCTAACTATCCTATATCAGGCCTACAATTTTTATGCTTGACCTACAGATGCTTTTCTAAGCAGGTTCGTCTGTAGAGGGCAACACAGAACTACGGCTTAAGGGGCCTTATGCCCACTGAACAGATCTCTGGAGCGACGTGTTGAAGCTCAATAGATTCCCACTTGGTTTAGGGGTAGTTCTTTCCTTCATAGGTCTCTCGGCTTGTGAAGAGATCGAACAGGTCCAAGACCGCTTCCGGGACATGACCCCCCACGAGGCCTACCAAGCCTCACTATCTGATGCAGGACTCACGACCACAGCACTTGGGCGTGATTGGCTTCTTGCCGCACACCAAGCCGTTCAGGCTCCTGTGGAGATATCTCTCCCGTTCCAGGAAGAGGGGTTCATAACACCTGAGCAACCAAGTGCAGTAGCGTACCGTTTGACGATCGGTCGGGGTCAGCGGCTTACTGCTAAGATCTCCTTAACAAACGGTGAGGAGACACGGGTCTTTGTCGATCTCTTCCGAATGGCAGAGAACGAAGACGATCCACCACGACCAATCCTCTCTACAGATTCAGTACCTGAGACATTCGAACATGAGCCCTGGAGAGGCGGGGATTTTCTGCTGAGGCTGCAACCAGAACTCCTCCGAGGGGGCGCCTATACCGTCACGCTCCAGCTTGAAGCCCAACTCGCCTTCCCTGTAGAAGGACATGGGGTCCGCTCAATCCAGAGTGTGTTCGGAGTGGATAGAGATGCTGGGCGAAGAAGCCATGACGGAGTGGATATTTTTGCACGGAGAGGGACACCGGTGCTCGCCACATCAGCCGGCCGAGTCAACCGTGTACAGGTAACCAACTTGGGAGGCAAGGTCGTCTGGCTACGTGATCCGATCAGAAACTCAAATATCTACTTCGCTCACTTGGACAGTCAGGCAGTAAGTCGTGGCCAAGAGGTAGAGATTGGAGACACGCTTGGGTTTGTCGGTAATACCGGGAACGCACGCACAACCCCTCCACATTTGCATTTTGGGATTTATCGGCGTGGAGAGGGTCCAGTTAATCCTGACCCATTCCTGAGGCCACCCCGTGGCAATATGGAGGAGCAAACCGCAGACCTTGGACAACTCGGGGAATGGGTTCGACTCTTGAACGACGGCATCCGCCTACGTGCGGCCCCGACCCGTCGTGGGGAAGTCCTTCGAGAACTCGGTCAGTACACGCCACTTCGAGTCCTCGCAGGATCCGGTGAATATTTCCGTGTCAGACTCCCAGATGGCGCATACGGCTATGTGGCTTCTCGTCTTACAGAACCTGCTGATCTTCCGCTCGGCTCGGAAATCGCAGCCCAAAACCAGACGATACTTTCAAGTCCTTCGTATACCGCATCTGTAATCGCACAGCTAGATGCTGGTACAGAACTGCCAATCCTTGGACGCTATGAGGGATATCTCTACGTGCTTACACCGAATGGGCACACCGGATGGATCGGGGACCAGCAACAGTAGGAACGACGTCCTAGTTTCCCATATCCGCATCTTCTAGTGCTCCGTTGTAACCCTCGGCCTAGTACGCTGTAGATGCTCATTAAACCATTTCATGATGATCTTTGAGACTTCCATCTGAAGCTTAGGCTCACGTGGCCCATGTGGGGTCCTGGGTAACACAATCATTTCTGTGGGCACACCTAAACGCCCCAAAGCCCTGTAGAATTCCTGACCCTGAGTGAATGGAACTCTGAGATCATTCTCTCCATGGATTACCTGAGTGGGTGTTGTAACATTCGCGATCCGGTACATGGCCGAATGTCGCTCATAACCCTCGTAATCTTCCCAAAACTCCTCACCACCCATGTGAGCAACAAGATATTCACCGATATCAGTGGTGGTCACCATGCTCACGAGATTTGGAAGGCCCGCACCCATACTGGCTGCCTTAAACCGGTCCGTACGTGTGACAGCGAACGAGGTCATGTAGCCACCATAGCTCCATCCCATGAGAAGGAGTGAGTCCGGGTGTGCTACTCCCATATCAATGACCTCATCCACTCCCTCCATCAGATCATCCATATCGCCGTAACCCCAGTCACGCACGTTCGCGAACCGGAAGTCACGGCCATAACCTGAGCTTCCACGTGGATTGGGTCGCAGGACCGCATATCCTTCCTCTGCGAAGTACTGGAGGTTGTATGTGGATGCGCTTCCTGTGAACGACTGCACGAATACGCCTGAAGGCCCACCGTGAACATTCAGGATCAGCGGATAGCTCCGATCTGGATCGTAATCTACTGGATAGGTCAGTAGGCCTTCGATCTCAAAGCGACCATCTTTCGATTCCCATGAGAGCACTTCTGTTCTTCCCAGCTCTGGTATTTCTACATCAGCATGTAGATCTGTCACACGCTCTGGCTGGAATGAGGAAACCGAAGAAACGTGCACATCCGCTGGTGTATCCGTTGTCTGCCAGGTGAATACCATCGCGTCCGTGTCAGTTGCTAACGCTACCGATCCGAGCACGCCCGCACCGCTGGTCAATTGCCGCAGTGACTCTCCGTTTACCGGAAGAGAGGTCAGGTGCCTGGTTGTCCCGAGAGATTCCACGAGTAGTACCGATGTTCCATCCCTCGCCCAACCCATCAAGCCTCCACTCCGGTCATGGCTATCCGCAAGCTTTGTGGGCGCCCCACCTGTGGAAGGAACGATGTACACGTCACCGAGACCAACCCGTTGGGGCGTGTCACCTGATGATGTGAACGCAAGCCACTGACCATCAGGGGAATAGAGCGGGCTACCATCGGTACCACCGAGCATGACAAGGGGGGTTACCGTCATATCCCCCTCAGCCGATACCGTCGAGATATCGGAAGCTCGGGCTCCTTCATCTAACCTGGGATCAGCTTGATGACTAAAAGCGAACCCACTGCCATCCGCTGACCAGTCGAATCCAGTGACGTGAAACTCACCTTCAGTATGCCTAGTCGCTTCCTGTGGTTCAGACGAAGAAGGATCGAACGGCACGCTATAGATGTGATTGTATTTAAAGTTTTGATCCACAAAGATTGGGTCACGCTTCTCTCGTCTTTGGGCCTTCTCTTCATCCGTATCAGGATCACGCACCAGGTAAGCGATGCGATCTCCTGAAGGCGACCACTGATACGAACTCGCCCCAGAAGCAGCATCCGTTACGGGAAATGCCTCACCACCATTGGCCGAAATCGCCCAAACTTGGGTGCGTGAGCCCCCTTCGCTTTCTCCTTCTGCCCCGCTTCTCTGACTACTAAAAGCCAACCATTCCCCATCAGGTGAGAACGCTGGGACAGAGGCTGAAACTTTTCCTCTCGTGAACTGTGTGTTTCCTGTGCCATCCGAATTCACCAACCAGATATGGCTCAGATACTCGGATTGTTCTCCTTCAAGTAACGGAACCCGAACTACATAGGCTATCCGGCTACCGTCTGGAGAAATCGCAGTCTGCTGCACAACACTGAACTCCATACTCTTGCTCGGAGTCCAACGAAGTTCATCACCGTCTTGCGCGGATAGCGGTGTCGTTGTCACCGCCCAAGCCATGAGCGTGACTACAGAACACAGTAAACGCATCTCGGACCTCACTTTGCCACATAAATTGGACAGCGAACCTACGGTGCATTCAGAGCTGTCGGCAATTCGATCTAACGTCTAGGTGACATTATGGAGTGGGGGTTTCATTAGCTATCCGCAGCTATTGCTAGCGGAAAAACA
>CEWR01031797.1_pt1 | contig 11080 bp, 11 predicted proteins | sample 356321 | NCBI WGS metagenome assembly CEWR01 (sample SAMEA2621551, study PRJEB7988) | marine metagenome | biome: marine biome (ENVO:00000447); feature: mesopelagic zone (ENVO:00000213); material: "saline water (ENVO:00002010), including plankton (ENVO:xxxxxxxx)" | depth 790 m
TTTTTGGTCCCAAGGGTTTGTTGCGTCACTGATGGACGCGTTTGACGCGGCTTGATGCGTATTCAGTTTTCGGGTTCCTTTTTTTCGCGCACTGTAACTGCCGCTTCAGCCGGCGCCCCGGCGCGGTCCGTTGTCCACGGGAGGAGTTTGTAACTGGGTGTGTCGGCGAAGTCGTAAAATGGATACTTGATGATTTCGAAATAGGGTGAATAGTCGAAGTCGCTGGGCGTGCAAAGTTTTGGGTTACGGCGGTAGAGACGGATACGATCTTGCTCGCTACGTTGAACGAGAGGAAGGATCGGAAATTCCACGGCGGCAAACGCTTCGGCGATCATGGTCGAGCAGACCGTGCGGGTCTCAGAGCCAGCCCGTGTACGAAACAGGGATGATCGCCAACGTCGAGGAAGAATGCCCCAAGGAAAGAGAAACCGTGCCAGGTCAAATATTTGCCGGATATCGTAGTTAAGTCCCAGACTGTTGATGGCGTGTGTGCTGATGGTTTGAGCGTCTTCAGCCGAAAGTCCCACGGGTCGACAAATTCGTACATGGTCGTCGGCGTACTCCGTGAGCGCACACACGAGCGTGCCTGCGCCCAACTGGCTCTCGATGACGAGCTGTGTACTCGGCGGAAATGCCGATCGACGGGATAGCGCGGCGCGGCTCTCCTCGTTTTCGATATCGTGAAGACGGCCGATGTAGAGCGCGGCGTGGGACCACGGGCTTTGGGTAACGACCTTGATGACGTCACTGATTCTTGATCGTCCTTCAACCAGCAACACGTCGCTGGGTTTGAGTTCATGGCGAATGCGGTCGAAGTCTGAAAGCGGGATAATCCTCGGGGGACGCCGGCGTTGTAGCCAACGAGACAACGGTGTAGAGATGAATCGGGAAACCAGTTTCATGCGGTAGTATCCTAACGTGCTCCCTCATGTTTTTCGTTTATTAGGGTTGTCTCATGATTGTTGACAAACAAGGCCGGCGTTTTCGCAATCTACGTCTCAGTCTGACGGCAGCGTGTAATTATGCCTGCACCTACTGTGTCCCTGATGGGAAGCGATTGCAGGCTGCATCGGCTGAACTCGAGGGGGAGGAGATGGTGCGGGCGGTTTCGCTGTTGGTGCATGGAGCTGGAATCGAAAAACTTCGCATTACCGGTGGTGAACCGTTGTTGTCGCCAAAGTTTGACGAAATCATCCCTGGTGTGATGGCGTTGCCGCTTCATGATGTCGCGTTGACGACCAACGGCCAGTTGCTCCCGCGAAAAGCGGATCTGCTGGTGAATTCAGGTCTTAAACGGATCAATGTCAGTCTTGATACGTTGGACGCAAATCGATTTCGAGCCATTGCGCGGGGCGGCGACCTCGCGACGGTTTTGCAAGGCATCGAGTTGATGCTGGATGCGCACATCAAGGTTAAGGTGAACATGGTTCCGATGCGTACCGCCAATGCTGAGCAAGTCTTGCCGATGTTGGACTATTGCCTAGAACGCGGTATCGAACTTCGATTCATCGAACTCATGAACATGGGCCATCTGAAGCACAACGCTGGCTATACGCGTGACTTTATTGGTATGGACGAGTTGTTGGATGCAATCAGCGCCCGTTATGAATTTGTTCGGACCGATGCCGCCTATGACTCCACCTCGATACGATATGAAATTCCAGGCCATGGGCACTTTGGCATTATTGCGAATGAAAGTGAGCCGTTTTGCAGTGCATGTACACGGCTTCGGCTTTCTTCCAATGGCTATCTATATGGCTGCCTGTCCAACACCGAATGCCACGATATCCGTCCACTTCTTAGTCAACCTTTCCATTTAGCGTTGAATGCACTGCAGGAGATTTTGCGAAACGCGCTTGCCGATAAACAAAACCTCGCGTTTAGTGGTGAAGTCACCGTCATGAAGTTCATTGGCGGATAAGAGATAAGTGTCTGAGGAATACGAGCGGTTACTCCGACTTGCTCGTGAACAGACGCTCCCGCCCGTTGCTACGTGGGCGCCCGATCGCGTCGGGGAAATTGATATCCGTATTCGTGCGGACGGGATTTGGTTTCATGAAGGAACGGAGATCAAGCGTCGTGCGATTTCGCGACTTTTTTCGACCATCTTGCGTCGTGAGGACGATGACTATTATTTGGTCACGCCCGTGGAAAAACTCCGTATTGTTGTCGAAGATGCGCCGTTTGGAGCGATCGCCATGGAAGTCGCCGGTACGGGTCGCGACCAGTCGCTGCTCTTCACCACCAATTGCGATGACCACGTTGTTGCTAGTAAAGATCACCCACTCAGAATGGGTTCGAGTCATACGGGATCTAAGCCGTATCTGATGGTTCGCGATGGACTGGAGGCGTTAGTTGCACGTAGCGTTTACTACCGACTCGTCGAACTTGTGGAAGATGAGGATGCCGACGAGTTGTGTGTCTGGAGTGCAGGGGCCCGGTTCGTTCTGGGCCAAGCGAAGATGGAAGACGAGCGATAAACATTGGTCGTTATGACGAAACTGGCCTATTACATGTTCGGGTAGTTGGGCCCGCCGGTTCCTTCCGGGACCACCCACGTAATGTTCTGTGCAGGATCTTTAATGTCACAGGTTTTGCAGTGCACGCAATTTTGCGCATTGATTTGGAAACGAGGAGACCCGTTTTCCTCGACCACTTCGTAGACACCCGCTGGACAGTATAGTTGGGCAGGTTCCGCGTACTTGGGCAGATTGTCGCGAATAGGGATATCGGGATCCGTTAGTGTGAGATGGCAGGGTTGATCTTCCTCGTGAATCGTACTTGAAAGGAAAACGCTCGAGAGCTTGTCGAAGGAGAGTGTTCCATCGGGTTTCGGGTAATCAATTGGGTTGCAATCGGCGGCGGGCTTCAAGGTGTCGTGATCAGGTATTTTATCGCGCAGCGTGAATGGATGTTTCCCCCGCGTGAACGCTTGCTCAAATACGCTGTAAGCCGAACCAAAGAACATCCCGAATTTGTGCAATGCTGGTCCCGCATTTCGCGAGCAATAGAGCTCGTCGTAGAGCCAGGAAGACTCAAAGCGCTCCTGGAGATCGATGTCGGCAACAGTCGACCCAGAACGGACGGCTTCGAATACAGCTTCTGCACCGAGCATGCCCGACTTCATGGCGGTATGGCTGCCCTTCACTTTAAGCACGTTCAGAAAACCAGCGTCGTCTCCGATCAGCGCACCACCAGGAAACGTTAATTTCGGAAGCGCGGGAAACCCACCTTTTACGATGGCTCGTGCACCGTATGCCACGCGCCTTCCGCCGGACAAATGGCTGGCGATGGCAGGGTGATGCTTCCAGCGCTGCATTTCATCAAAGGGGCTCAAGTAGGGGTTTGAATAACTGAGATCGACGATGAGACCAAGAGAGACCTGATTGTTCTCGAGGTGATAAAGGAAACTGCCACCGCCGGTACCAGCGAACCGGCCCAATGGCCAACCTAATGCATGCACGACTTTTCCGGGCTGAGCTTTCTCAGGTGGAATATCCCATAGCTCCTTCAGTCCGATAGCGTAGTGCTGGGTGCCGCTGCTTGCATCGAGTTCGAAGCGCTGCAAAAGCTGCTTGCCTAGGTGTCCGCGGCAACCTTCGGCAAAGAGCGTGTATTTGGCACGAAGTTCGTAGCCTGGTTGGTAGGTTGGTTTTTCATCGCCCGTACTGCTTACGCCCATGTCGCCTGTGGCAACGCCGTTGACGCGGCCGTTGTCGTCAAACAGGATCTCCGATGCGGCGAAACCAGGGAAAACGTTAACGCCGAGTGCCTCGGCTTGTTCGCCGAGCCACCGACATAGATTGCTAAGGGACAGCGCATAGTTTCCGCTGTTGTGTAAAGGCTTGGGGATAAGGACTTTGGGTAACGGGATCTTGATCGTTTCGTTCAACAGAAAGTAGTACTCGTCCGCAGTCACAGGATTTGAAACCGGCGCATCCATGTCCTTCCAATCCGGAAATAATTCGTCGAGTGCTTTGGGTACGAAGACCGCGCCTGAGAGAATGTGGGCGCCGATCTCGCTACCTTTTTCAACGAGGCACACGGATATTTCGTGGTCGTATTCGGCGCCGAGTTGCATGAGCCGAATCGCAGCGCTGAGTCCGGCAGGTCCACCGCCAACGATCACGACATCGAATTCCATGGATTCGCGTGTTTGTTCTTCCACCCGACGCCCCTACCGCAAAGTTGCTGAATTATAAGGTGCAATGTAGGAGAATACCGCGCTCGACCGGATCGTCGATGACGATGCTTTAGCGTAGTCCATTGGTAATTTCGATCGGTTTTTCCAGCAGCAGACTTTGGATATTCATGAAGGTACTGGTACCCGTTAAGCGCGTCGTCGACGCCAACGTCAAAGTGAGAGTTAAGTCCGATGGGACGGGCATGGATTTGGCTAACGTAAAAATGGCGGTTAATCCATTTTGCGAAATTGGCATCGAAGAAGCCGTTCGACTAAAAGAAGCGGATATCGCGACGGAAGTCATTGCGGTATCTGTGGGCGCTTCCCAGTGTAAAGAACAGCTTCGCACGTGCTTGGCCTTGGGGGCGGACCGGGCGATCTTAGTTGAGACCGACGAGGAATTAGAGCCGTTGGCCATCGCCAAGGTGTTGGAGGCGATCTACGAGCAAGAACGACCCGAAATCGTCATCTTCGGGAAACAGAGCATCGACAGCGACAATGGGCAGACTGGCCAGATGTTCGCGGCGCTGACCGGAATAGCGCAAGGCACGTTTGCATCGGAGCTGCGTATTACCGACGGCAAGGCGGAAGTGGTGCGTGAGATTGACGGTGGTCTACAAACCGTTCTGCTGTCTTTACCTGTCGCCATTAGTACGGATTTACGCCTCAACACACCGCGTTATGCATCGCTACCCAACATCATGAAAGCCAAGAAAAAACCTATGGATGTCACATCACCGGGAGATCTCGGTGTCGATGTTGGGGCGCGTACGACGGTTCTGAATGTAGCGCCACCACCAGAAAGGGCAGCGGGTATCAAGGTCGAGAGTGTCGATGAGCTGGTGGATAAATTGCGTCATGAAGCGAAGGTGATCGAATGAGCATTTTGGTTATAACGGAACACGACAATTCTGTACTTCGCCCCGTGACGTTGAGTGTCGTTGCTGCAGCCATCGAAATTGGCGGGGAGATTGATTTGCTGGTTGCCGGCAGCGGTTGCCAAACGGTTGCTGACGAGGCGTCCAAAATCCCTGGTGTTACGCGGGTGCGCCTGGCCGACAATCCGGCTTATGAAAATGCTCTTGCCGAGAACATGGCGTTACTTATCGCTGAACTCGCCGAAGAGTACGATCATGTCCTGGCTGCTCACACCACCACGGGGAAGAATTTTTTGCCGCGGGCAGCGGCGATACTCGACGTGCAAATGATTTCGGACATCATTGCCGTTGATTCGGCGGACACGTTTAAGCGGCCTATCTATGCAGGTAATGCGATTGCTACCGTGCAATCCAGTGATGCGAGAAAAGTAATTTCTGTGCGAGGTACCGGTTTCGATCCGGTTACCGGCGAGGGAGGTGGTGCGTCGATCGAATCGGTCGATAGCGTTTGCGACGCAACCCTTTCCACCTTTGTGGGTGAAGAAATTGCCAAATCCGAACGGCCTGAATTGACCGCAGCGGAGATCGTTATCTCGGGCGGTCGAGGGATGCAGAATGGTGAAAATTTCCAATTGCTCGAAGGGATAGCCGACAAGCTTGGCGCGGCGATCGGTGCGTCTCGCGCTGCCGTGGACGCTGGGTTTGTTCCGAACGACATGCAGGTAGGTCAGACTGGGAAGATTGTCGCCCCAGATCTTTATATCGCGGTGGGGATATCGGGCGCGATACAGCATCTCGCGGGTATGAAGGATTCGAAAGTGATTGTGGCGATCAACAAGGATGAAGACGCGCCCATTTTTCAAGTGGCCGATTACGGTCTAGTAGCAGACCTTTTCCAGGCGCTTCCTGAACTCGAAGCCGCTCTGTAAGCCGATCCGTTTCAGTGCGGCGTGCGAGGGGTACGCCTTGCGGTAAACCAAGTGACGGGTTGGGCGTGGTCGTGGACGCCACCAGCAACGTCGAGAATCAGCGAGAACAACGCCATCCGTATCAAGACGCCGTTATCGGTTTGGCGAAAGATTGCCAGGTTTGGGTTGGCGTTAAGATCGTCATCGAGTTCCTGCGCAGCTGCTCTGGAGTCTCGTGGCAACGGGTGCATGATGACGGTGTTCGGCTCGCAATGCTGCGTGTATATCGACTGATTGATGCGGAATAGCCCTCGGTATCGATCCGCTTCCTGTTGGGTGGGGAAACGTTCTTCTTGGGTGCGGGTGACGTAAAGGATATCGACGTGATTTACACCTTCCTCAAGGTTGTGGAACGTTTCGACGTGGTGTCCCTTAGTCTCCAGATCGCTAACGGAATCTTCTGGGGCCGTCAGATCAGGCGGCGACACTAGATTGACCGTGACGTTGTCGAAAAGCGCTAGAAGTTTCAGTAGCGAATGGACCGCGCGTCCGTACCGGAGATCGCCCACAACGGCGATGCGAAGCCCGTCAATATGATCACCCCGATCGGCAAGCTCCTTGCGGATCGTGTAAAGATCGAGGAGGGCTTGAGTGGGGTGTTCATTCGACCCGTCACCGCCGTTGATGACCGGTACGCGTGAGGCTTCCGCAAATTCTTTCACCGAACCCGCGGTTGGGTGACGCATGACGATCACGTCGCTGTAGCCGGATAGCACCCGCGCCATGTCGTGAAGCGATTCCCCCTTCGCGATTGCCGACGATTTGATTTCGGTGGTTTCTCTGACTTCGCCACCGAGTAAATTAAACGCGCAGCCGAATGAAACCCGCGTGCGCGTGCTCGACTCAAAAAACATGTTGGACAGAATCGCACCCTGGAGCACCCTGGTGATGCGTGTGCGGTGAGCGTACGGTTCCATATCGTCGGCGACGGCAAAAATTTGCTCGATATCGGCCCGGTCGAACTGTTCGACAGAAAGGATGTGGCTACCGACGAATTCCAAGGCGGAACCCCCTTGGGAGCGGTAAGTTCGCAGCGTCTACCGGTTTTGTCAATGTGTTATGTCAATTCGTGGTCGAGGATAGGTCATCGGGCTAATAACGGGCCGTGAGATTGAGGTCGTCGTGGGACGCGCACTGGTATGATTGGTGATGTTTTTTCGACATCGAGAAGGTCGTGGCGGCAAACGATGCGCCGACTAGTGAAGTAACGGCGATAGATATAGAAACAGCGGACGCTGGATTCGAATTGAAACTCGAAGACGACGAAGCTGAGCTTCTCCCCTATACGTTTGCACGGCGCTTCGGCGTGGTGATCACTAATACGCCGTCAAATGTTGACGGAAGATTGACCGTAGCGTGCCGATCGAAACCCGATTTGACGACGATGGCCGAGCTTCGGCGATTCGCTGGCCGCGGATTTGTCCTCGAGAACGTCGGTGATGAGGAATTCGACCAACTGTTGGGCCGAGTCTATGCGCGCGACGGATCTCAGGCGCGGCAAATGGTCGAAGATATTGACGATGAACTTGATCTCGCAAGGCTCGCGGACGCACTGCCGGAAACCGAGGATCTGCTCGAACGCGAAGACGATGCGCCCATTATCCGGCTTATCAACGCGTTGTTGACACAAGCCGTCCGAGAAAACGCATCCGATGTCCATATCGAAACCTTTGAAAAGGTTTTGCAGGTTCGGTTCCGAGTCGACGGGGTGTTGCGTGAGGTCGTCCAGCCGCGACGTGCACTGGCGCCGTTGTTGGTGTCACGAATCAAAGTGATGGCAAAACTCGATATCGCTGAAAAACGCATACCACAAGATGGTCGTATTCCTTTGCGTATAGGAGGTCGAGAGATCGACCTGCGTGTTTCTACCCTACCCACGGGCAATGGCGAGCGTGTTGTGTTGCGCTTGCTCAATAAAGAGGCCGGACGACTTGAACTACAGAAGCTGGGGATGGATGCGACGACGCTGCAGCGGCTACAGAGAATCGTCACCAAACCGCACGGTATTTTCTTGGTCACGGGTCCGACGGGATCTGGAAAGACAACGACCCTTTATGCGTCCTTGGCAGAACTGAACGCCGATACGATCAATATTTTGACGGTCGAAGATCCGATCGAATACAACTTGCCGGGCATCGGTCAGACCCAGGTGAATGCCCGAGCTGACATGACCTTTGCGCGGGGCTTGCGCGCGATCCTACGACAGGACCCCGATGTGGTCTTGGTGGGTGAGATCCGCGATTTGGAAACCTCGGAAGTGGCGATACAGGCAAGCCTTACGGGGCACCTCGTTATGTCGACGTTGCATACCAACAGTGCCGTCGGAGCCGTTACACGACTGGTGGACATGGGCATCGAGCCGTTTCTTCTCGCGACGAGTTTGATGGGAGTGCTTTCGCAACGACTGGTACGGGTATTGTGTCCCGAGTGTAAGGTGGTTCACGTTGCCGATGCCTCGGAGAGGGAATTTCTTGGTTCGGGCGCGGACGCGGTTATTTACCAACCGAACGGTTGCGACTCGTGTGCACATACGGGCTATAAAGGCCGTACGGGCATCTATGAATTGGTCGTTGTCGACGACCATCTGCGCCAGCTGATTCATGATCAGGCGTCAGAGCAGGTGATGGTTGATCATGTCAGAGGCGACGCGCCAACGATCCAAGACGACGGACGCCAGAAAGTACTCTCTGGCGATACGACCATCCAGGAAATTCTACGCGTCACGCTGGAAGACTAGGCAATGCCTGCATTCGAATACCTTGCCCTTGACCCGAATGGGCGTCGCCGAAAGGGCGTTGTTGAAGGCGATAGCGGGCGTCATGTACGCCAGACGCTAAGGGATCAGGGCCTGTCGCCGCTCGAAGTAGTTGCCACGAACCAAGGAACGAAAAAGGGTCTCGAACGTTTTTCGTTTCGACTGGGTATGTCGCAACTGGGTCTTGCCATGTTCACGCGTCAATTGGCGACGTTGATCGCGGCCGGTCTGCCGATTGAGGAGGCGTTATCCGCCGTTGCCCAACAGACCGAGCGTCGGCGCGTGACCTCTATGATCATGACGGTGCGGAGTCGAGTCTTGGAAGGACAATCGCTTGCGTCTGCGCTCGCGGAATTTCCATCGACGTTTGCAAGTATGTTTCGCTCCACGGTGGCGTCGGGTGAACAATCCGGTCATCTCGATACGATTCTTAATAATTTGGCGACGTACACGGAGCAGCGGTTCGAAGCTCGGCGTAATGTCGAGATGGCCATGTTTTACCCCATCCTCCTTCTCGTCGTCGCATTTTTCATTGTTGGCGGTCTGATGGTGTTTGTGGTTCCGGAAATTGTTCGCGTGTTTGACAACACGGACGCCGAGTTACCCTTCATCACGAGTGCGCTGATTGGACTCAGTAGCTTTGTACGCGCTTACTTCGTTTGGATTGCCCTAATCATTATCGCCGTGCCATTTGGTGTCAGATGGCTGCTTGCACGGCCCGATATCCGTCAAAGCTGGGACCGACGCACTGTGCGTATCCCATTTATCGGACGAATCGTAAGAGGGTCAAATGCTGCGCGGTATGCGAGCACGCTGTCCATCCTGAGTTCAAGTGGCGTGCCCTTGGTGGATGCGATGACGATTGCGTCTGAAGTCGTCAGCAATGAATGGATGAAGCAACGCCTATCCGATGCGATTCAGCGTGTAACGGAAGGGTCAAGTTTACGAGCCGCGCTCGAATCGACAGGAAGCTTCCCGCCCATGTTTCTGCACATGATCGCAAGCGGAGAATCGAGCGGGGAACTCGACGTCATGTTGGCGAAGGTAGCGGATTATCAGCAACAAGAACTGGAGCGGATTGTGACAACGCTGGTACGCTTGTTCGAACCGCTTATGTTATTAGTGATGGCGGCCGTGGTTCTCGTTATTGTGATGGCGATTTTGTTACCCATTCTCAACATGAACACTTTGGTGATGTGATGCCCAAACAGAAATTTCGTCGTCGCCCGTGCAACAGGCAAGAGGGTTTTACACTCATTGAAATCATGGTGGTGGTTGTCATTATCGGCTTGTTGGCTTCTCTCCTGGTTCCAAACATATTGGGGCGCGGTGACGAGGCACGGGTCATGGCGGCCCAAAACGATATACGTGCCATGGGTACGGCGCTTGATCTCTATCGTCTCGACAATTCGCACTACCCGTCGACCGAGCAAGGCCTTGAGGCCTTGGTCAATAAACCGGCCGGATTCCCCGAACCACGTAGTTGGGGGCCGGAACCGTATTTAAGGAAGTTGACAACCGACCAATGGGGCACTGCTTATCTCTACATCAACAGCGGGCGCCAATTCGACCTGTACTCGCTCGGGGCGGATGGTCAGGAAGGGGGTGAAGGCATTGCGGCGGACATTTTCCACAAGGACTTGTAAGCCAACGGTAACGTATTCAATCAAGGTTCGATCGTCCGAGCACAAAGGGTTTTCACTCCTTGAGCTCCTGCTGGTGGTGGTCATCATTAGCGTTCTGATGGGAACCGTCGTCCTATCGTTTTTTGGATCCGATCGGGAGCAGCGCCTTAAAACCGCCGCGCAACGGATGGCCACCGCCATCGAGCTCGCCCGCCAGGAATCGCTGACCCGTAATGAAACGTGGGGTATCTACGTTGATGTGGATTCGTATGCCTTTGCCATTTACGACGAGTCTGAAGAAACCTGGTACGAGACGGAGCTACGACCGTTTGATCGATACGACCTGGACGCGGGTACTACCCTCAGCGTGGACGGACCGTCCGGGCCCGCGGCTGATTCCGGGTTGGTGGACTTATCGTCCTCGGTGTCTCTACGTCGCGCGCCGCATATCGTGATTTATGCGAGTGGCGAACAAACCCCGTTTGAAGCGCATTGGATTCCTGATTGGGGAGCGACGGGATGGACGGTATTCTCTGACGGTATTCAGAGGACACGAATTACGGCGTTAGGGGACCGCGACTAATGGGTAGAAGCCACGGTATCTCAGCGATTAGGTTCGTGAAGGCGAGGGGATTTTCGTTGCTCGAATTGATGGTCGCTCTCGCGATCCT
>CEWR01044649.1_pt1 | contig 11069 bp, 8 predicted proteins | sample 356321 | NCBI WGS metagenome assembly CEWR01 (sample SAMEA2621551, study PRJEB7988) | marine metagenome | biome: marine biome (ENVO:00000447); feature: mesopelagic zone (ENVO:00000213); material: "saline water (ENVO:00002010), including plankton (ENVO:xxxxxxxx)" | depth 790 m
CGCGAGATCAACGCCCAGCGGGCCGCCTATCGCGAGGACCTCAGAGTACGCGACAAGCAACTGAACGAGCTGAGTGGCGAATTACAGGCTTGGAGCGACTATGCGACCGCCATGCAGAAACAGCTGAAGCGCCTCGAAAGTCAGCAGCAAAGTGTCGCCCTCGGCAGTCAGCAGTTCGCGTTGAGGCTCGCCGAGAACATCGAGGCTCTCGATCAGCGGATCGAAGCGGAGACAAAGTCCCGAGACGCCGCCGATCGTAAACTGGCCGAATCCGTCATGTCCCTACTTGTGGCCCGCACCGCCCTGGCTCCCACGCCGGTACCGAGACAAGTGCCCGACACGAATCAGCCGGAGGCGGACGATCGCGTTTATACCGTTGCAAAAGGCGATACATTGAGCGCTATTGCGCTGGCATTCAATACGTCTGTCGCCACTATCAAGGAACGAAACAGTCTCGAGTCCAACCTCATCATCATCGGCCAGAAACTGTACATACCGGAGTTGATCCCATGAAGGAAAAAATCCTCAATCTGTTAAAGAAAGACGCCCGCTTATCCGCATCCGAAATTGCCGATCGCCTGGCCACCGACGTGGCGACTGTGACCGGGATCATTGACGAATGTGAAAAGAGCAAGACGATCTACGGCTACTGCGCACTGGTCAACGAAGAGGCCCTCGACAAACCTCCCGTTCGCGCCCTGATCGAGGTCTCCGTACAGCCCGAACGCGACGACGGCTTCGACAATATTGCCCGTAAGATCAGTAAGTTTTCACAGGTCTCCGACGTCATGCTGGTGTCCGGCAACTACGACCTGCAGCTCATTATCGTCGGCGAATCCCTGCAGGACATCGCCGGGTTTGTTTCCAGTAAGCTGGCGCCGATGGACGGGATCACTTCGACACGAACACACTTCATGCTCAAGAAGTACAAGGAATGCGGCTTCACCGCCGAAGACGAAGAAGATTACGAGAGACTCAGCGTAACGCCCTGACGTGATCAATCCCCGGTAACTGCTGATTCTAATCCTTTGCACCGCAAGAGGACATGTCGAACAACGAACAATCAAAGTGGCTCGCCAAGCACATCGCAGCACTGCCGAGATCGGGGATTCGCGATTTTTTCGAACTGGTCAGCGAGATGGACGACGTCATTTCTCTCGGCGTGGGAGAGCCCGATTTTTCGACGCCTTGGGGAATACGGGAAGCGACCATCTACGCACTCGAAAAGGGCCACACGAATTATACGTCCAACCTCGGCCTGCTGCGCCTGCGTGAATTTGCCTGCGATTATGTAGCTGCCAATTTCGGAATACGCTATCACGCCGCTGCGGAATGCATCATCACAGTCGGAGTGAGCGAGGCACTCGATCTGATTCTTCGCGCCATCCTCGATCCCGGAGACGAAGTGGTATATCACGAGCCATGCTACGTCTCCTACGCTCCGAGTATCCAGATGGCACACGCGGTGCCGGTACCGGTCCAGACGGTCGAATCCGCAGCGTTCGCCCTCGAACCGGATAAGCTCGAGAAAGCGATCACGAAAAAGACAAAGGCAATCCTGCTGAACTTCCCCAACAACCCGACCGGCGCCAATCTGTCGTTCGAGCAGAAAAAGCAGGTTGCGCAGATTGCAGTGCAGCATGACCTGTTGGTCATCACCGATGAAATTTACGCCGAACTCACCTGGGGCGAAGCCTGCCAGAGCATCGCAGCATTTCCCGGCATGCGAGAGCGTACCATCTTCCTGCACGGCATGAGCAAGGCCTACGCCATGACGGGTTTTCGCATCGGTTACGCCTGCGGCCCGCCGGAACTGATCGAGGCGATGATGAAAATCCATCAGTACTCGATGCTTTGCGCCTCTATTGTGTCACAGGAGGCGGCAATCGAGGCCTTCCGCAACGGCCGTGCCGACATGGAGGCGATGAAAGAGGAATACTACCAGCGCCGCAACGTCATCGTCAAGCGGCTCAACGACATGGGGCTGCGCTGCACACCGCCGGAAGGGGCCTTCTATGTGTATCCGAATATCACCTGTACCGGCCTGACCTCGACCGAGTTCGCCCACGGCCTGCTGCGCGAACACAAGGTTGCCGTCGTTCCCGGCATGGCCTTCAGCAGTGCCGGCGAGGGCTTCATCCGATGCTCATATGCCACCAGCATGGAGAATATCGAAGAAGCAATGGCGCGGCTGGCGAAATTCATCGCGAAGTGATTCAGTCTGAGTCCGCCTCGTCGGTCGCGCTCTGTTCGGCGCCGCGCTTGAGCTGCAGGACCTTGGCGATCTGCTTCGGCGCGACACGGTAACCTTTCGCAGAGTTACCGCGGATCGGGATGTCATCGAACTTGACGTCGGCGTGATTTTTCTTCTGGCGCGGCACCGGTTCGAACTGACATCGCAGCACGACACCAAGCCGGTCCGAGACCTTCTCGACTTTGCAGCCTTTCGGCACCGTGCTGTATTCGCGGTCCATGATGTACTTGTCGATCATGAAACGCTTGGCAAAGCATTGACGCGTCTTGCGTTCCTTGTAGAGCATGCTGAACACCAGCTCCTTGTCCGACTTGCCAAGATAAGCGACACGACCGACGTACAGCTTCTCGGGAATCGGCACCACTTTGTACGTGCCGTCGGGCTTCATGATCACCAGCCGATCGAATTCGGTACAGTTCATAACCACTTCCGACTTCACTTCCGTGCCGATGTAGCCGTTACTCTTGTCGATACCGACTTTGATATCGCTCAGTGCAATTGACCGCACATCGACGACTTCGATTTCCTCGATCGTCGTACGGCGCTTGTACTGGGGGCCGTAACGCTTTCTCAGGTCCTTGACATAATTGATCGTGAACGGTACGATGTTTGCCAGGTTGTGCTCGATCTCGGCAATCTGTTCGAGCGTTCGCCGCAGGTCCTCCTGGTTCTTGTTCAAATCGAAAAGCGAGATGCGGCGAATGGGAATCTGCAGCAACTTCGCGACATCATCATCGGTCACCGGCCGCTCAAAATTTGCGACATGCGGCTTCAGACCCTTGTGAACAGCAGCCATCACCGCTTCCAAAGTCTCACATTTCTCAATCTTCTTGTAGACACGATTTTCGATAAAAATCTGCGCCAGGCTGCGTTCGTGGTAATGGTCGCGCAGCTTCTGCAGTTCGATTTCCAGCTCACTGCGCAGCGTGTTGACCAGCCGATCTGTGTTCTGGCGCAAGACATCGGACACTGGCAGTTCCACCGGCATGTTGTCCTGGATAACCAGACAGTTGCAGGAGATTGATACCTGACAGTCGGTGTAGGCGTACAGCGCCTGGATGGTGCGGTCAGCATAGACATTGCGAGGCAGGTTTATTTCTATCTCGACGGTTTCGGCGGTATAATCGTTGATCGAGGAAATCTTGAGCTTGCCCTTATTCACGGCATCCTCGATCGTTGCGATCAACCCTTCAGTCGTCGTCGTCGCAGGGATCTCGCGAATGACCAGCTTCTTTTCACTCGCGGTCTCGATGGTGGCGCGCAACCGAATCTTGCCTAAACCGTCCTCGTATTCGGAGACGTCCATCGAACCGCCATGCAGAAAATCCGGGTAGATCGCGAATTTTCGCTTGCGCAGGATGCTGATCTGCGCCTTCAGAACTTCGTTGAAGTTATGCGGCAGAACCCGGGTCGACATGCCAACGGCGATACCCTCGGCCCCCTGCAGCAAGAGTAACGGTATTTTCGCGGGCAACACCACAGGCTCGACGTTGCGACCATCGTAAGTATCGACGAACTCGGTGACTTCCTTGTTGAACAGGACTTCCTTGGCCAGTAACGAAAGACGGCACTCGATGTACCGTGCCGCGGACGCAACGTCGCCGGTGTAGATATTGCCGAAATTCCCCTGACGATCGATGAAGAATTCCTTGTTGGCAACATGGACGAGCGCATTGTAGATCGACATGTCGCCGTGTGGATGGTACTTCATGGTGTTGCCGACGATATTGGCAACCTTGTGGTACTTGCCGTCATCCATCTCCTGCAGCGAATGCAGGATACGCCGCTGCACCGGCTTGAGGCCGTCGTCGATGTCCGGAATAGCACGGTCTTTGATGACGTAGGAAGCGTACTCCATGAAGTACTGCGACATCATCTGCCGCAGCGCACTGGGCTCGGATGAGGCGGCAGCATCGTCGTCGCCGTCACCGCCGTCGTCGCCGTCACCGCCGTCGTCGTCGTCACCGCCGTCGTCGTCGAGCTGTTCGATCTCTTCCGGGGACTCCGGACTTTCTTCGGCTTCCTGTTCTTCTGGCATGTCTTCGGATTCGTTCAGTTCAAGCAGAAGTTGTTCTTCTTTGCCCATGGTTCCTCAAATCAGGTTCTGCATAATGAATTCGCGTCGCTCCGGGGTATTGCTGCCCATGAAAAATTCGAGCAGTTCACCGACTTCGTGGATTTTGTCGATCGACACTTTCGTCAGGCGCATATCGTCACCGATGAACTGTCCGAATTCTTTCGGCGAGATTTCTCCGAGGCCTTTGAAACGCGTGATCTCCGGCTTGCCGCCGAGCGTCTCCAGCGATTGGTCACGTTCTTCCTCGTCGTAGCAATAAACTGTTGAATTCTTGTCGCGCACCTTGAACAGCGGCGTCTCGAGGATGTAGAGGTGGTCGGACATGATCAACTCTTTGAAGTAATAGAGAAAGTACGTCAGCAGCAGATTTCGGATGTGCATGCCGTCGTCATCGGCATCGGTGGCGATGATGACTTTTTCATAGCGCAACCCCTCGAGACCGTCCTCGATGTTAAGCGCGCGCATGATGCAGTAGAACTCGTCGTTACTGATGATGAGATCCCGTTTTTTGCCGTAACAGTTAAGCGGCTTGCCCTTGAGCGGGAAAATGGCTTGCCGATGAACATCGCGGCTACTGATCATCGGGCCGACAGCCGAGTCACCCTCCGCCAGAAAAATCATGGTTTCGGTGCCGTGCTTCGAGTGATCATTCAGGTGATACTTGCTGTCACGCAGTTTGGGAATCTTCAGCGACAGCTTCTTCGCCTTCTCCTTGCTCGCCCTCTTGACCGCTTGGATCTCCTTGCGCATCTTCTCGTTCTGCGAGATCTTCTCCATCAGAATGTCGGCGACGTCCTTGTGCTGGAACAGATACTTGGCCACCGCGTCCTTGACCTTCTTCACCAGGTCTGTGCGAATTTCGGTGTTACCGAGTTTGTTCTTGGTCTGCGACTCGAAGATCGGTTCCTTGAGCTTAATGGAAATGGCGCCGAAGATGCCGTTGCGCACATCATCGCCTTCGAGCGATTTGCGGGCGTATTCCGAAACCCCCTTGAGGATGCCCTCGCGGAAACCAGATTGGTGCGTACCGCCGTCGTTGGTGTATTGGCCGTTGACGAAGGAATAGTAAGTCTCCCCGAAATTGCTGGTGTGGCAAAACGCGAACTCCATCATCACTTCGCGGTGATGCACGATGTCATACAGCGAATCACCTTCGACCTTTTCCGACAGCAGATCGAACAGGCCGTTGCGCGAGTGAATACGCTTACCGTCCAGATGCAGGGACAGACCGCTGTTGAGGTACGCATAGTTCCACAGTCGCCGGTTCATGAAATTGCGGTTGAACTTGTACTTCGGGAACAACTTGAGATCCGGTACGAAACGCACGCTGGTGCCGTCTTCTTCCGAGGTCTTACCGCGCGTCTGGTCCTTCAACTTGCCGCTTGCGAAAGTCGCACGCTTGAACTTGCCGTCGCGGTACGAAGTCACGACAAAATTCGATGACAACCCATTGACCGCCTTGAGGCCGACGCCATTCATGCCGACCGAAAATTGGAATACATCGTCGTTGAACTTCCCGCCGAAATTGATCTCCGTGACACACTCCACCAGCTTACCCTGCGGGATACCCCGCCCGTAATCGCGGACTTCAACGGCGGTGTCCTCGACTCTGACCTCGATCTTCTTGCCGTAACCCATGATGTACTCGTCGATGCCGTTGTCGACCACTTCCTTGAACAGCACGTAGATGCCGTCGTCTGTGTGATTGCCGTTACCCATGCGGCCGATGTACATACCGGGGCGCAGACGAATATGCTCGAGGGAACTGAGTTTCTTGAGTTTGCTTTCGTCGTAGTTGTGTTTTGTTTTCGGCATGGTCCTGCGGGTTCAGGTTTCTTTACTCTTCGATCTCGACGGGGACGAATCGTTCATTAGTCGTCACCACGATCTGATCGATACCCACGTCGTCTTCACGTTCGGTAATCACGATTTTCTGGCTGCCATCCTCCAACGGCACCGAGCCGGGGACTCTGACCCAGTGCCAGCGCTTGTAGTTGCCGTCCTCGCCAACCTCAATTCTCGGCCGTCCCGGCACCTGCAGAAACACAGAGTTGTTGCATTCGCTCTTCCACAAGGTGCGGAACCAGAAATAGGCTTCCCCCTTCACCGGCACGTCCAGTGTGACTTCGAGGCGACCAGTAGGTTCAGCGTTCTTGTCTCTCGCAGGTATATACACAAACTTGCCACCGCCGACGTCCGGGTCATCGGCGATCGTCATCGACCCACTCAGGTTTTTGGCTGCTTCGACTTCGATCACATAGTGGTACTTCGTAGGCTTTTCGGCCGTTTGCGTCCCTGAACCTTCTGTCGCCTGGTTCGATTGTGGCTCATCGGCGGACTCGGAAGGCGCCGTCCCTTTGCCGCAACCGGTGAGCAGGCAGGCGATGAGAGCACACAGGATTCCACCAAAAAACCGGTTGCTGTTCATGGTGTCACTCAACGATTTTATTGAGTGGATATTCGACAATCCCCTCAGCCCCGGCTTCTTTCAGGTTCGGGATTTGATCTCGCACCACATACTCGTCGACGATCGTGGTCAGCGCCACCCAATCCTCGTCGACCAGAGGCGACACGGTCGGGCGCCGCAGGGCCGGCAGCATATCGAGGACTTTGTTGATATCGCTCTTGCGCACGTTGAGCATAAGACCAACGCGGCTTTCCGCATTCAGCACGGCTTGCAGCAGCATCGACAGGCGCTTGATCTTGCGCGATTTGAACTCGTCCTTCCAGGCGGCCTCGTTGGCGATCAAACGGGTCGTCGATGTACACAATGTGTCGATGATCTTGAGGTTGTTGGCGCGCAGTGACGAGCCGGTCTCCGTGATCTCGACGATGGCATCGGCCAAACGCGGCGGCTTCACCTCGGTCGCGCCCCAGCTGAATTCGATGCTGGCTTCGACGTTGTGTTCGGCCAGGTAGCGTTCGGTCATGCCGACCGCTTCGGTGGCAATACGCTTTCCCTGCAAATCCTGCGGGCCGCGGATCGGCGAGTCCTCAGGCACTGCCAACACCCAACGCAACGGCCGGCGGCCAACCTTGCCATAGATGAGCTCCGCGACTTCGACGACTTCGGCGCCGGATTCAACCACCCAGTCGTGGCCCGTGAGTCCGGCATCGAGGATGCCTTCATCGACGTACCGTGCCATCTCCTGTGCCCGGATCAGCATACACTCGATCTCCGGGTCGTCGATGCTGGGATAGTACGAGCGCGAACTGACGGTGATGCGATAACCCGCCTTGCCGAACATTTCAACCGTACTGTCCTGCAGACTGCCTTTTGGAATGCCCAGTTGCAGTTTATCCATGAAATCTGTTTCCCTTTTGGCGATGGCCGCTGGCCACCGTTCATTTAAGACCTATTTACCATACACTTCATCGGGGTCAAATACCGGATCGCCGACAGCGTCCAGGTCGTCCCCGTCAACACGGCGATAGAAGCAGGTGCGGTAGCCGGTATGGCAGGCAGCGCCACCGACCTGCTCGATCTTGTAAACCACGGCATCGGCGTCGCAGTCGACAAGGATTTCCTTGATCTTTTGCACGTTGCCCGAGCTTTCGCCCTTGACCCACAATTTGCCGCGCGAACGTGACCAGTAGGTGGCATTGCCGGTTTCCAGGGTATGCTGCCAGGCCTGATCGTTGATGAAGGCAAGCATCAACACTTCCCCCGTTTCGAAATCCTGTGCGATGGCCGGAATCAGGCCGTCTTCTGATTTGGAAAAATCCAGTTCTACCATGACAACCCCGAAATTATAACCCGACAACTCGCAGTTCGTTTCGAAAGAAAACCCGGCAACAGACGAATAAAACGTAAAGGATGAAATCGAACTTCGGAACTCTGACCTTTGAAAACCGACGCCAACTGTCCATTCACTCGACCAAGCCGTGGCGAACCGCCAACATGTAAACATAGCAGGAAATCCCCACCGTGCAACGACAAATCCTGGTGCAATTGTTGATATGCCAACTGCACGTCAGTAAGTTAGATACATCGTTTTGTCACGCAAATACCCCACGCTGCCTGCCGGGTTTCCGGCGAAAATCCCGAGTAGTCCTGCCAGGATTCCCCCATGCACACCGAATCCGGTACCTCCCCAACGCACGTCACGCTCCTGATCGGCGCGTTCCTGCTTCTTTCCGTGCCCGCGATGTTCCTGCCCGAACTCTCGCACGAAGAAGCGCTGCACGCGACAATCGCCCGGGAGATGCTGCATAACAACGATTTCGTGACACCGCATTTCCAGGGTTCCGCCATTCTGGTTGCGCCCATGTGCGCCTGGATGTTGAGTTTGATTTCAATGACCGTGGGACTGAACGAAGCCACCATCCGACTGGTCGGCATCCTGCCCGCCGTGCTACTGGCATTGATATGCATGTTTACCGTGCGTCGCACGGTTCCCGGCGGCGGGGCGCTCGCCACGGGTGCTGCAGTGTGTTTGAGCCTGGCGGCCATTTACATCGGCGGCGTCGCCGAGAACGACATGCTGTTCGCCCTCTTCATCAATGCCGCCTGGATCTCCTTTTACCTTCTCAGTCGCGAGCGCAAGCGCTGGATGTACGCCTGGAGCACTGCACACCTGCTGCTGGTATGTGCCCTGTTAACAGGTGGAATCCAGGCACTGTTCTTCTTCTATTTCCCGCTGCTGCTTATGCGGCGTCCGCTGAAGATCATCCGGCGTCTCTGGAAACTGGAGCATCTGTTTCCGCTGGCAGTTCTGCTTATCGGCATGATCTGTTGGCTGCTGCTGGTGCCATTCGTCAAAGAAGAGGTCGTGCGGGTGTTTCAAGAGTTTACGCCCGCTGAGCATGCAGTCGGCTACCTGCGCCGGGTCGTCGAATTTCCGCTGCGTGCGGTGATCGGCTTCCTACCCTGGGTCTTCCTCGCATGGCCGGGATTCTGTGCGGCTTTCCACCCACTCGAGAAGAATCCGGTGCTGTGCCAATATCTGCGAACTATCGTCTACTCGCTGTTCTATTTTTTCTGGATCATTCCTGCCAGTGACTCGAAGGTGCTGCTGCCACTGATCGGACCGGTAGCGATCCTACTGGGTATGAACTACCAACTGCTGATCCGCCGCTACAGCCGCCAACTGCGCATGCTGCCCCTGGCGTTGTCCGGTATCGCTGTTGCCGGCATTATCGCCACGGCAGTGACCGGTGTGCTGCTCCGCCTGCAGGTGATTACCTGGCAGGTCCCGACCCCGATGATTCTGGTCACCAGTGGATGTATGCTCGCCGCCGCCGGCATTGTCACCGCCGTCTGGCTTAACCGTCGCAAAGCACCCGTCTGGCTGCTGGTTGCCGGATCCGTGATGGCCGTACAACTCACCGCTGTCGGCAGTTTCCAGGTCTACAACCACCTCTACAACAGCCACAGCCGCGACTTTGCCCACGGTTTTTCCACAAGCCTGCCGCCCGGCATCACGGTCTACGAAATCATACCGGGCCACGACCTCTATCCATCCGAGTGCTACTATCTCAATCGCCGGGTCGTCCGGCTCAACAACATCAAAGACCTGCCGGTACGTGCCAAAAACGTCTACGTCCTCGGCCGCCACCGTATGCCGATATCCCCGTTCTACGAATGGCACGAACTGAGTGATATCACCGAATACAAAAAAATGAAACTGCGCCTGTGGGAAGGCGTGCGGCGCTGAGTTCAGCACTCGAATTCTGTATTCATCAGTTGCCAGGGCTTCGGCATTGCCCTTGATCCATCTCCCCTCCCCTCACACGATCATGATGCATGAAGGATGAGGTAGCGGGATCGCTTCACCCACAGCTGTCAAGCGGCCGGTGTCACCGTCGATACGGAATGCCACGAGGTTGGCTCCACCGTGATTTACACTGTCGATGTTCGCTGCCAGGAGAATACCGCCGTCCGGCGTGATCGCCAGATTCTGAGTGTAGTTGCCCCGCCCCGAAACGACCTCCACCAGGGTGAGACAGCCATCCTCGCCGATGTCGTAGACTGCAATACTGTCGTGCAGGCGATTGGTGCAGTATAGCCAGGAACCGCACGGGGAGATCTTGATATCGGCGGTATAGCTCTCACCGTCAAAGTCGTCGGGCAACGTAGAAATCACTTGGCGTTCGATGAGAATGCCCGTATCAGCACAGTAACTGAAGACGTTGACAGAGTTTGCCAGCTCATTGTTCGCGTAAGCAAAGCGACCGTTGGGGTGGAAAGTAAAATGCCGCGGCCCGCCGCCGCCGACAGTGCGGACGTACGGCTGTAGATTGGGCGTCAGAGTCGCAGTCGCAGCATCGAGACGATAGCAGCGAATCTGGTCGGCCCCCAGATCACAGGCGTACATGTAGTTGCCGTCGGGGCTGATCTCGGCGCAATGCGCGTGCGCCGCCTCCTGCCGTGCAGGATCGACCAGGCTGGCACCTTCGTGCTGAAAAAATGATTGCATTTCTCCCAGCGAGCCGTCGGCCTGCACCGGGTACGACCCGACATCGCCGCTCGTGTAGTTCGCGATGACGACGGCCTTGCCGGTTGGATCAACCCGGACGTAACACATCGACAGGCCTTTCGACGGCTGACGATTCAACTCCTTCAATTCGCCGCTGTCGTCAACGATTTCGAAAGCCGCGGTTTGACCTTCCGCACTATCGAAATCACCGGTCGTCACTGTGGCATACAGGTATTTGCTGTCGGGCGAAAGAGCGATGAAAAACGCATTGTCAAGATCGCCTGTACGATGTAATGGCTCCAGGGCACCGCTGCCGGTA
>CEWR01158812.1_pt1 | contig 11062 bp, 11 predicted proteins | sample 356321 | NCBI WGS metagenome assembly CEWR01 (sample SAMEA2621551, study PRJEB7988) | marine metagenome | biome: marine biome (ENVO:00000447); feature: mesopelagic zone (ENVO:00000213); material: "saline water (ENVO:00002010), including plankton (ENVO:xxxxxxxx)" | depth 790 m
TTTATTGGTAGTGTCCTACCACTAAGGCCTGTTCCAGTTCGTATACCTTGAGTGAAATGTCATCAGTGATTACATTTTCCACCCTCAGCAAATCCATTAGTTCCAGTACAAGCGGCTCGTTTCCTGACATCAATGTCCCTATTTCATTCCGTAAAAAAACGAGATACATTCAACCTGCGTTATTGAATACTATCTCGACTCTCACATGCTTATAAAATTAGTGCTAAAAAAATCAAGTGATCGTTAGCTCATCCTGTTCAAGTTCTTCTACCTGTCCAACAAGTTGTTGTGCTGCATGCCGAAAAGCTTCAGACTGTGGAGATTCAGGATAAGCAACTGTAATTGGTACACCAAGATCCCCACATTCGCAGATTTGCGGGTCAATCGGAATTTGACCAAGTAATGGTATACCAAGATCCTCACTCATTTTCTTCCCACCGCCAGATCCAAATATAGCTATACGTTGTTGATTTTCTGGACTAATAAAGTAACTCATATTCTCAATTATACCAAGAATGGGAACATTCATTCGATTACACATACCAATTGAGCGTCGAACGTCGACAAGCGCAACATCCTGCGGTGTAGTAACAATTATTGCTCCCGTTAATGGTAACGTTTGACTTACCGACAACTGGGCATCTCCAGTCCCTGGAGGCATATCAATTACCAAATAATCGAGTTCCTCCCATATGACATCCCCTAACATCTGGCGAATCGCACTGTGAATCATTGGCCCACGCCAAATTAAAGCTTGATCTTCACTAACCATGAATCCAATTGACATCAATGAAATATTATGGCTCCGCAGCGGAATAAGCTTTTTGTTTTCAGTTGTCTTAGGTTGTTCCTTGATCCCCATCATGGTTGGGATGCTGGGACCATAGACATCCGAATCCAACAAGCCAACTTTATCACACATTTCTGATAAAGCAATTGCAATATTCACGGCAACGGTGGATTTCCCAACCCCTCCCTTCCCACTAGCAACAATAACTACGTTGTCCACTTGTGGAATTAACTCTTCATCTGCTGGTTCGGGGATGGGCTGTTTTGGCGTCGGCGTGGATTTAGAAACCGAGGATCCACTAATAACTTTCAGCTCAGGATGTGCGATGGTTTTCGATTTTTCTTTGTCCTGATCCAATTGTTCCTCATTCTTCTTCCCAAAAAACTTCATGTTCTTCCTTTCGATTGAAACAGCTATGCTAACTAAGTACTTAATTAAATGGTTTCCGGCTTAATCAGTGTAATACAGACCAAAGAGAATCATCATCTCATCTGTACTAAGGAATCCAAAACCGACTTCCTTACCTCGTGTATTGTTGTATGTCGCTATAAGTTTAAACCCTTGGCCAGCATCTAAAACAAGTGGCGGATCTAATTCCAGTATGGGAGGATGTTCCCAATCGTTAGTAAAATAAATTTCTTCACCATTTCTTACACCACCACTAACCTCAACTCGAAATTCGGTATTTAGTTCGTGCGCATGCGAGAAGAGCTGAAAAATGTGAACTCTTTTTTTAAAATTAAATGTTCTCTGCAGAATAGTAATTCGATGTGGAGGTAATCGGATATCAAGATTAGTAAAAGCAATCACATCTGCTATATGTTTTACCTCTTTTGAATCCGCATAGTGGAGATTGACATATACTTCACCTGATGTCTCCGATTTTGTACGATTGACATAATGCGAATTTAGATCAAACCCATAATTGGCTGGGATTTTCAATGCGATTCCAGCAGGGAATTCATAGTTCATCTTAGGCCATTGAGTGCCTGAAACAAAAGTATGAAATTGCATCGACTGAATAGTGGTAAGAATGTAATTTCCATTTTCGTCTCTCAACTCACGATAGACGTGAGGTTGTGGGATCATAAACGCAGGTGTGTTTGCTTGAAAACCATATATAAGAAAATGGTGACTCCCAGGCCTCATAGAAATCTCTATATGATTAATATAGACTGGCTCAGGATTATTCAGCGGTTTATAATAAAAAAACTCACGTTCAGAATCAGGATGAATTTCAAACTGTTTCACATGCAATTGTTTACCATCTTTAGGAGGCAAAGGAGGGGTAAACGCAACCTGAGGTTGATACCGATCCGCATTCTCAAGCAATTTAGGGTCCGCAACCACGGTTGTTTTCGGTGCACCTTCTATAATCCATTTCCTAATGAATTCCAATTCGCCGTACGTAAGTGGAGTTGATGGTGGAGGCGGCATAATACTGCCATAACTTGGATGGTTCTGATAGAAATGATCTTCATTAGGTATATTTATCTTTTCCCACAGAAAACTTTTAACGAGGCTTTTCGGTCCGTTTGTTCCAACAAGTGTCAAACCATCTGAACGAGCGGCAGAATTTTCAGGTGCCCGGTTGATCAATTGATTATATGCGACATCAGGAGTGAGGAGCAAACCCGACTGAAGGGCCTCAGACGTACCGTCTTGATGACATGATACACATTTTTGAGACAAAATTCGATCTTGAATAACCAGCCAAGTTGCTGCAGACGGAGCTTCAGCCAGAGATTGCTCCGTTGCTTCCTCTTCATCATTGCTACACGTAATAAATATAACGAGACATACAAAGAGAGGGACAGCTGAAACCAATTTTATCCTCATACTGTTTGGTAGCCACCTTTCCTAACCATCTTGTACATCGAAGACAAATCTCGTAATTTCGTCACCTGTTCTGCTAATTGTGCGGCAACAAAATTAACTTGATCTAACGTATTGCCACGCCCTAATCCAAAACGGATTGGTGCTCGAGCCAGTTCTTCTTCAACCCCCATGGCCACCAATACACGTGAAGCCTCGATTGATGATGATGAACATGCAGAACCAGTTGATAATGCTATATTGCTGAGGTTCTCAAGTAAGGACAAACTCTCAACAAATTCAAAGCTGATATTTAAGTTGCCTGGCAATCGCTTTTCTGGATGACCATGCACATGTGTAAAATCAATATTTTCGGATATCCTTTGGCGTAGCTGATTACGCAGATGTGTAAGGTGCTTTGCTTCAGTTGCCATTTCAGATTGGGCAATTTCACATGCTTTACCAAAACCAACGATACTGGGAACATTTAGTGTGCCTGAACGAATTTTAGCTTCCTGACCTCCACCATGGTTTTGTGGAGTTATTCGGATTTTAGGTCGTTTACTACGAATATGGAGCGCACCGATCCCTTTAGGGCCATACATTTTGTGCGCTGTCAGCGACATCAAGTCCACTTTCAAGGTATCAACGTTTGACTCAATCTTTCCAATTCCCTGTACAGCGTCTGAGTGAAATAGGACACCATGATTCTGTGAGATCTCTCCGATTTCAGTTAATGGATTAATTGTGCCCACTTCATTACTAGCATAGATGATACTAATCAGTATTGTATGGTCAGTGATGGCCTCTTTCACATCTTGAGGATCAACCATGCCGTACTGATCAACAGGTAAAAATGTGACTTCAAATCCATCTTTTTCGAGCATTTTACAGGACTCAAGAATCGCGCTATGTTCAATTTGAGAAGTAATAAGATGATTCCCTTTTCGGCGATATTGTTGGGCAATACCTTTAATCGCCAGATTGTCGGATTCTGTTGCACCATTGGTAAAAATAATCTCTTCTGGACTAGATCCAATGAGTCTAGCTACCTGCTGTCGTGCCAACTCTACAGCTTCTTTGGCGCGCCACCCAAAAACATGAGTATTACTCGAAGCATTACCAAATTCGTTGGTAAGATAAGGCATCATCACTTCTAAAACACGTGGATCCAAAGGGGTTGTAGCATGATGATCCATGTAAATTCTTTGAAATGTTGCTTCCATTCTCTCTTCCTGTTCTAAAGGGTAATTCTACTGAACCAATATAGCGAAGTCAAGTGCTTAACCTACTTGACTATCAACTGTAAAAACAGAGATATGATAGAAATTAACTTCCATTTAGATACTAAAAAGCTGTCGAATCGAGTGAGTATAGATATCTATATGTCAACATCTAGTAAAGACATTACACAATACAAATAAGCATAGAACAATAAAAAAAAGGTCGATAGGTTACTAAGTCATCACCTACCGCCTAAATACGATCCAGATCTATATTATTATAAGCATTAATCAAATTTTAGCATTCCCAAGCTATTGTTATCTTAACCCGCGAAATCAACTGGTGTTGAAGTGCTTAATGACGCTTTTAAAATATCAGCTGCAATTTCATCTGCACTGAGTGCTTTCGACCTAACTCTAACCTCAACACGGCTCTTTTGAGAGGCTTTCTGCACACTTTGACCAACTCGGATTCAGCCACCAATTACCGTGAAAGTATAACCATCCTTTCTGATACAATACCAGAGAGTAGCGACTTTGCCTTTAGTATTGGCAGACATGTCAACTTTACATGCTTTTTAAAATTTCATTCTATCCTAGTGTTCGGTTCCAAACTCTAACTTCATCTACAGATCCGACATAAACTTGGTACACTTTACCTAACCCTTTATCAATACGATTCCAACCAACGATAATAGTTACACCTTTAGCTCCAATGTATCCTCTATAATTTCCTATTTTAACCTTCTTCCCTAGTTCATTACCTATGGTATAATTATCGAATTACCATTTCATATTATCTCAAGGCAAATCGGGTTTTTCTGAAAAACCAATGCATTTTTGTGAAAAAATATTGCAAAAACAGCAATCAGCCCATTATAGCCCTTGGCTTAACAGTTATTCATTTATAGGGAGACTTATAGAAGAAGCCCAGACCATTTTCAGGTTTAAGTCAACAAAATTAGGCATCAGGCTTGTAATAAAATCTATTATCAAGACTGTAGTCAAAAAAGTCCGAATTTATTACGTTTATTGCTGTAGTGAGCAACTTTTCAAATAAGCTAAGCCATAATTCATTTTATATTGACATTTGACCCTCAGTTAAATATATAAGAATTGTTTGTAACAAGGTAGATTAATTATGAATCGAACAGGAAGAGCGGTTGTAGCAAGTGGGCGAGATTTTGAGATTCGCGAATATCCAGTACCGGACCCAGCCCCCGGTACAATTCTACTTCGTCAAGAACTCGCAGGTATCTGTGGAACAGATCTACATAACTGGCAGAAAGGTATTGAAGGCGAAATGCTTCTCGGTCATGAGAACGTAGGCATCATTGATGCTGTCGGGAAAAATGTGGAAACTGATTATGTTGGCAACCCTATCCAAGAAGGAGATAGGGTCATACTTGCCCCTAGGGCTAATGAACGTGTTTATGGGTTTCAAATTGATCCCGATGAAGCCCCACATTTTGGAGGAGGATTTGCTGATTACATATACCTCACCTATTCTGGTACATGTTTTATTAAAACGTCGGCACCTATTAACGTTGCTGTACTAACAGAGCCTTTTGCTATCGCGGTACATGCTACTATGAGAGCTAAAGTGAAAATCGGCGATACAGTCGTCATTCAGGGATCAGGCGCAATTGGATTGTTAACACTAGTTTGCGCTAAAATTAGTGGCGCTGCAAAATTGATTATGGTTGGCGGGCCCAGCGGCAGATTGACATTGGCAAAACAATTAGGAGCAGACGTAACCATCAACATTGAGGAAGTTACATCCATCGAAGAAAGGACACAACTAGTTAAAAATCAAACACCACAGAATGAGGGCGCCGACATTGTATTCGAATGTGCCGGATTCCTGCCAGCCATTGCCGAAGGACTCGGTTATGTTAAATACAGCGGGACTTTCTGTGAGGTTGGACATTTTGTCGACGTAGGTTCATTTGAGCTTAATCCAAATCAAATGCTAATGCGGAAAAACCTGCGGTTAGAAGCAGTATGGAGTAGTCGACATGAACATTTTGTTCGTGGGTTACCAATTTTGGAGAAGAACGAATTTCCTTTTGCTGACATGGTAAGTCACATATTACCACTATCCCGTGTTCAAGAAGGATTTGAAGCACTTGATGGCGGATACCGCTTGGGTGATGAGACGGCAATTAAAATTGCCGTTAATGCTCAAGCAGAGTAGTACCCAAATACGAAAACACGACTATTTTAGGATACTGTCATGGACCTACAACTTGTTAACGGAGAAAATGCTGTTGCTTGGGGAGCGATAGAAGCTGGGGTTAGTGTTGTCACCGGATATCCAGGATCCCCAGGAACTGGAACTTTCAATACCTTAGCAGAAACTGCTGAAGCATACGGATATCATACTGAATGGTGTATCAACGAACGCATTGCCCTAGATATAGCAGCAGGTGTGTCTCAAGGAGGAAAGCGCGCGTTTGTATGTTTAAAAAGTGTTGGAATGAATGTCGCTCTAGATACATTAATGGTGTTAAATATGACAGGTGTACACGCCGGGCTGGTCATTCTTTTAGGTGATGACCCAGGTGCTTGGGGGTCCCAAAACGAACAAGACACACGTTTTATCGCCCCAATGGCTGAGATACCAATGCTTGAACCTTCTACGCCTAAAGAAGGGCGTGAGATGATCAAATGGGCCTTCGAATTCTCAGAACTTCTCCGTACAGTTGTCATTATTCGGATTACGCGAAGCTTCAGCCTATCGGAAAGTCTCCTATCTCCAATTTCTGTGCCAGAGGCGAAACTGTCTTTGTCACCAGACAGAGAACCAATGCGATGGATTTCTGGTCCCAGTAATACTATGGAGAACCACCGCCAAGTCCATCATAAGATACAACAAGCAACCAAACAATTCAGCCATCTGCCCTTCAACAAAATTGAGGGTTCAGGTTCCAAAGGAATTCTTGCTAGTGGTTTTACCTACAGCAAGTTAACAGAGGCACTTTCCGGCACAGATATCTCAGACTTATCGATTCTCAAATTGAGCACTCTCTATCCACTCCCTAAAGATTTGCTAACTCAATTTTTAGATCAATGTCAAGAGATCCTCGTTCTGGAAGAGGTAGATCCCTACTTAGAAGACGCAATTAAAACCGTGGGATATGATGCCGGCCACACACCTAAAATACTGGGAAAACGAACTACGGATGTCAACTGGGAAGGAGAACTTTTTCGGTGGCATATACAGCAGGCACTCGACGCTTACTTGCCTGATTTTTCACCAAGTCAATACTATACCCAAGATGGATGGGAAAAGGAAAAACCCGCGCGAAAACCATATTGTGCAGGTTGCCCTTACGTTGAAATTCTAACTATCCTTCGTCAAGTAGCCGAAGATCTAGGGCAAAATCCATTTCTTTCAGCCGATCCTGGCTGTGCTATTACTGCTGCACATTTACTGGATACAAAGCTTTGCATGGGATCCGCAATCGGAGTGGCTGCAGGTCTGCAGAAAGCTGGAATTGACGAACCAGCTATCGCTATTTTTGGTGATTCTGCCTTTTATCATGGTGGCCTTAATGCGCTGGTTCATGCTCGCGCGACCAAGTTGAATCTACTAACGATCGTTCTGGACAACGGTGGTGCCGTCACCACCGGCGGTCAAAGCACGCCTAACAACACATCACCACCTTTTGGCGATTCGGGAACAACCATTGGTATTGTTGATCTTGCTTCCTCTTGCGGAGTGAAATCTGTCTGGATTATCGAAGACGATGATGATACTGAGAAAATGAGCAACGTCTTCCGAGAAGCTTTAACAGTCGAGACCGGACTTAACATGGTTGTTGTTCAAAAATTCTGTAAACCTATTGACGAATAGTAGTATTTCTGTTAAGTCTAATTATTTCCCCTAGCGAACTCAAGGTTTCCGTTTCCATTGAACTAATTATCTATAACGTTTTACCTAATAATTAATTGAGGTGATAGTTGTTGCTTGTGATCTTTCTTTGCCTATTTCAATGAGTCTCTATGTCTCATCTAGGTGATTGTAAACTTGTAAGGGCGAGATGGTGCAAGAGCTAAATATTCAAAAGGGGTGGGGGGCAACCAGTCTCTACGCGAAAGCAACTTCAACGTACAGTCAAAATTAGGTTTATACCAGAATTGAAAGCGAGCAACAGTAATTTTGTCACTTATTCAATCTGGCTCCAACCAATTCCTTGCCGAATTGCCTCGATTGCCACTTGATAACGCCAACCATCTCGAAAAGTCAAATAACTTTGATGGGGTTGATTGCAAATATCTGCGATGAAATCAATGACTAATGCCACCCACATGTTCTGGATAATGTCACCAACTTGAGGAAGATCATTAGTTAATGCCTCCGGTATTGTTAAAGAACTAGTCTGAGAATTTTCAGTTTTTGAAAGTGAGAGTGATAACATTCCTCCTCGCCCTATTAAGGTTCCTTCATCACCATAGAAATACCAACCGTTAGTTTCAACCGATTCGGCAATCCCACTTGTGACTCGCATCATGACAGGAACAAAATTTTCTTCTTGGGGGGCAGGTAAGCTTAGTTTCAATAAGGCTGAAAAGGAACTTTCCCCATCGCAAATTCGCCATTCCATATCGGTTGCGTCTTGAGGGCTAATTTTGGTGTCTCTGAATTGCCGGAAGTCATGTACATCAGGTAGAACAGGGGCCCGTTCTTGCCTCCGTTGTGCTTGACCAACAACCGAACTTAGCTTCCTATTTGTCATTCTTTCTAGTATTCCTAACCAATGTGGGAATCCGTTGTTAAGCATTCCCCCACCATGAGATAGCGAGTTCATCCAACTCCAAGATTTTAGCTCTTTAGATTTTGGGTGGGAAGAAATTACATCAATCTGCTTCAAATTACCAACTGATTGGTTACTCAACAGTTGATTTACCCAAGTTACACTGGGATGATAACAGTGAGTAGCTGCATAAGCGTGTTTAACATTTGCTTGGTTAACCAGATGATAAAAGTGCTCGGCTTCTTTGGCTGTATTAGCCAGTGGTTTGTCACACAAAAGGTGTGCGCCTAGTTCGACAGCAAGTTCAACCACTGGAGCTCTCAAAATAGCAGGTGTGGCCAAGGCAACAATATCAGGTTTTACCTCCTTAAGAGTCTCCTCCCAATTAGTCGAAGCTATTACTATTCCTAAATTAGAAGCAACTTTATCAACAATTTCTTGCCTGCGAGCGCAGATGGCAACCACCTCCACACCACAGTGTTGTAGAGCCTTAGTATGCCCCTCACCAGCCCAGCCAGCTCCCACAACAACGGCCTTCAAATCTTGAGGGTTCATATTATTAACCTCTATTTCCTTTATCCAACATAATTCCTAGAATCGATTCGATAAATCAGAAATCTAGTGAATTTCCGTACAGCTCAGTGATATGAAAGAATAGTATTATAGTAGCGATGAAAAACGGTGTCAATTATTGGAACTAGAAAACACATGTATTTCTCTTATTATCACTTGGTTATGGTTGCTTTACCCCGACCAGCATAATAGCCATATAACTGGAATCCAACATACGAACATTTGTCCTCTAGCATCATGGATATAAGCCACAACCTCCATATTGGAACAGTTTAAAAATTGAGGTCGTTTCTACAGACTCAATTAAAGTGGCAACTAAAAATTGTGATATAATCATGTTAATTGTATTTTGTGTTCCCATCAAGTATTATAATCGGTTTTTCCACATTAATGCGTAAAATAAAAAAGGTAAACTCAATTTCAGATTTTCAGGTGAGCTAATTGCTAAGGAAGTGCCTAGATGCTACCATCTATTAGCAAGAAGTATTTTATATGGTTCTTAGTTCTACTTCTACTTTTCTGCTTTCGCGTAGCAGCACAGCTCATTCAAGTATTATATCCCGTCGACTTTCTCCCTTCATTTGAAGCATGGCATAGCCGTACGATACCATACTGGTTGCTAGTAATATTCCAGTTTATCATCATTCTAGCATGCATAAATGTGGTTATCAGATTTATACGCGGCAGAGTAAACCCGAATCATAAGGTAGGAAGAATCTATCTAGGTTTGGGATTTGTGTACTTCTCTATGATGTTATTTCGTCTGGTAGCAGGATTAACTTTTGTTACTAATCATAGTTGGTTTAGTGCAAGAATTCCAACCTTTTTCCATTTGGTACTTGCGTCCTTTTTATTGTTGCTAGGCAGTTTTCATTACAAGTATAGCAAACTATAGTAATAAATGATGAATACATCGAAGAGTAAGACAGCATTGATAATTTCTTGGACAGCTTATCCCACAGTAATTGTCTCTGGTTTAACCCTAAATAGTTTTTTATTGGATTTAGGCTATCCATTGCAAGTCAGTGCATACATTCCTATCATTCTTGGTATTGTAATTATCACGTTTCTTGAACATAAGTTTCCGTACAGAAAGGAATGGCTTCCTAATACTTCAGACGTAAGAGATGATGCCACTTTTATGGTTGCAGTACAGATTATATTACCTAGGGTTCTCTCTTTCTTTGTTGCTATTACGCTCTTGAAATACTTGAAAGCTAAAGGCCTAACACCAGATGAATACTGGCCACATTACTTTTCACCACTTATCCAAGCTATCGTTATGGTGTTATTTGCTGATTTTTTGAGATACTGGCTTCATAGAGCTAGCCACGAATGGTATCCATTGTGGTGTTTACATGCTGTGCACCACTCACCTCATAAACTCTATTGGGTGAACGTAGGACGTTTTCACCCAATAGACAAAGCACTCCAATTCTTATTCGATGCTCTACCCTTTATAATTCTTGGTGTTTCAGAAGAAGTTTTAGCCATTTACTTCGTATTCTATGCCATCAATGGCTTCTTCCAGCATTGTAATATCGATCTAAGACTTGGTTTCCTCAACTACATTATTAGTGGCCCGGAACTGCACCGCTGGCACCACTCTTTTATAATCGAGGAAGCAAACAGAAACTACGGCAACAATTTGATTATCTGGGATTTACTCTTTGGTACGTGGTTTTTCCCTACAGACAGGGAAATTGAGAAATTAGGATTGAAGAACAGACAATATCCACTGGATTTTGCAACCCAAATGCGAACTCCTTTTATCAAAGGTATAGATCAGGATTAGATATGATATTTCCACTTATTAATATTGCACTGAATAGCCTTATTCAACTAAGGATGTTCTTAATAAAACATGTTTCATGGAGTTCGCTTATTAAGAAAACTCGCAA
>CEWR01006432.1_pt1 | contig 11059 bp, 6 predicted proteins | sample 356321 | NCBI WGS metagenome assembly CEWR01 (sample SAMEA2621551, study PRJEB7988) | marine metagenome | biome: marine biome (ENVO:00000447); feature: mesopelagic zone (ENVO:00000213); material: "saline water (ENVO:00002010), including plankton (ENVO:xxxxxxxx)" | depth 790 m
GGGAGCCGTCAGCCGCTATTTACTGGGATTACTTGCCCGCGGCTGGTGGGGGGACTCCTTCCCTCATGGGACACTGCTGGTCAACGTGGTTGGCTGCCTGCTTATCGGCATCCTTGCCGGCGTTGGCCTGAAACAGCTCTCTGAACCATTACAGCATTTTGCCGTGATTGGCGTACTAGGTTCGCTGACAACGTTTTCTACTTTTGGTCACGACACGCTGGAGCTTTTCCAGCGACAGCCACTCCTGGCGTTCGGCAATATCGCTGCCAACGTGGTCATCGGGCTGGCCGCTGTCGCGCTGGGATACTGGCTCTTTCACCAGTCCTGATCAGCTCTGCTTGAGCAGCGGACGCAGGTACCTGCCGGTCCAGCTCTCCTCGACATCGGCAACCTGGTCCGGCGTACCGACTGCCACCACCATTCCACCTTCCTCGCCTCCCTCGGGCCCCAGGTCGATCACCCAGTCAGCACACTTGATGACATCCAGGTTGTGTTCGATCACGACCACCGTGTTCCCCCGGTCTACAAGCTGGCCGAGGACATCAAGTAGTTTACGGATGTCATCAAAATGTAGTCCCGTGGTAGGTTCATCGAGCAGGTAGAGCGTGTTCCCGGTTTCGCCACGTGCCAGCGCGGTGGCAAGCTTGATACGCTGTGCCTCTCCACCGGAAAGCGTTGTCGAGGGCTGTCCCAGTGGCAGGTAGCCAAGGCCAACATCCTGCAATCCCTTGAGCATCCGCTGGATTGTCGAGAAGTTCTCGAAAAAGTCGGTGGCCTCGTCAACGGACATTTCCAGCACATCGGCAATTGTCTTTCCACGGTAGCGAACCTGCAGTGTCGCCTTGTTGAAACGGGCACCGTGGCACTGGTCACAGGTGACAAAAAGATCCGGCAGGAAATTCATCTCGATCTTTCGAGCTCCCTGGCCCTGGCATTCCGTGCAGCGTCCTGCCTTGACGTTGAAGCTGAATCGATTCACACGGTATCCACGCTGTTTTGCCTCTCGCGTGCTGGCAAAGACCTTGCGGACCTCGTCAAAGACACCGGTATACGTTGCAGCATTGCTCCGTGGCGTGCGGCCGATCGGGGACTGGCTGATTTGCACCACCCGGTCAACCTGGCTGGCACCACGCAGGCTACGATGGGGACCCGGGCGGGGACCGACTATTCCCAGGCGTTGCTGCAACGCCCTCAGCAGCGTCTCGTTGACCAGGGAACTCTTGCCCGAACCGCTCACTCCTGTAACGCAGACCAGGGCCTGGGTCGGAAACAGGACGGTCACGTTTCGAAGGTTGTTGGTCGTGACTCCGGAGAGCGTAATCGATCGTTTCTTGGCAACACGGCGGCGGCGGGCGGGGACCGGGATCGAACACGTGCCACTCAGGTACTGCCCGGTAATCGACTCCTCCAGCTGCGAGATCGCGTCCGGCCTGCCATCGGCGACGATCCGGCCACCACGCTTTCCAGCCCCGGGTCCGATATCCACCAGCCGGTCTGCCTCGCGCATCATCATCTCGTCATGCTCGACGACCAGCACCGTGTTTCCCTGGTGCTGCAGGTCCCTGAGGGACTGAATCAACTGGGAATTATCGCGCTGGTGCAGCCCGATCGACGGCTCATCCAGCACGTAACAGACTCCAACCAGCCCCGAGCCAATCGACTTGGCTAATCGAACCCGTTGCATCTCACCACCGCTGAGTGTATCGGCAGCTCGATCCAGGCTCAGGTAGTGCACCCCCACTTTCTGCAGAAACTGCAGTCGATTGAGAATCTCCTCCACGATCGGCCTGGCAATCTGTTGCTGGGGATCAGGAAACTCCAGCTCCTTGAAAAAAACCTCCGCATCCACCACCGAGAGACTCGTGATCTGGCTGATGTTCTTTTCACCAAGCAGGATGCTCGTGGCTTCCCTGCGGAGACGGGTTCCCTGGCAACAACGGCAGGCAAGCTGTCCTCGAAAAGCATCTAGCTGGTCCAGCCTCTGCTGGTTGGGCGTACTGACGTATTCCTTTTCCATGAGTGTTAGTAGGCCATGGAACTTCTTGCCATCCCCGCGGAAAAACCCTTCCAGGTCTCGAGGCCGCCACTGCTTGACGGGCTGATCCCAGTCGATATCACGGGACTCGAGGAATTCCCGGCACTCTTTCTGGTACTGCTTTAATCGTTTCGCCGTCGTTCCCTTCCATGCCAGCACGGCTCCGGCTGGCAACGACAGGGACCGGTCGGGAATGATCATCTCCACGTCAAACTGCAGCACCGAGCCAAGACCATCGCAATCCGGGCATGCCCCGTAGGGACTGTTGAAACTAAAAGTACGAGGCTCGACCTCCTCGTAACTCACATTGCATTTTGGACAGGCATAGAGAGTGCTGTAGAGAACATCTCGCCATTCTCCCGTGGGAGGATCCACCGACTCATCCTCGGAATCGAAATAACAGATCGAGACCAGCCCTTCCCCATAACGAAGTGCCATTGCGACCGATTCGCCAACCCGGGCTCGCACACCTGGCCGAGTGATCACCCGGTCAACCACTGCATCCACATGGTGCATTTTGCGTGGTGCCAGGTCCGGAATATTCTCAAGGTCGCAAACCTGGCCATCGACGCGCGCCCTGACAAATCCTGCCTTGCGGATCTGCTCCAGGACATCCTCCTGTTTCCCACGCCGCCCCCGGACCATCGGTGCCATGATGATTGTCCGAGTTCCCTCGGGAAGGGACATGATCGCGTCCTGGATCTGCTCCTCTGTCTGCTGGCTGATCGGTGCCGAACATTTAAAACAGAACGGTTCACCAAGGCGAGCCATTAACAACCGCAGGAAATCATAGATCTCTGTCACGGTAGCAACGGTACTGCGTGGATTCTGAATCCCCGGACGCTGGTCAATGCAAATGGTGGGCTGGAGGCCCTCGATCAGGTCCACATCGGGGCGTTGCATCTGGTGAAGAAACTGCCTGGCATAGACCGAGAGGCTCTCGATGTACTGTCGTTGACCTTCGGCATGGATCGTATCAAAAGCCAGGCTACTCTTGCCCGACCCACTCGGCCCGGTGATCACCACGAACTGGTTTCGCGGGATATCCAGGTCGATGTTCTTGAGATTGTGGACGCGAGCTCCACGAACCTGGATCTGTTCCTGATCGGTCGTCAGATCGATATTACTCAGCTTTTTTTTCACGTCAGTGACTGTCATCACACGGTATCCAGCGGGGCATGCCCCCCTGGACCGGTCATTCTGGTGGGGGTAAACCGGTCACCGTACCAGAGCATCAGGGCACTGGCAAGTTACCGCGCAGCGGGGACGCGACAACCGCTTGCGAGTCGACTAAACTGCCGCAGGCAGTAAATCGCCGGTGCAGAACATCAATGACCCAGGCAGGAAAGCAGGCCGGATGCTTGAAGAAACGGATCCCGTGGATTTCCAGCTGGAAGGGCTGCAGACAACGGCCGAGCGGGAAAGGTCCCTGCTCGCACCCTACGCGATGTTCAGTCAGCAGTCGCTCGGTCGTGAGCACGCGGAAGCAGACCATCCTTACCGCGGCCCTTTTCAGCGAGATCGCGACCGGATTCTCCACAGTAGTGCCTACCGCCGGCTGAGTGGAAAGATGCAGGTCTTCACCGGCGAGATGGGTGATTACCACCGCACGCGACTCACGCATACCCAGGAAGTTGCCTCCATCGCTCGTACCATCGGTCGCGCCCTGCAGCTTAACGAGGACCTGATCGAGGCACTTGCCCTGTTCCATGACATTGGACATCCTCCCTATGGCCATGCCGGCGAGGACGCACTGGATGCATGCCTGGCGTCGGCCGGTGGTTTTTCACACAACCAGTACGCCCTGACAATCGCCCAGCAGCTGGAATGTCGCCACGTCCAGTACCCTGGCCTGAACCTTTCGCGAGAGGTCCTTTTCAGCCAGGCCTTCCGGATCGACAAGGAGACCGGGAGTGAATCTCCGCTCCTGGAAGCCCAGGTTGTCGATGCTGCAGACAGCATCACTTACGATGCACACGATACAGATGATGCAATCAAGCTGGGCCTGGTAAGCCTTGAAGAATTCCAGTCACTCGACTTGATCGGCCGCTGCCTGGAGCGGATTGGTGATGCAGGACAGGGACTCGACCCGGAGAACCTGCGTCGAGCAATCGTGCACGAACTGATCGACTGCCAGGTAGGAAATGTCCTTGCCTCGGCAGGGAAGGTTTTAAAGGAGAGTGGTTGGGAAATGGCATCCGACGCCCAGCAGGATCCCTACCGCATTGAACCGACCGGAATCCTGGGAGAAGAAAAAAGTCAGCTGGAATCCTTCCTCCTGGATCGTGTTTATCACCATCCGAAGTTGATCCAGACACGGGACATGGCCCAAAAGCACTTGCAGCGGATGTTCGAGTACTTTTCCGGGCGGGTCGAGATGTTGCCACCTCGTTTCCGTAACCGTATCGAGCAGGTGGGGCTGGAAAGAAGTATCGGTGATTACCTGGCCGGCATGACCGACCGCTACCTGGAGAACTGCTATCGCGAGCAGTTTCCGAACGGGTAATACTGGCATCTCCTTCTGTTCCTGTGATAAAATACAGCTGTACATCTCATTGATCTTTTCCCGGCCCCATATGGATTCTGCGGCGGTGGCCGGGAAACACCGATATTCATTCCTATTTATTCTCTTAGCGGGGGCATCATCATGGCTCTTTGGGTTCTGCGCGCTGTTTTTCTTGTCATCGCCACGTCCGTTGGCATCTCGATCGTTATGTCACCCGAGTTATACGAACAGGAATTCCTGTTCGCCATTTCTCTTCTACTGATCGCCTGTGCAATCGTCTCGATTGACATTCTCATTCGCCGCAAGCCAATCGAGATTGTCTCCTGCACGTACTTCGGGATCCTCGTGGGCCTGTTGCTGACGTACATCATCGGCGTGGCGGTTAATCCGATCCTGCAGTTTTCCGGCATCGAGGATCCAAACCGTTACCAGGGGGCAGTCCAGTTGATGATTGGCGTGCCACTCTGTTACATCTGCATCTCGCTGTTGATCCAGACTCGCAACGATTTTCGATTCATCATTCCGTATGTTGAGTTTTCACGAGAACTCAAGGGGATCCTGCCCTGGATACTTGATACCAGCGTGATTATTGATGGCCGGATTGCTGACCTGATTGCCACCAACATCATGGATAACCGGTTGTTGATGCCCCGCTTTATTCTCCAGGAACTCCAGAACATTGCTGACAGCAGTGACAAGCTTCGCCGTTCCCGTGGTCGCCGGGGCCTGGATATTCTCCAGCAACTCCAGAACAATCGCTCGATCGACTTCACCATTGACGAGACCGATCTTCCACAGTTTGAGAACCACCCGGTCGACATGAAGCTGGTATTGCTGGCTCAACACCTGGGAGGAAAAATCGTGACTGGAGACTACAACCTCAACAAGGTCGCCCAGTTGAACAAGGTGCCGGTGATCAACCTGAATGATATTGCCAAGGCCCTCAAGCCGACCTTCCTGCCCGGGGAGATGTTTGACGTCAAGATTGTCAAGGCTGGAGAGGGTGACAACCAGGGAGTGGGTTACCTGGATGACGGCACCATGATTGTCATCGAGAATGGCCGTGATCATGTGGACGACATGGCACGGGTGAGTGTTACACGCGTGCTGCAAACAAGTGCCGGCCAGATGATCTTCACCGACTACGAGGAACCTGTCGAGAACTGAGATTCCCTCTCCTTGGCAATGCGATCACGGGCCAGCTGGCAGTAATCCTCGACACAGTCGATGCCAAGGTAATGCCGCTCGAGCTGCCGGGCCACCAGTGCCGTCGTCCCACTGCCAAGAAACGGATCCAGGACCAGCCCCTGGGGAGGGGAGCCAGCACGAATCATGATTTCCACCAACTGGCGGGGAAAGACGGCAAAGTGAGAATCCCGTGACTTGGAAAGTGGCACGCTCCATACTGTCCGCTTGTTACGCCCAAGTGGATGGAAAGCCTGGTCCCATCTCGCATCGTGAAGGTTCGAGTCCCCCGCGTTCTTACCCGTTTCCGGAGTACTTCCCCGCTGGAAAAAGTGTTTCCGGCCGCCGCGCATGCGGCTGCTCTCAGAAAATGTCACGTGCGGCTCACGGATTGCATCGACGTCATAGTAGTATTTCTTCGCTCGGGTGAGCAGGAAAATATACTCGTGGTCGGTGGTCGGCCGATTCTTGACCGCCGAGGGCATCGCGTTTGGTTTCTGCCAGACAATATCACTTCGCAGGATCCAGCCATGCTCCTGCAGGGCCAAGGCCACGCGCCAGGGTAATCCCTGCAGATCGCCATGAATGTACTTGTCGCCCAGTACCAGCCAGCAGGTACCTGTCGACTTGAGAACCCTGGCACACTCCCCGAGGATCTCCACGAGTCGATCCACGTACTGCTGGGGTGTCGATTCTCCACCCAGTTGCTGGGCGTGGCCATAATCTCTTTGCCGGTAATAGGGTGGGCTGGTGACAATCGTATCGACCAGCTCAGCAGGCATCTGTCCAAGCCACTGAAGGGCATCTCCACAGAGGACCAGGTCCTGCCACGGGGGCCCCTCTTGTTGATTTTTTGGCATGAGAAATCAGCGACAGGGTGAAAAGTAAGGGACCGATGGCCTTTGTACACCGGTACCCGGCCCCTACATCCTGTCGACAACGCCAATTCCTAGCAACTCCAATCCCTGGCCTATGACCCGGGCCGTGACGTCACAGAGCAACAACCGGCTGAGTCGGACCGCTTCGTCTTCGGCACGCAGCACGGGACATTCCTGGAAGAAAGTGGAAAAACGCTTGGCGACATCGAAAAGGTAGTTGGTCAGCTGGTTGGGCCGATAGTCTTCCAGTACCTGGTCCAGGGCCTCCGAAAACTGGAGGAGCCCCAGAGCCAGGTGACGCTCGGCGGGGTGCTGGAGCAGGATCCCGGCAAAAGAGCTGCGCAGGCCATCCACATCCACCTCTCCGCGGCGGAAGATACTCTGGACCCGGGCATAGCTGTACTGCATGTACGTTGCGGTGTTGCCTTCCAGGGCCATCATCTTGTCGTAGCTGAAGACATAGTCACTGGTTCGATTATGTGCCAGGTCGGCATACTTGATCGCTGCATGTCCCACCACGCTGGCAATATGCTCCCGCTCCTGCTCTCCCAGTTCCGCCCCCCCCGGCTTGGCCTGGTCATTCTCGGAGACTACCTCGAGTGCCCGTGCCACGGCACCATCGAGCAGGCTCTCCAGACCGACGACCTCACCAGAACGTGTTTTAAAGGGCCTGCCATCATCTCCCAGCACGGTCCCAAAACTGACATGTCGCATTTCAAGGTCTGGACAGTTCCATCGCCGGGCAGCATCAAAAAGTTTTTCGAAATGTTCCCCCTGGCGATGATCGACAACATAGAGCAGGGTATCCGGCTGCCAGGTGGCAACCCGGTACTGGATCGTGGCCAGGTCCGTCGTGGCGTAGAGAAAAGCTCCATCCTTCTTGCGGATGATCATCGGCGTCTCATACTTTTCGCCAAACACGCAGACCGCCTGCTCGCTCATCCGTGCCAGGCCATTTGCAAGCAACTCCTCCACCACCGGCTCAAGCTGCGAATGGTAAAAGCTCTCTCCATGCTCCACGTCGAACTGGATATCCAGTCGCTGGTAGATCTTGTCGATTTCTGCCCGGCAGGCTGGCAGGAATTGTTCCCAGAGCTGTCGACACTCGCTGTCCCCCTCGTGCAGGCGTGCCGTTTCCCCGAGTACCGCCTCGGCGACACCCGGGTGTTCCGCGGCCAGAGTGGCCAGGTCCTGGTCCTCGTCCACCGCATCGATCTTTTTTCGCGCCCCGGCTAACCGGTCCCGGGCATCCTCCAGCTGCGTCTGCTGGCGGCGAAGCTGGCTAGTCTGTTTTTTCTTCTCGTCCTGGCCGGCCTTATCCACTCTCAGCTGCTGCTGCTCGAGTTTCTCCTCCCGCTCCCTGATCTCCTCAAGCTGTCGATCGATACCGGCAACCGCCTGGTGGTATTCGACAAGGTCATTGACCAGCCTGTAGAGCCTGGAGAGTTCATTGACCGTATCACTCTCAAATCGGTCAGAATCCACAAAGTGCTTGTAGCCATAGATGATCATGCCGAACTGGGTACCCCAGTCCCCAAGGTGATTATCAGCGATCACCTGGTGACCAAGAAAGCGAAGAATACGGGCCAGGGCATCCCCGATCACGGTAGAGCGGATATGGCCCACGTGCATCGGCTTGGCGACATTGGGAGAGGAATAGTCGATCACGACCGTGTCCGGATCGTCGACGCCATCAACACCCAGCCGCTGATCATGAACCAGCTGATTCACCTGTTCGATCAGCCAGTCGTCACGAAGACGCAGGTTGATGAAGCCTGGACCGGCAATCTCGACAGGCTCACAGAGATCCTCGACCTTGAGCCTTTCGACAATCTCACTGGCAACGTCTCGCGGTGGACAACCTCGTTCTTTCCCCAGCGGCATGGCACAGTTGGCCTGGTAGTCACCAAAGCGGGGATCCTGGACCGGCAGGATCATCTCCAGCAACCGCCCCGGGTCATCCACCAAAGGCTCGAGGGCCTCGAGAAACCGTTGTCGTAGTTCAGCAAGAATATTCATCAGCGTCGGGTCTCCCGCCACCTTGAAAACCGGCAATCCATCAGGGCCGGTCGATCACATCGGATATGTCAATCGCTTTCGCATCGGCCCAGAGCGCCTCCAGCGCATAGAATTCCCGGGTCTCGTCATCAAACAGGTGGATCACCACGGAGCCATAATCAAGTAGCACCCAGCGGCTGGCATCATAACCCTCGATCCCCATCCGCTTGTCCTTCAGATCATCCTCAAGCGTGTGGTCAATCTCCTCGCTCATGCCGTGCAACTGCCGGCGACTTGTTCCCGAGGCAATCACGAAGTAGTCAAACAGGGTAGACTGCTGGCGCATGTCCAGCAGGGCAATATCCCGTCCCCCGTTCTCGGAAGCGGTCCGGACTGCAGCCAACGCCAGCTCGAGGCTGCGCTGGGCCCGACGGTCACGCTCCGAGAGCGACTCCGATGCATTACTCGACACGTTTCCTCCCTCCTGCAGTAACTCTCATCCCCTGGCAGATTCGCCTGCATTTTACTTGGAGGGGCGGAACATGACAGGGGTTCACGAGGAAGTCCGCTGACACCAGGAAACAGGACTCACCCGTACCCTTCCAGCGCAGCCTGGGAAACTCTTCCTGGCGACTCTCCCGTCGATAAAAACGTTAGAAGTAACCCATCGCCATCAGGCTGTAGCGGACAATCAGGCCAGCCATCACCACGCTGACCATGCTCATCAGCTTGATCAGGATATTCAGGCTCGGGCCACTGGTGTCCTTGAAAGGATCGCCAACCGTATCCCCAACGATGCCTGCCTTGTGGGCATCGGAACCCTTGCCGCCATGGTTACCGGCCTCAATGTACTTCTTGGCGTTATCCCAGGAACCACCCGAGTTGGCCATGAAGACCGCCACGCAGAAACCACAGGTCATGGTACCTACAAGCAGTCCCATGACCCCACCGACTCCAAGTAACAAGCCGGTAATGACAGGAACTCCCAGACCAAGCAAGGATGGAAGAATCATCTCTTTCTGAGCTGCCTTGGTACTGATCGTGACCGGCATCGCATAGTCCGGCAAGACACTGCCATCCATGATGCCAGGGTTTTCCTTGAACTGGCGGCGGACCTCGTTAACCATTCCCTGCGCAGCACGGCCTACCGCCTCCATGGTCATCGCGCAGAAAACAAATGTCGCCATGCAGCCGATAAATATTCCCACGAGTATCTTAGGGTTCATCAGCGAGGCATCGTAATAGCGCGCATAGTCCGGCAACGTGGCCTTGCTCGCCTTGATAATGGATATCTTTGAATCTAGCGCATCCGGCTTCCCCGACTGGCCAAAAAATCCAATCGCCTTGCGTGCTCCAACCCCGGTGATGGCAAGGGTGTTTCCTTCACCATTTCCCTTGGCAAAGGGAGTCGTCGTACCCGAGGCTACCGAGGTCCAGGAATCGTCCTGGGATTCGTCCGGGAAGATGAGCCAGGCGGAGGCCTTCTCCTTGCCCGTCGACTTGAGAATCACCAGCTGGTCATTCAACTTGTAATAGCCGGGGTCCGCTTCTTTAGCGATCACCGTTTCATCGGTTGCCCAGCGGTCAAAGCCAATACGGACTTCCTCCACGTAGGCTGCCAGCAGGGCCAGTGCGGTGAGTGCCGCCGAGCCGATGGCAAATCCCTTGCCAGTCGCTGCGGTGGTGTTCCCCAGGCTGTCGAGGGCATCGGTTCGCTCCCGAACGATCGGGTCCAGCCCCGCCATCTGGGCATTTCCACCGGCGTTATCGGCAATCGGACCGTAGGCATCTGTCGCCAGCGTGATCCCCAGGGTGGAGAGCATCCCAACCGCTGCAATGCCAACACCGTAGAGTCCCAGCGTGAAGAACTGTACCTCAGAGAAATTGAAACCGGTGGCCCCTCCAAAAGCACAGAGGATACTGACACAAACGACCAGGACAGGCACCCAGACACTCTTCATTCCAGATGCTATCCCGGCAATGATCACGGTCGCCGAACCTGTTACCGTCTGGGCTGCCAGGTCCTTGGTCGGCTGGTATTCATCACTGGTCACGTACTCGGTCCATTTCCCGATAAGCCAGCCGGCCGTCAGACCAACTGACACGCTAAAAGCGACTCCCATGTGGCCTGGAAGGACAAAATAGGTACAGACCAGTGCCGCTATGACCACCATCACGGTGGAGGCATTGATTCCAATCCCAAGCGCCTTGAGAAGGGCTTTTTGTGTTGCATCCTCCTTACTCTTGACCAGATAGATTCCCGCGATGGAAAGAAAGATTCCGATGCCGGCAATCAAGATCGGCAGGAACATGGCTCTGAGTTGCCATTCGCGAGAGTCTGCCTCGGTCAATCCCTGCTCCTGTAACAGTTCCGGACTGGCAAAGGCGGCGACACCAAGTGCCGCAGTTGCCAGGATCGAACCACAGTAGGACTCGTAAAGATCGGCTCCCATGCCG
>CEWR01029023.1_pt1 | contig 11057 bp, 12 predicted proteins | sample 356321 | NCBI WGS metagenome assembly CEWR01 (sample SAMEA2621551, study PRJEB7988) | marine metagenome | biome: marine biome (ENVO:00000447); feature: mesopelagic zone (ENVO:00000213); material: "saline water (ENVO:00002010), including plankton (ENVO:xxxxxxxx)" | depth 790 m
GTTCGGAGAATGGGGCTGGGTAATTGGCTCTAAACACCTAGACAGACCAATAATGAAAAGTAAGTTATTAGAAATGGATTTTCAGGATTTAGATGTTCAATGGATTACCAACGAATCCATGAACTTAATGACTTCTTTTGGTAAAGATTTAAAAAATGCGGACAGTGTAAAAGTCAATACGGTACACACCCCTGTATTGTACCGTTATTATTTAGATGGAACCTGGGCTAAATTTTTATAATTGTGTGGTTATTTGGAAAATATAAAGACCTCTTCATCCTTTTTATTCCTGTATGGATAATCTGGATCGTCCTATTTTTACTTCCCAACAGTTTTCTACAAAATGATGTACCTCTATGGGTTTGGGCTGTTTTTATTTTAGGTATTGATGTTACTCACGTTTGGAGCACCCTTTTTAGAACATATCTCGATAAGGAAGAATTCAAAAATCATAAAACCGTTCTAATTCTAGCTCCTATCATTGCTTTTATTTTACTATTCGGTATTGCTCGTGAGGCGATAACTTATTTTTGGCGAGTATTGGCTTATTTAGCCGTGTTTCATTTTATGAAACAACAATACGGGTTTTTAGCATTGTATACTGCTAAAGCTAAAATCAAACAACATCATCGTATTTTTAAGGACAAATGGGTCTTGTATTTCAGTATGTTATACCCTGTTTTATTTTGGCATTTATCCGACCGAAATTTTGTTTGGTTCGTTGATGGCGATTTCCTTACTACAACTTTTCAATTTTCATGGAGAATAATTTCTGAATCAGTTTATTGGTTAACGATGATTGGATGGTTGATTGAAGAAATTTTACTCGTTCAAAAAAAGGTAAACACACTTTCTTATGGTCGTGTTTTATGGTTAATAACGACTCTATTTAACTGGTATTTAGGAATCGTTTACTTTAATTCTGACATTGCTTTTACACTTACTAATGTTGTAGCTCATGGCTTACCTTATTTAGCTTTAGTCATATTTTATCAAATTAAAAAGAATAGATTTAAAGGATTTTTAACACAAAAAAAAATGAGTTGGATAGTTATCAGTATTGTGACATTCTCTTTATTATTAGCCTTTACCGAAGAATATTTTTGGGATATGCTCATTAACAGAGAAAAGGATAGTTTTTTTACTTCAATAGTCAATTACCCAATGGAATCGGTTGTTAATTCTAGTTGGCAAATTATTGCTCTAGTACTACTTTCTTTACCTCAGGTAACTCATTATATTTTAGATGGTTTTATCTGGAAAATGAATGACTCTAACCCACATTTAAAACACTTATTAATTTCTGATAAAAATGGATAGAAGATCGTTTCTTAAAGTGAGTGGTGGACTGATTTTATTATCGGCCTGTAAAAATGAATATTCATCTAAAGATGGATTACAACAAAGTGAATTTCCTATTCATATTGATTCCAATAGTGCTGTAGGTCATTTAGTTCGTTCAGCAATGGAATTGCCTATTTCGGAAAGTACCTCAATAGAAACATTAATTGTTGGAGGGGGAATTGCCGGACTAGCCGCTGCTTCTTCTCTAAGAACTAACGATTTTGTAGTTTGTGAATTAGACCCAACTTTAGGCGGGACTTCTGGAGCAATCAACATTAATGGAAGCCTATATTCTCAAGGAGCACATTATGATTTAGCTTATCCCAACAATTACGGGAAAGATGGGTTACAACTGTTAGAAAAATTGAATATCATTCAATTTAACGGAGTAAAAAGTTTATGGGAATTTCAGGATAAACAATACTTAATTCCCTCAGATAAAGAAGAGGCATGTTATGATAATGGCGTAATGCGTTCTTCCATTTTAGCCAACAATGAATTAAAGCAAAACTTCTTAGCGCTGTTAAAAACATACGACAATCAGTTTCCTTTACCAAGTACTTCTATTCACTCTGACTTACATCACTTAGATCATCTTACTTTTTACGATTATCTCAACAAATACTTACCCATCGATTCTTATTTTATCGAAGCAATTGATTACCAAATGTTAGATGATTTAGGGGGGACATCCAACCAAATTTCCGCTTTAGCAGGAATACACTACTACAAATGCAGACCTTATTACAATGGTGAAGATTTAGAATTATTTTCGCCTCAGCAAGGTAACTACTATTTCATTCAAAAAATGGCTAAAAAAATTGCTACCAATAGTTTATTAACCAACCATCTTGTTTTTGGGATGAAACAACAAAACAAAAGTTGGTATATTGATGTTTATGATACCAAACAAAAAATTAGAAAAGAATATGTGACCAACAATATTGTTTACGCTGGTCAAAAGCATGCACTCAAACACATCCACCCAGAATCTCATGCTTCTTTTAATGATGTTTCTTATGCCCCTTGGGTAGTTGTTAATATCGAATTAAATGAGAACGATTTAGATGGAAGCAAATGGCAAAACGATTTTCTTTCTCCGAATAGAACTTTCTTAGGTTTTGTTGACTCTAAGATTCAAGACAACAAAAATAGTAGAGTACTAACTGCTTATTATTGCTTCCCAGACATTCATCATTACATCGTTAAAAACTTTGAAGCTTCTGCTAAAGATTTAGTGCATGAAACAGTTTCAAATATCTCTTTGTACTACAAAAAAGATATTAGTAAATTTGTAAAACAAGCACACATAAAACTTCTTGGTCATGCCATGCCAATTCCACAACCTGGTTACCTAACTAAAAAACGTACTCTTTTTAAAGACAACCTAGCATTTGCTGGTGTAGATACAGGAAGATTACCTTTAATGTTTGATGCGTTGGATTCTGGTATACAGGCTGGTAAAAAATCAAGTTAGAACAGAAAAAATGAAAATTAAGTCCAGATCAAAGTATCACCTCAAATGTTTATGCTCATCAAACGTTTCTATAAAGCCATAATTTTTTCTACCAAAAGCCTCTATGATTTGTAATGCGTTTTTTTCATTTTTCAATAACGCAGACATACCATCTGTAACCTCTTTCTTTATCAACCCAAAGAAACTAGTTTTCTCTTTTGGGTAACTAAAGAACATTAAAATTTTATTTTCTAATGCATCATTTCTAACTACAATAAAACTTAGCTCATATTTGTTGTCCAAATTCATGATATTAAAACAAGGTGCTCCATACGACTGTTTAACTTCAGGGTTATCATAAATCAAACTTGCTTTTTCAAAAGCGATTGACCAATCAACTTTAGTGAAAACAACCACAATTTTTTAAAAAATTAATTTCGTTGACTGATGATTTTTCTATATCGCCAGGGAAATAAGCATTGTATTTATATGTGTTTTTCATTTTTGAATAATTGATAACTATTGCATTATCTATTTCTTAAGCTATACAATAAGGATAATTATTACTGAAGAGATTTACCCTCAGCCAAAAAGATGTTGCTAAATAAATTTATTTAATAAATACGTTTCTTAAGAAATAGCATTCAGTATATAACATACCGTTAAAATCAATTCAACATTTATGCTAGACTAATACAAATCCCAATTACCATCCAAATAATACCTATAAAGGACTGGAGAATTAATTGTATTTATTTCCACCCTAGAGGTATCAAATAATGGCAAGCCAAAAGAAGTTATTAAACTAATAGATTCATTATTTAACCACTTATTATTTAAGCCCTCATAAGAAGCTCTTTTCATTACATCAATCATTTGTTCCTTATTATAATGCTTACTCCCTACAATCCAACCCCACTCTCCTAATGTTAATACTTGATTGTGCATTTGAAGCGTTTCAAAGCCAGCTGATTCCATCGTTTTATTAATACAATAAAAGCCTCTAGTAGCATAATAAGGACTGCCAGCTTGTGTTATAATATGCCCGTTTGGTCTTAATAACCGGTTTGCCATCTGATAGAACTCTTGTGTATATAATTTATTGATTTCTAAATTTTTAGCATCTGGCAAATCCACTATTATCAAATCATAGAATAGCTCACTTTTTTCTAAAAAATTAAATCCATCTTCATTAACTATTTCAACCCTAAAATCATGAAGGGCAGAATCATTATACTGTAATAAACCTTCAAATTCTAAACCTAAATTAGTCATCGCAGGATCTAAATCTACAATAGTAATATTATCAATACCTTCATATTTCAATAGTTCCTTTACATTAAATCCATCTCCTCCTCCAATAACTAAAATATCCTTATGTTCAGGAGTTAAAGCCATTACAGGATGAACCATTGGTTCATGGTAAAGAAATTCATCAAAAGTACTGAGTTGTTGATTTCCATTAATAAACAACCAATAATGTTCATTCCATTGAGTAATTACAATTTTTTGATATCTTGATTGTTCTTCATAAACGATTTTATCTTTATATCTTGCTTGTTCTCCGAAAAGAATAATCTCTTCTGAAAATAAGAAACCCAAACTTAAAAAAATCGAGATAGAAAGGATGGAAGTTATGATCCATTTATCATATTCTAAGGTATCATCTTTGTATTTCCAAAATAATATAACGGCCACCACAAAATTTAGTAAACCAAACAGAAATGCGGTATTTGTTATTCCTAGATATGGTAGACCAAAAAAAGCAAATGACAATCCTCCAACTAAACTACCGATATAATCCCAAGACATTATGTTCGATATATTCTTCTCTAATGTTTCATGCGCCTCATTTAATCTTGTGGCTAATGGAATTTCAAAACCAATACAAAACCCAACCAACAATGCCAGGCCATATATCAAAATATGAATAAATTCACTTTTAGCAGCCAACGAATAAACGATTAATGGAGAAAAGCTAATCAGTAATGATAATGAGAATTCAACAACAAGAAAAGTTAATAATAAGCGTTTAACTACTATCCGGCTTACCTGACTTCCTATTCCCATAGAAAAAAGCATTATTGACAACACAACAGTCCATTGAACAATAGTATCCCCAATAAAATAAGAAGCTAAAGTGGAAAGAATAAACTCTGAGGTTAATCCAGAAATTCCTGTCGCAAATATTGCAATTTTTAACCAAAGTCCTTTATTCATTTGGATCTAAAATAAGAATAACTGCTAAAGCTTATGAAAAACTCATACAGATCAACATTGATCCTCCAATATATGAAAATGCTTCAATTATTGAAGCTCCAATATTCGGATTCTCTTGGTTAATAATTTCATCTGTCAGTTTTCTTTTTGGAAGTAAAATTTTATCTGTTAATAACCTTGCTAGTGGCAACATTAATAAACCTACACCCGTTTCTAAAATAAGATTCTCTCCAACCATTATCCAGTTGTCGGCATCCATTTGAGCGCCAAATCGGACTAAGTTTCCAATAGCTACAATTGCGCCTGCGAAACCTATTCCTACAGCAACATTATCTTTTTCAATATGCTCATGAATATCGTAAGGTGTAATTAAATTATAAATAATACCAACTAAAACAAGTGCTATTTGTGAAATAGCCCACAAGACAAGAACTCCAATAAAATTATCTTGATTTTCTGCCAGTACGCCAAAAATAATTAAACCATTAGCAATACAAATAGCTCCTTCAATAACTCCAGTTCCAGCATTTTGATCTTCAATTATTTCTTTTTTTACGGAGAACTTTCTTAAAATTATCTTGTCAGAAATAAACATTGATGCATTCAATAATATAATCGATAACATTCCATAAATAAAAATATCAATAATATTATCTACAATATGAGCTATACCATCCCCGGCATAAACACTAGAAATTGCAATAATCAATCCTGTATAATACCCTACATTAGCTAAGGAAAAAGCTAAGTTGTCCTTTTCCACTAATTCATGATCCATGTCAATATCTCGATGAATTAATTGATATACTTTCTTTCCGATTAAGAAAAGTACAAAACTCACCAACAAGTATATTAATGCTGTAATCAGATTATCTAATGTTGCTAAAAAGTTAAATTGCATAGTCATTCTTTTTATTCGTTATATGATAAGGCTAAATTATTTCCCATAACCAAAGCCTCTTGATCGACCTCCAGTTCTACTTCGGGATGAAGACCATCCTGACTTAGTGGCTCTTCGTTGAAAGAAATTTGGTTTTGATTTTTTAGTCTGTGCGGAATTTGTTCCATACATAGTGCTACTTCCTGTTTTGGGTCCATAATAGCCTCTTCCACCATAATAGCCACCAGAACTGTATGAATTGTAATGATTTCGGTAAACAGGTCGGTTACTCATTCCAAACATATGAGACATAAACATGTATTGTCCGTAAAATGCCCAAAAGCTATTTCCGTTATTAGATCTCCATTCCCCATATTTTTTATTTCCTACATAACCATATCCTGGAGGAGATGCTGCTTTAGAAATTTTTCCTTCTCCGTTTTTTTCTAGGACAGTCATTCCTAAGTTATTTTCGTTTTTCCAGAAAAAATCTTTCTCAACTTCTTTCCATCCTGTAATTTCGGAATAAGGAGTTCCATCTTTCTTATTTCTAATTACTTTGTATAGATGTTTATAGGTTTTAAAAAAAGTTCCATCTACATCCATATCTTCAATGATAACAGAAAACGTAGCTTCGTTACTAAATTCTGTAATGTAAGCATCTAGTGGCGATTTTTTAAATTCTCTACCTCCACACCCAATAAGAAACATACTGGTTAGAAAGATAGTACTTATTAAAACTGTTAAATTTATTCTCATTATTTATTTTTTTTATCGTGGAAGAATATTCGAAAACTCAAATTCTTTTACATATTTACCTTTTGCCGCTCCAAACTCTTCTTCTCCAAATCGGTCAATTGATAAAAGTTCCTTTGTTTCAGGATTTTCATACATCCAATTAACTAACTCTGAGTCTTCACTTTCTCCTTGTTCTTTATAAAGTCCCTGACTTGACTCTTTTCTAATAAATGTTTTATTCTCAAATACCAATTTATTAGGAGCCTCGTCTGTTGACTTAATTGAATTGACTAATCCAGAATCAATTTCAAATATATCCAACTTATTCCAAATAGAACAGATTAGTTTATCATCTTCTTCTATATTCAAATAGATAGTTTCATCTCCTGAATCAAGCAAGTATTCTTTAGAGTGAAAATTATTACCCCAATCATAGACGTACACTTTCTTTACCTCCCATGTTTTGATGAAATATTCCACCATAAATCCAACCTTCATATCATTTACCGTGAAATCTATGTTGGCTTCCGTCTTATCACTTTTTAAAAAATCGAATATTCCCATAGTATAAATTAATTATGAATTTGTTGTCCGCATGTTTCACATTCAGGCTGGTCAATTTCTTTTTCGTTTGCAGCATTTACTTGATCTTCATTCGGATTTTCAATCGTTGTACCAAAACCATTAGCTAAAATACCGGCTGGAAGAGCGAAAAGGCCAACGCCTAAAATGGCCATAATTCCTGCCATCAATTTCCCGAAACCTGTTATCGGGTAAACGTCTCCATAACCCACAGTAGTTAAAGTGGCTACTCCCCACCACATGGTTGCCGGAATACTTGAAAAAGCTTCTGGCTGCACTTCATTTTCAATAAAATACATTAAACTAGATGAAATTACAAGCAGTGTTAAAACTGCAAATAAGGAGATCACTAATTCTTCTTTGGCTTGATAAATAACTCTTCTAATATGACTAAATGCTTTATTATATCTAGAAAGTTTTAAAATTCTAAACAAGCGTAATATCCTTATACCTCTTACCACTCTTGAGTCAACAACAGCTAGCAAAGGAATGTAGGCAGGAACTACAGCTATTAAATCTACCAGACTATAAAATGAAAATAAATACTTTAACCTTCCTTTAAATGGTGTTGAGTATTCTTTTTTTTCGGTGATAGACCATATTCGAATGAGATATTCAATACTAAAAATAGTGATTGAGAAATTTTCTATATAATTAAATAGAAGCCCATATTCTAATTTCATCCACTTAACAGACTCTAGAATAACAGCTAAGATATTCAACAATATCAATACTATAATGAAGATATCTACCCTTCTACTCCAAGAGTCATCAGAATGTCCTTTTTCAAGAATTTCGTAAGAACGTTTTTTAAGAACTTGATAACTCATTTTCTACAAATTTACTTTCTACAAACCCTCTTTCTATACTTTTATAAGCATGCTTTTTTGAATTTAAAATTTGCACTAAATGATCATAAGCTTTATGATAATCCATTGACAAGTTACAAGTAAAAAAATCAACTGCAGCATAACCATGCTCAGGCCATGTATGAATAGCCAAATGACTCTCAGCAACAACAACAACACCAGTAACACCCTGAGGTGAAAACTGGTGAAATATAGATTTTATTATTGTTGCATTTGACACTCTAGCTGCTTGATTCATCTCAACCTCCAATAACTTTAAATCATTTAGAATATCAGATGAACACTCACTAAATTCCATTAAAATATGTAACCCCAACTGCTTCATTTATGTTTTCTCTTTAAAAAATTTATACCAAATATAAATTCCTGCAAAAATTATAGCCAAAGGAACAAACAATTTTAAAGCTAGTTTAAACAACCACCATAAAACGACAAGCAAACCAATTACAAATATAACGATAATGACTGTTTTCTTACTCATGGTTATTATTTAGAGCTATCGCCTTTACTTGCAGCCATTTTCGCCTTCAATTCAGCAAGACTATCTGATGCAGAAGCTCCAGAACCACCTATAGCACCATCGATTTCATCATCTAGTGATTTTGACTCATTAGCAATACTACCATAAGCATCAGAAAGAGCTTCTTCTTGCTCTACTTTATCCTTCATTCTTTCCAATAATGAAATGGTATCTGAAGAATCAATAGCAGCCATTTGCTTATTTATATTCTTAGTTGCAGAAGCTACTTTTACTCTAGCTTTAAGCGTTTTCAACTCATTTTCCCAAGAACTAATCTTAGATCTTAAAGCTTTAACATTTACTCCTAATTTACTAACATTCTTTTCAAACTGTAATTGCTGACCAGAAGCTCTTTCAACATGAGATTCACTCTCAGCCTTTTTATTTAAAGCTTCGCCTGCCAACCTATCAGCTTCGTCTGCTGAAAGCTGACCACTTTCAGCTCTTTGAAGTAGCAACATCGCTTTCTTTTCATAATCTACAGCCTTATCTTTCTCTGTGTTAATTTCATTACGAGATCTAATCTCTAAAGCTTTAACTTCTGCCAACGCTTTCAAGCAATTTTCAAGATCTTTTTTCATATCTCTAATCCCTTGCTCCGTCATTTTAATTGGATCTTCTAACTTATCAACCACAGAGTTAGCTTCTGCTTTTCCTAACGTAAATAATCTTTTAAATAAACTCATTTTTATATCCTCCTAATTTTTTGAAAATTTGATTAATTCATTTGAATATTCTGACAACAACAAACTCAACGAGTTTAATGTTCCTTCTAATTCATTCCTATCTAAATTTGCTAATTGTAGCGTGTCTCTAAATATTACTTTCTTACCACTTTCATCTAAAACAAAAGCACCATGTATTATGTCTCTATTTTTTTTAAGTAAACTCTGAAACACATCTATAGATTCAGAGCCTATCTCCATTAAATACTGTTCCAATATTAAAATGGGATCAGCACACCCAATTGCACAATTTTTTATTCCTGAGGCTTCATCATTAATAATAATGATTTGATCCTCCTCAATTGTTGTTGTTATTGTATACCCTAGGTCTAAAACAAAGTCCTTAACCTTACTAAAGTTATCATTCATTGATTTTTAATTTTAATTATTAAAGTCATCCAAATGTAATAAATTACACTCGCTTTACATTCATATTTTTTGTTTTGAATTAATGTTATTTTTTCATGATTAATAATAATACTTTTATGTTTTGATCGATCATGTGAACAAATGTAGCAATTATTTTATCAATTGCTAATATTTTTAGCAATTAATTTTAAGATGAGAACAATATTAGTATCTTCACACCTATACAATCAATAAAATATGTCAAAAATAGGCTCTAACATAAGGAAAATAAGATCTGTAAAAGCTTTAAGTCAAAATGACTTTGCACAACTTTTCAAGCTTACTCGCGCTAGTATTGGTGCATATGAAGAAGGACGAGCTGAGCCAAAAATAGATGCTGCGATAGAAATTGCTAAATATTTTAGCATAACTCTTAGTGATATTTTCACCAAAGACTTAACAGTAAACCAACTCACCAAGTTTAATATTCAAGAAATAATAGAAAATGAAGCTACAATTAAAAAGAAATCCATTCCATTTATAAACAACTCTAATTGGGACAGTTTTTTTAATGGAATAGATTTATCAAATGAAAAAAATACCATTGACTCTCCTCAAAACTTCATTAATGGTGAAATAGCCATTGAAATAACCAACCAAATAAACTCTGATTTTGACAATGGTACAATTGTTATTTGCAGCCCAATTAAGACTCCGACTGAAGATACAGCATACTTGTTAGTAACAAAGGAAAAAGCATCTATCTCATCCTTAAGCGAAATAAAATCACTTTCAATAATAGAACCTAGAATCTATATTATTAATCAAAAAATAGAGAACCTTAGAAAAGGAAATTCAGACTCTCTAGAAAAACGTATTGAGAAACTAGAGAAGGAAATAAAAATAATAACGAACAAATTAAAATAGATGGAAGAAGTAATCGAATTAATAAAGGAATCTATAACTGATCACGTATTAATAAGTAGTGAGAAAAAAGGTATCAAACAATTAATATCTTCTAAAAAATTTAATAAAAGAGAAATGGACTTTTTAAGAAGTCAAATTTTCGATATTGCAAAAAACAACCAAGAAGAGCTATCAAAAGGTAGTTTACTAGAATGGATAGAGAATATAAATAAATTAACACTCACCAATACGGACACTAACAAAAACAGTTCTTACGCTTATTTTAGTCCAGGAAACACTTGCCGAAACGCAATTATCCAACAAATAAAATTAGCTACAGAATCTTTAAAAATCTGTGTATTCACTATTAGTGATAATGAGATCTCTAAAGAAATTATATCGGCTTACAAAAAAGGAATTAATGTTAAAATAATTTCTGATAATGACAAAAGCTTTGATTTAGGTTCTG
>CEWR01136525.1_pt1 | contig 11045 bp, 13 predicted proteins | sample 356321 | NCBI WGS metagenome assembly CEWR01 (sample SAMEA2621551, study PRJEB7988) | marine metagenome | biome: marine biome (ENVO:00000447); feature: mesopelagic zone (ENVO:00000213); material: "saline water (ENVO:00002010), including plankton (ENVO:xxxxxxxx)" | depth 790 m
GTTGCGGGGCCTTTGGGCTCGTTCGCTGTTTGGCGCAGAATGGCTTACTTTGGAGATACGCTCGCACACTCTGCATTGCTCGGAATTGCCTTTGGCTTATTGCTGCAGATTAACATTAGCTTGGCTGTGACTCTCGGCTGCCTGCTTTTGGCGTTGATCTTAGTGCTGCTGCAGCAGAATCGATTTATTGCGACTGACACACTGCTGGGTATTTTATCCCACTCTACTCTGGCGCTCGGTTTAGTCACTGTGAGCTTAATTAGCGATGCGCGCATAGACTTAATGGCCTACCTATTTGGTGACCTACTCTCAGCAAATGGCAGTGATGTAATTACAATTTATGTTGTGGCTGCCGTAGTTATATTCAGCCTCATTTGGCTGTGGAAGCCGCTACTCGCTATAACCGTACATGAGGATTTAGCGAGAGTAGAAGGTGTCCCAGTCACAGCCGTACGGACGGGCTTAATGCTGTTAATGGCACTGGTAATCGCGATCGCGATGAAAGTCGTTGGGGTGCTCTTAATAACGGCTTTGCTAATCATTCCCGCCGCTGCCAGTCGGCGCCTCAGCAATACACCCGAACAGATGGCTATGATCGCTAGCCTGCTCGGCTGCTTATCAGTATGTATTGGCCTGGCCGCGTCATTTTATTGGGACACTCCAGCTGGGCCCTCAGTGGTACTTAGTGCCAGTGCTTTATTTGTCGCAACATTGCTTAAAAAGCAGCCCAACTCATAATAAATATCGCATTTATTCCAGTACATGTAGCCTGATTACAACTTGTAGGCTATCTCGCACAAACTTCTCGGCCTTTTTCCACTGGCGCTAAATGAGATTTAGACCCAGACTGAATATAGTTTGAATACTTTTCCAATTTTTTATGATTGAAAAGTCGACGCTTATTCCAGGGATGATTGAGATGGCCGAACAAAGCCTTATTATTGGTAACAACAATGTGCATGAGCATGTCATGGTTGATAAAGTTCGCAAGGATATTGAATTTATCAACACAAAAATTATTTATGTGGAAAGTCAGCGCAATCCCAACGACAAAATTATAAAAACCTATAAAGCCATGTTAGAAAGCCGCTACTCTGTGCTGGAGTGGTTAGAGAAAAATGATCATACCACTATCTAACTATTAACTTTCTCGCATTATAGATCTGTACGGCCAATAAAAACTTCTGCTGGAGCTTAACTTGCCGCCACTGTTCTTCGTCAATCATCGGTAAATCGACATAACGCGCCTTAATATTGCGTACAAACTCGCCATCGATGGTCGCTATGTGTTCGTCTTTTTGATTCCACAGCGGCGCGGTGCCAACACCACAACTGGGTGAGCGCGCCTTAAAAATATAGCCATCTATGCCTGCCAACCAACCCTGACCTGCGGCACAATTACGCAATGCCTCGGTCAGATCTATGCTCGTATCACTTACCTGTAATACCCTAATTTCAGACCCAAGTTGTTGCAATTGAATCGGTTCGCGAGGTATGCCCAAACCGGCTTCAACCTCGGGACAAAAGGGTATTAACTCAGCGTTGTGTTTTAAAGCAGAAATAATCGATGACTCACACTTACCAGTACCGTCATAACGAACTTGTTGGCCCAACAGACAAGCGCTTATACCAATTTTCATAAAGTTAATACGTTGCTCGAATCGATAAATAAGTTAATTTTAAACGTGCTGGGTCAAATGGCGGTTTAAAGTATCCATAGTAGTTGCCCTGAGGATCAATCAGAGCGATATGCGCTGAGTGGTCGATAGTGTAATCATCACCTTGAACAACTTTGTTAAAAGCCACATTAAGCTGATTGGCGAATCGCTTGGTCGCTAAAAAATCGCCACGAACACCAATGAAATTTGGATTAAAATAAGGCACATATTGTGCCAACAATTCTTGGCTGTCACGGGCAGGATCTACACTGACCATCGCTACCTGAGTTGACATTTGAACATCTCTGTCCAAGGTTTGAAACCACTGGTTAAGCATTGCCAAAGTAGTAGGACAAACATCTGGACACTGACTGAAACCAAAGAACAGTAATGACCATTGGCCTTGTAATGACTGCAAGGTAAATTTCTGGCCACCATGAACGGCTAAATTAAACGCGCTAAGTTCTCTTGGACGTTCAAATACTCGGGCACCATTAATCTGTAACTCGATCGGCTTCAATATTCGTGGCGAGGTTATTTTATTAATAAAGCCGAACATTATTAAGGTAATAAAACTCAATAACACCACAACAGTTAGTTTTATGCCTCGCTTGCGCTGTTTTAATTTTTCATCATGAGACACTTCATCGATGACTAATGCCATAATCTAGCCTTAATTGTTGTTAAAAATTAGTCACTGGAAGCAGATAGTGATCGAGCAGCATAATAATAAATAATGCCATTAAATAAACAATAGAATACTTAAAAGTGTCCATAGCCGCTGTTGGCCTATCGGTTAGTAACATCACCAAGGCCCAATAAATAAAACCAGCGCCCAAAACCACAGCGCCTAAAAGATATAACCAGTTAAACATGCCCGTAGCGAATGGCAGCATCGTTACTGCTAACAACATAAAGCTGTACAGCAGTATATGAATTTTTGTGTAATGCACTCCATGAGTAACCGGCAACATTGGGATTTCAGCTTTGGCATAGTCGTCTTTACGATGTACCGCTAGCGCCCAAAAATGCGGCGGTGTCCATGCAAAAATAATCAGCACTAACAGCAAAGCGTGGGGATCGACATTATTAGTGACTGCGGTCCAACCTAGCAGAGGCGGCGCGGCGCCAGCAATACCCCCAATAACAATGTTCTGCGGGCTAGCTCGCTTTAAATATAAGGTATAGACCACGGCATAACCCAGCAGTGAGGCTAAGGTAAGCCAGGCCGTTAGAGCGTTAATATAGCCTATTAACAACCACATACCAGCTAGGCCTAGTAGCAAAGCAAAAATGGCGGCATTGATCGGCTCTACCCGACCTTTAGCAACGGGACGATTGTAAGTTCGTGCCATTTTTAAATCGATATGCCGGTCGACTAAATGATTGACGGCAGCGGCTGATCCAGCGCAAAGACCAATACCCAGATTACCGACAATTAACACCTGCAGCGAAACCATTTCTGGGGAAGCCAGTAACATACCAATTACTGACGTCAGCAGCATCAGCAAAACCACGTTGGGCTTGCACAACTGGTAATAATCACGCCACACACTAGACATATTTTCTGGCACTATTTTTATTAGTGCCTGGTCGTCTAAAGCTCTGCTCATACCTGTACTCCTTTAACCAAATCGAACTGTAATTTTTTGTTAAGTAACTGCAAACCATACAAACGATGATTAATCGTCACCAGCAACAATAGCAGCAACGCTCCCACAGCATTGTGTGCGACAGCTATAGTAATTGGCAGCTGCCAAAAAATATTACTCATACCCAAGCCAACCTGCAGCGCCAACACTATTAACAGCAAGATGCTCCATCGCTTAGATGTAGTTAGTCCTAAGCGCCATAACATGAGCGCCAAAGTTAGCACTAATATCGACACGACTAACGCACCGACACGATGACTAAAATGAATGGCAATTCTGGCCTCACTTTCTAACAGCCCCCCTAAATAGTTAGGCCCTATGGTTTGAAAAAAGTCAAAACCCTGAGAGAAGTCTGCCTGCGGAAGCCATTGATTCTGACAAGTGGGTAAATCAGGGCAGGCCAAAGCGGCATAATTAGAACTGGTCCACCCCCCCAATGCTATTTGCACGACGATAACGATTAAAGTAATCACTGCTAGACGCCGTACCTGATATAGAAAAGTTGGGCTAATGTCTGGCAACTGCCAGTGATAGCCACCGAGCCTTTGCAGTAATAGCCACAATAATGAAAGAGTACAAAAACCTCCCAGCAAATGCGCTGTTACCACTTGTGGCCATAGTTTAAGGGTCACCGTCCACATACCAAATAATCCCTGAACAATAACCAGCCCAAGTAACAATATCGATAACTTTAATGGTTGCTTAGTGAGTAGAGAATTTTTATAACACACTACGACCAAAGCGATGATAAATAAACCTAGCACACTGGCGAAAATACGATGCATCTGCTCAGGCCATGTTTTATCGGTCTCTACTGGAGTATCAGAAAATTTTTGATTAGCTTGTTCTATATCAGCGATGCTCGAAGGCACCCATAAATGACCATAACAGGTAGGCCAATCAGGGCAACCAAGACCTGCGTCTGCTAAACGGGTAAAGGCGCCTAGTAATATCACCATTATCGCTACTAAAAAACATGTGCTGGCTATTGTTTTCATCGAACCTACAAAGATCTGCATCATCGCTCCTCGTAGGAATATTTAAGCATACGCTTTATATCTTTTAACAGCTGGTTACCGGTGTGAACGTCGCTATAACTCATCATAATGAAGCCTTGCTGATCCATTAGGTAATAGCGCTGGAAAATATCTCTGTTCAATTCAGCCTCGGATTGCAATAAATATTTCAGTTCATCTTTATTGACTAGAGCCCATTTTAAGCGTGGGTGATCTTGCCCTAACAATTTCTGCATGGGCTTTATTTGCTGAGCATTCTGTAACAGTAAAATACGCTCGACTCGACGCGCTTTTTCACCTAAGCGTATATGCATTTGTCGAGTGGTATAAAGATTTTTTAGGCAGGTTTTTGTGCAGTTTATTGGCACAGGGATAAGCAGACGCCATTGCTTTTTAGCGCTAATTAAATCTAGCGGTTCGCCTGCAAGTGTTGCTACTGACAACCCTGCAATTGATTGAGCTTGAGGCAGTAAGTCTCCTTTATTAATCGTGCCGATAGGGATGCCAACCCCCGATTTATAAATGATATAAGCCGCTATCATAGGGCCTAATATGATGGCGAGAACAAGCATGCCCATGATACGACTGCGCAGTGCACTAACAGGAACTGGGTCCGAGATCGGCATAATCGTATCTTTAACATTAGCATTTTTAATATTCACAGCAATTTCCTTTTATTGATCACTTCTTGCCTTCATATATACAGATACATTGCTATTACTGATGAGTGTTAAAACACACAATGCCAACGCCATGGCAAACCACTGTACGGCATACGCTGTATGTTTTTCTGGCTGGGTGTTGATAACACGCCAATCGGTAGTGAGGGCGGCTGAGCTGAGTTCATCTATACGCAAATAAGTTGCTGCTAGCGTTAAACTTGACTGTAATGCCATCTCATCAAATGACACTGTATTAATTATGTGCGGCCACTGTATTTGATTAGAGCTTTGGTTTACTAAAGGGTTAACACTAGGCCGATATACGCTGGCTAACAATGTCACTCGGCCCTGGATCTTGGTAATTACTGGCAGATCACTGCGCAAACGCGGCGCCTGAACCCAACCTCGGTTAATCAATACAATAGCCCCGTTATCCAAGCGAAAAGGACTAATGACCTCATAACCGACGCGTCCTTTTAACACTCTGTTGTCCAGTAGCCATTGATAGCGATTATCAAACTGTCCTACTACTTCTACTTGACTGTAATTTGGAAGTATCTCATCACCATGGAGCCGGATTGAGGACTCAGCCAAACGCTGTTGATAACTTTGTAATAATTGTTGTTTTTGCTCCGCTCTGTCTAGTTGCCAAAATCCTAACCAAATAAGTAGAGGCATTAGCGGTATGGCCAATAACAGTGTTTTATAATTGGGTGTCAGTGTTAAACTGATGGGGTTGTTTGCGGAGACTTCGTTCACATCTGACCCTAATTTATAGAGATAATTTAATGTGGCCTAAAATTATTATTTTAATACTTTTTATCTTAGTACTTATATCATTAACTAGCGGTCTAACCTTTTTATTAAAAGATATTGATGCAGGCCAATCTAAGCGCACTCTTTATGCATTAGGTATTCGTATTACTTTAGCAACATTGCTAATGGCAACAATTTTTTATTACATTCAAACGGGTGTACTACACAGTACTGCACCGTGGGATACTCGAGTATAAAAAACCCTCTATAGAAATATAATGTCCCAACTCGTAATACTCATATCACAACAACCTTAAACTGTATTTATAGCGGTAAATTTATATTTCACTCTACCCTAAGATATACACAAATATAAATAAACCCAACCAAACGACATCAACAAAGTGCCAATACCAGCTAGCGGCTTCAAAGCCAAATTGATCATCAGGTTTGAAATGGCCCTTCAGTATTGAACGCAGCCACATCACTAATAGCATCAGTGTACCCAAAGTTACATGAGCCCCATGAAAACCAGTCAGCATGAAAAAGGTAGAACCGTATATACCAGATTCTAGTGTTAAGCCCATATGCTGATAGGCTTCTATATATTCTTCAACTTGTAAAACTAAGAAAATAAAACCTAAAGCGACTGTAATGCCCAGCCAAATGTTAAATGGTTTACGCTGATTATTTTTAATTGCTGTATGGGCAAAATGGACAGTAATACTTGAGGTCAACAGCACAGCAGTATTCCAAAATGGCAACCAATTCCAAATAGATTCTGCCTCAGCAAAACTCATATTCAGATCAGGCCCAGTGGTTGTTGCTGATGCACCATTAGCGGCCATATCTGGAGTAGTCATTACCGGCCATACATTTTCAAAACCTGGCCAGAGTATTGTCCCTGTTTCAATTGCCCTATCACCGGTACCAGACAGCCATGGCATAGCAAAGTTTCTAATATAAAATAGCGCGCCAAAAAAAGCGGCAAAAAACATAAATTCGCTAAAAATAAACCAACCCATTGCCCAAACATAAGACCGTTTAAGTTGAGCGTTATTCATGCCTGCGTTATTTTCCTTTATAACTGTGGCAAACCAAGTCCAAAGTACAAAGGCAAATAGCAAACCGCCGCAATATAAAAGTGTTGGGCCAGAATCATTACCATTAAGCCAATTAGCCGCGCCAAAGACCGTTAAAAACAAACCTATACTGGCAAATATTGGTAACTTGCTCTGGTCGGGTACATAGTAGGTGTCTTCTGCTGACATAACAGCTCCCTTAATTTTTTGCTAAATCCGTTGCGCGTTCAGTTATATCAAAAAGCGTATAGGATAAAGTGATGGTGTGTATCTGTTTAGGTATACCAATATCAACAATAAAGCTTAGTGGTAATTTGGCTGATTTTCCGGCGGCTAATGGCTGACGGTTAAAACAAAAACATTCTGTTTTATGAAAATATTCGGCCGCCTTAAAGGGTACTAGGCTCGGTACTGCCTGTGCCACCATGTCATAACTGGTGGTATTTTTGGCCTGATAATTTACCAGCGTTTCCGCTCCGGGATGTACCTTAATTGATTGCATTGTTGGGCCAAACTCCCAAGGCATACTGGCATTATTAGTCGCCAAAAACTGCACGTTAATCTCACGACTAGTATCTATCTCTGCGCTTATTGTTTGATAAAGTCCAGAGGTTTTACCGTTTAGACCTGTAATGTCGCAAAATAAGTCGTACATTGGCGGCATAATAAAAATAGCAAATACAAACATTGCCACCGCACCAATGCATAACGTTAGTGCGATTTTTGCGGTCGATCTTTCTTGCTCAGCACTAGCCAATTTTAGGTGGCGCCGTAAAGGTGTGATAAGGCGCAGGGGACGGCAATGTCCACTCTAAACCTTCTGGATTTTCCCAGACCTGATCGCTAGCTTTACGACCATTGCGAATAGTGGCTATTACGTTAAATAAGAATAACAGCTGCGAGGCACCAAAAAAGAAAGCGCCTATTGATGACAACATATTCCAATCGGCAAACATCATATTGTAATCAGGAATTCGGCGTGGCATACCGGCAAGACCAGAGAAATGCATAGGGAAAAAGGTCAAATTCAAGCCGACGAAAGCCGTCCAAAAATGTGCCTTACCCATAGTTTCGTTATACATATTACCGCACCACTTTGGCAGCCAATAATAAACAGCAGCAATAATGGAGAAAATTGCACCCGGTACCAATACATAATGAAAGTGTGCCACGACAAAATAGGTATCGTGATACTGGAAATCTGCCGGTGCAATAGCCAGCATCAATCCGGAAAATCCACCAATAGTAAATAAAATGACAAAGGCTACCGAGAACAGCATTGGTGTCTCAAAGGTTATTGAACCTCGGAACATAGTTGTGACCCAATTAAAGACCTTTACACCGGTGGGTACAGCGATAAGCATAGTGGCATACATAAAAAACAACTCACCCGCTACCGGCATGCCGACGGTAAACATATGATGCGCCCAGACAATAAAGCTTAAGAAGGCAATAGATGAAGTGGCGTACACCATAGAGGCATAGCCAAATAGTGGCTTGCGCGCAAAGGTTGGAATAATTGCACTTATCACACCAAAAGCGGGCAAAATCATAATATAAACCTCGGGATGACCGAAGAACCAAAATACATGCTGAAATAATACTGGGTCACCACCACCGGCAGCATCAAAGAAGCTGGTGGAAAAATGAATGTCCATTAGCATCATAGTCACTACACCGGCTAACACCGGCATTACGGCAATCAATAAATAGGCGGTAATTAACCAGGTCCAGACAAACAGCGGCATTTTCATCAAGGTCATGCCCGGTGCTCGGAGGTTTAATATAGTGGCTATGATGTTAATGGAACCCATAATCGAGCTGGCTCCCATAATGTGTACAGCAAAAATAAAGAAGGTCACACTGGGTGGTGCATAGGTAGTAGATAGCGGTGCATAGAATGTCCAACCAAAGTTGGGGGCACCACCGTCCATAAATAACGTAGATGTGAGCATGGTAAATGCAAAGGGCAGGATCCAGAAGCTCCAGTTATTCATACGTGGCAACGCCATATCCGGCGCACCAATCATTAACGGAATCATCCAATTGGCTAAGCCGACAAAAGCGGGCATTACCGCACCAAACACCATGATTAAGCCATGCATGGTGGTCATTTGGTTAAAAAACTCTGGTTCGATTATTTGTAAACCCGGCTCAAAAAGTTCCGCGCGAATGACTAATGCGAATGCACCGCCAAGTAAAAACATGGCAAAACTAAACCATAGATATAATGTACCTATATCTTTGTGGTTGGTGGTGTAGAGCCAGCGGGTAATGCCTTTAGCAGGCCCATGGTGTGCGGACATATTATTTACCCTCCTTGAGTTTTAAAATATCTATTCTGGCCTGTATTGAATAACTAAAATATTTATCAATAGATGAGGTAATGAATGTGGGATTAGTCCATATAATATTCTGCATATTACTCTCCTCCAGACTCTTTAAATCGCAAGATATCTATTGGCTGAACAGAGTCGCCCATATTATTACCCCAACTATTACGCTGGTAAGTAATTACGGCGGCAATATCCACTTCTGACAATTCACCGGAAAAAGAGCGCATGGCTGGATTATTTTTTGATCCATTGACGATTATATCGAGATGGCCATTTATAGCGCCTGTTGCTATCTTGCTGCCGGCTATGGATGGGAACATCGGCGGTATACCCTCACCATTAACCTGATGACAAGCCGCGCAAACATTGTTGTATACCGTTTCTCCCTGCGTATATAACTCATCAAAGGTAAACGTTTGATTAGTCAGTTCTTGTAGCTTAAGTGTCTCGGCTTGCTTAGCGGCCAACCATGTGTCGTACTCAGCCTGCGGTAAGGCCTCAACCACAATCGGCATAAAACCATGATTTTTCCCGCATAACTCAGCACACTGACCTCGATAAGTACCGGGTTCATCAACAAATGCCCAAGTTTCATTAATATAACCGGGAATTGCATCGCGCTTTACGGCAAAATCTGGAACCCACCAACTATGAATGACATCGTTAGCGGTAATCAAAAAGCGTATTTTCTTTTTAATCGGAATGACCAATGGTTCATCAACTTCTAAAAGATAGTTAACACCCTTGGTACTCATATTTCTAATTTGATTTTGCGGTGTACTGAGGCTACTAAAATAACTGACGTCACTACCGATGTAATCGTATTTCCACTTCCACTGATATCCGGTGATTAAAATATCCATGTCACCTTCTTTGTGATCATAAATATTTATCAGACTTTTGGTGGCAGGTACCGCCATTATGATCAATATAACGAATGGCACTACTGTCCAAATAATTTCTAGCAGAGTACTTTCATGAAAGTTTGAAGCTTTAGCGCCATTTGCCTTTCGATGTACGATCATGGTGTAGAACATAACACCAAAAACAACCACAGCAATGGCCACGCACCACCAGAAAATATCCATGTGCAAACCATAAACATCGCGGCTAACTGGGGTCACACCCTCAGTCATATTATACTGCCAGCGATCTACATCAACTGAGAAGCTCTGCTGACTGAGTAAAGTGAACAGTAGGGCTAAGCTCCAGGTCGTAGGTTTTTTTATCCGTTGAAAAAAACCAGATACGCGGTTCAAAAGCATGCAAAATTGCATCTAGCATTGCCTCCTTGTAGTGGACACTTTTTTCAGCTCTTAATAACTGAGCCTTAATAGCAGCCTATTATCGTTTTTATCTACTACTTTTAATCTGTCGATTATGGCAAAGAAAAAGTTGCTATATTGGGCCGACGTAATCTTAACTCAGCGTAAAATCCCCATTCACTTAAGCTTAGCAAGCAATTACGGAATTAAAAGGTCAATCTGTAAAAACTAAATGATATTAAGGAATATATTCAACGCCACGACAACAGTTGTCTAAGCACAAGGAATAAGCAATTGATTATGCTGATATTTTTCGACTAGACTGCGCACTTTTATTCTTTCCAACTGCTGTCAAAAAATGATAAAAATGAATAATAGCCACCAAGAAACTTGGCGCCTTGCATGGCCGATGATTCTCACTAATATCAGCGTGCCCTTAATGGGTGCAGTCGACACGGCTATTCTCGGTCACCTCGACAGCGCCATTTACTTGGGCGCGGTAGCGATCGGTTCCAGTATATTGACGTTTATATTCTGGGCCTTTGGTTTTCTGCGTATGGGAACTACCAGTTTAGTGGCGCGCGCTATAGGCCGTGCAGACATGGATGCCAGCACGCT